>BNJU01003671.1_pt1 | contig 315316 bp, 363 predicted proteins | sample 8539281 | NCBI WGS metagenome assembly BNJU01 (sample SAMD00202456, study PRJDB9452) | human saliva metagenome | isolation source: human saliva | place: Japan
CAATAGTAAAGACTGACAGGTGGGTATCAGACCAGGATATAGTAGGTCTTATGGAAGACCTGGGACAGGGGGGACTATTGGATAGGCTAGAGGCTAGTGGAGAGGTCGACTTTTCCATGGAGCTTGGAGAGATGAGATTTAGGGGCAATCTATTTATGGAGAGGTCAGGTATTGGCCTGGTATTAAGGAGGATAAACAGCTATATCAGGTCGCTTGAAGAACTGGGTCTACTGAGGATTGTTGCTGATTTTGCCAGGATGACCAGTGGTCTAGTCCTGATAACAGGGCCAACGGGGTCTGGCAAGTCCAGTAGTCTTGCCGGCCTTGTAGAATATATAAATATTAACTTTGCCAAGCATATAATCTGTATTGAGGATCCTATAGAGTACTATCATGAAGATAAGAGGTCTATAATCAGTCAAAGGGAGGTAGGCCTAGATTCGGCTTCCTTTGAAAACGCCCTCAAGTACTCACTTAGACAGGACCCAGATGTGATAGTGATTGGAGAGGTAAGAGACCAAGAAACGGTTAAAATTGCTATGAGGGCGGCAGAAACTGGCCACCTGTGCTTTTGTACCCTACATACATTGGGGGCAGGGGCTAGTGTGGAGAGGCTGATAGATATGTTTGACCCTGAAGACCAGTCAAAGGTAAGGTCCCAGCTGGCCATGGTCCTAAGGGGAATAGTGTCCCAGCAATTGATACAAACTAGTGAGGGAAGAAGGTTGGTAGTTGAGGTCCTCCTATGCGACAAGTCAACGGCCAATATCTTAAAGGAGGGCAAGACAGACCAGCTTGCTAACTATATACTTACAAATAGGTCTAGGGGGATGGAGTCTATGGATGAGAACCTACTAGCCCTCTATGATTCCAAGCTTATAGGCCTAGACAGTCTACTAGACCATGCCATAGACCAAGACTACCTTATGAAAAAGAGGGGCAAGGCCAAGGAGGGCTATGGACTATGGGGCTAGTATATTTTGGGATTAGTGGTTTATTGATAAGCCTATTGACAATCAGGTTACTAGAGGACAGGGGTATAAGGCTAGGCCAGCTAGAAGAAATATCTATACTTGTCTTGGTATCCCTAGGTATTATATACAATATTTGTTTGATTCCTATCCATGGTCCTGACTCTCTTTTATACATATGCAGGCTAGTTTTTATATTTCCATTTTTTGATTTCTATTTCAATAGTTGATGCTGCGACTAGATGGGTATATGATATTGATATTTTTAGGAGGTATATTGGTTAGCGAACTTATATTTAGCCTGAGAATTTTAGAAAATTTACTTGATAATATAAATAATGTAGATAAAATTGGGCCATTGCTTTATAATAATATAATAGGTCTTATACTTTTATTTGGTTTATCCTATGGGCTTTTATAGGGTGACCAGGGGGATAGGAATGGGAGATGTTCTAACATTTACCATGGTTGGAACCATGGGAGGTTTGATAGACTCCTTAATGGTATTTTTTTCATGTCCTTTATAAGTGCGGGCCTATATTGTATAGTGATTATGATAATGAATAGGATGGATTCAAGTAAAAGGGACGGTTTGATAGCTTTCACTCCGTTTATTTCTATTGGATTTGTAGTGACATATGAAATTATTAAGCTTATTTAGGAAGGATTAAGAAAAAATGTATATAATAGTGGGGCTAGGTAATCCAGGTAAAAAATACGAGCATACGAGACATAATGCTGGCTTTGATGTCTTGGATATCTTGGCAGAGGAATATGATATTAAGATTGATAAGATAAAGCACAAGGCCCTGATAGGCGAGGGTAGGATAGGCAGTGAAAAGGTGGTTTTGGTAAAGCCACAGACCTATATGAACCTAAGTGGTGAGTCTGTTCAGAGTGTATTCCAGTTTTATAAGGTGGACATGGACCACTTAATTGTAGTATATGATGATATTGACCTAGACATAGGTAAGCTAAGAATTAGGAAGAAGGGAAGCGCCGGTTCCCATAATGGTATGAAATCTATAATTAAATGCTTAGGTTCACAGGACTTTCCAAGGATTAGGGTGGGTGTATCAAAGCCAGAACCTAATAGGGACTTGGCTGACTTTGTCCTATCTAGGGTTCCTAAAGACCAGGCGGATGATATGAGGTCAGGCCTAGAAAAGGCAGTTAAAACTGTTGAAGAGATCATCAGGACTGATATAGACATGGCCATGAATAAGTATAACGGTTAAAGTGTGGTGTTGAGATAAATGGAAGACGTACTAATATACCCATTGAAAAATGACAAGGATTATAGTGGTATACTATCTGCCATAAATGGGGAGGGAAATATACATATAAGCGGCCTCCTACCAGTGAGTAAGCCAAATATGGTATATTCCATATTCAAGGATTGCTCCAGGCAGATGATGTATATAGCTAATACAGAATATGAAGCAAAAAAAATATGTGATGAATTAAGTGTATACCTAAACAAGAAGGTTGAGTTTTTAACTACGACTGATATCCTGTTTTACCACTTGGATGCTAGGGATAGGAAGGCAGATGCCAGAAACCTCAAGACTATCTTGAGACTATTGAAGAAGGAAAAAATAATCCTAGTTACTTCAGTAGAGGCTATCACAAGGAAGTATGTGCCTAAAAAGATAATCCTGGACAATATATTCAAGCTAAAGGTAGGCCAAACCATGGATATGCAGGACCTGGCTAGGAGGCTAGTAGACCTAGGCTACCAGAGGGTCAGCAAGGTTGAAGGTTTTGGTCAGTTTAGTATGAGGGGTGGCATAATAGATGTATTTACACTTATGTATAATTTCCCATTGAGGTTGGAATTCTTTGATGATGAGATAGATTCTATCAGGGAGTTTGATATATACTCACAGAAGTCCATCGATAAGTTCAAGAGTGTTACTATTACACCATCAAGGGATTTTATATATCCTGATGATGTAGGTGGTGCAGTAGAAAAGATCAGGGCTGAGGTAAATGATATTACCGACTCTGATGTCTTTAGGAATATGGAAAAGATAGGGGCCAAGGAATACTTTGATGGTCTTGAAAACTATATAGATTATATGTATGATGGCCAGGATAAGAGCCTTTTCGAGTACCTGGCAGATGACGCCCTTATATTTATAGATGATATATCCAGGTATAAGGAGAGGTTTAAGAATATCCATTCAGAATTCAAGGACAAGTATATGCTTAACCTTGAGAGAGGACTGGCCATAAGGGGCCAGGGCAATCTCCTTTATTCTCTGAGTGACTCAATACACTGGATGGGTGACAGGAAGCTGATAGTAAATTCCCTCTTAAACAAGCCAGTCAACGATATGAATATCCAGCACGACTTTAATATTGATACTAGGGAGGTACCTAGCTATAGTGGTAGGATAGACATGTTTGTTGAGGATGTCAAGAGATTGAGACATGCTGGCTACAAGCTGGTTATAGCTGCGGCCACAAATGATAGGGCCAAGAAGCTATCGAATATGCTAAATGACAATGATATAGATAATATTTACACTTCGAAGAGGGACTTAGAGATAAGGACATCCCAGGTGGTTGTCTTGGCTGCCAATATTGGCCAGGGCTTTCAATATCCTTCAATCAAGTTCCAAGTGATTACTGATAGGGAGATGCTAGGAGCCAACAAGCAGGGGAAGAAGTCAAAGGCCAAGAAAAAAGCCAAGGCAAATTCGTCAAAGATAGATTCCTTCTTAGACTTGAAGATTGGCGACTATGTTGTCCACGAAAATAGTGGTGTAGGTAAGTATACTGGAATAGAGCAAATAAGTGTCAATAATATAAAGAGAGACTACCTAAAGGTAGTTTATCAAGGAGGAGACAACCTCTATGTACCTATAGACCAGATGGACAAGGTCCAAAAGTATATAGGTGGAGATGTAGAAAGGGTCAAATTAAATAAATTGGGCAGTCAAGACTGGTCCAAGGCCAAGCGCAAGGTAAAGAAAGAAATAGAGGATATGACCAAGGAGTTGATAGATCTTTATGCCAAGCGTGAGGCAAGAAAGGGCTATAGGTTTTCTAAGGATACCCTGTGGCAGGCTGAATTTGAAGAAAAATTCCCTTTCCAGGAAACTGATGACCAGCTAAAGGCTATTAAGGATGCCAAGAGGGATATGGAGTCCGGCAAGGCTATGGACAGGTTGATATGCGGTGACGTTGGTTACGGTAAAACTGAAGTAGCTATAAGGGCAATCTTCAAGGCCGTCATGGATGGCAAAGCAGGTAGCAGTCCTAGTGCCAACTACAATCTTGGCCCAGCAGCACTATAACACCTTTGTGGAAAGGTTTGAAGACTACCCAATCAGGGTGGAGGTCTTGTCCAGGTTCAAGACAGCCAAGCAGCAGAAGGATGTAATCAAGGATGCTAAGAAGGGACTCGTCGATGTATTGATTGGTACCCATAGGATAGTATCCAAGGATATAGACATGCCAAAGCTAGGCCTGGTAGTTGTGGACGAGGAGCAGAGGTTTGGTGTAAGGCACAAGGAGTCCCTGAAGAAGATGAAGGCTAACGTTGATGTCTTGACCCTATCGGCTACACCGATACCAAGAACCCTACACATGTCTTTAAGTGGAATAAGGGGATATGTCGATTATAGAGGAGCCACCACAAGAGAGGTACCCTGTAATGACCTATGTTACAGAGGCCAAGGACAGTATTATCCAGGATGAAATCCAGAGAGAATTGACTAGGGCTGGCCAAGTCTTCTTTGTATATAATAGGGTGGAGGGCATAGATGAAATGGCTGCAAGGATTAGGAGACTGGTTCCAGATGCCAAGGTGGGGGTTGCCCATGGTAGGATGTCTTCTAACCAGCTAGAAAATACGATCTTGTCCTTCTTATCAAAGGAGTTTGACGTATTAGTCTGTACAACTATTATTGAGACGGGCATGGATATAGCCAATGCCAATACCATGATTATATATGATGCAGATAAGATGGGCTTGTCCCAGCTCTACCAGCTAAGGGGTAGGGTTGGAAGGTCTACAAGACAGGGCTATGCCTACCTGATGTATGAAAGAAACAAGGTACTAAGTGAGGTTGCTGAAAAGAGGCTAAAGGCCATCAAGGAGTTCACAGAATTCGGATCTGGCTTCAAGGTTGCTATGCGTGATCTTGAAATAAGAGGGGCAGGAGATGTTCTGGGAGCCCAGCAGCATGGTCATATGGCTGTAATAGGCTATGAACTCTATGTCAAGATGCTCAACCAGGCCATTGCCAAGGTCAAGGGCCAAGAAATTGAAGAAAATGTGGATGTAGAGATAGATCTAACAGTAAATGCCTTCATACCATCTACCTATATAGAAGATGAAATGATCAAGCTAGAGATGTACAAGAAGATCGCTGCTATTGATAGCAAGGAAGACATGTATGAGGTAGAGGAGGAATTAGAGGATAGATTTTCAGATATACCTAAGGAAACTCAGACACTTCTGAAGATAGCTTATGCTAAGAGCTTGTGTAGGAAGTTGAAGATAGAAAAAGTAAAGCAGACAGGAAATACCCTAGACCTGGCACCACTTACCAAGTACGAGACCAACGAGGTCGACGGCCTGGAAATAGTGGAGGAGCTGCTGGTAATGCTAGAGGGATTTTGTCAAAACATGAAGAAAAACTAAAAAAAACTAGGAGGATTGTAAGTTGAAAAAAGTATTAGCAATTTTATTAGCTGCAGTAGTGGGAATATCTACAGTGGCGTGTTCAAGTGATGATGTAGCATCTGTTGATGGAAAGGGAATCTCAAAGACAGAATATACTAACCAGTTAAAGTTCACTAAGTTAATGTATGAAATGCAGTATGGTGACAAGGTTTGGGACCAGATGAAGGCCCAGGATAAGAACTACGAAGAGACTATCAAGAAGAATGTTCTTGAGTCTATGGTAAAGACTAATGTTTACTTAAGCTATGCAGAAAAGAATAATATAAAGCCAGATTCAAAGATTTTAAGCCAGTACAAAAAGCAGAACAAGGCTATTTTTGAAAATGCAAAGTCAAAGGAAAAGTTTAAAAAGGCAGGTCTAGACCAGGCTTTCATGGACAAGTATTCTGAACAGGCTGCTACACTAGCAAGTCTTTCAACATTCTTACAGAAGAAGTCTGCCCCATCAGAGGAAGAAATAAAGGCTAAGTTCAAGACAGTAGGTGATAAGGTGGATGCTTCTCACATCTTAATCAAGACTATAGATGACAACAACAAGCCTCTTTCAGCTGAAAAGAAGGCAGAAGCCAAAAAGAAGGCTGAAGATGTTTACAAGCAGGTTAAGGCTGGAGGAGACTTCGCTGAATTGGCTAAGAAGTACTCTCAGGATACAGGAAGTGCTGCAAATGGTGGAGCTCTAGGTGAATTTGGTAAGGGCCAGATGGTTCCTGCTTTCGAAAAGGCAGCATTTGCCCTTAAGGAAGGGGAAGTATCTCCAATAGTTGAAACACAGTATGGTTACCATATTATTAAGCTTAACAAGAAGGTAAAGGCTGACTACGAAAAGAGCAAGGCTCAGATAAAGGCAAGTCTTACAAGTGAAAAGCTTCAGAAGCTAGTTGAAGAAATCGTAAAGGAACTAAGACTGAAAAGCATGAAGACAAGATTAAGGATATTCCTTTCGGTGATACAGTAGCTTCAAGCGAAAAGAAGACTGAAGAAAAAAATCAGATGAAAAGAAGACTGATGACAAGAAATCAGATAAGTAGGTCTATTTAATAATATAATAGTCTTGGGAGAAATAAATTTCTCCCAAGACTATTTTTAATTGTGCTGCTGATAGAAGCCCATGCAGAATTTGGAAAAAGATTAATATGTATACAAAAGTTTTTTTCTATACAGTTAAAGAAAAATTAATAATCTGTGATATAATATAGTTTGAATTAGTATGAAAAGTTGCTTGACTACAAGTAAATTGAATATAGAACTAGGTACTTTTTAGGCTTAGGAGCCTGGATAGGTATAGACAATAAAGTTATGGAGGAAATAATGGGAGCACAAGAGAAAAAAAGTAATAAATTTATTAAGGGAACCCTGATACTAGGGGCTGCAGGAGTAATAATTAAGCTATTAGGAGCGGTATTTAGAATACCTCTAGGATCCTTGATAGGATCTGAGGGGATGGGCTACTACCAGACAGCCTACCCTGTATATGCCTTGTTCTTAACCCTTGCTACAGCAGGCTTTCCAACTGCTATAGCCAAGTTGGTATCCGAACAGGTAGCCCTAGGTAATCACAAGGGGGCCAATGAGATATTCAAGATAACCCATATTATGCTTTTTGCTACGGGACTCGTTATGTTTATAGTCCTATTCTTTGGGGCGGACTTTATAGTTACTAATGTCCAGCATAATCCAAGTGCAGTTACAGCCATGAGGGCTATTGCACCGGCCTTGCTGATTGTACCGTCCATGTCTGCCTACCGTGGTTACTACCAGGGCTACCAGCAGATGAGTAGAATAGCCATATCACAGATATTCGAGCAGGTCTTTAGGGTCTTTCTAGGTCTAGGCCTGGCCTATGTACTTATGAAGCAGTTTGGACCTAAGATGGGTGCTGCTGGTGGTATTTCAGGCGCTACTATAGGTGCCTTTGCATCCTTCTTATTCTTGGTCCTAGTATACCTAAAGGACACAAAGAAGAGAAAAGCCAGGATTTCTAATAGTGTTGGCTATATAAAGAAGCCTACTGGTGAGATCGTTGAGAATATACTTTGGGTAGTTCTTCCTATAAGTATAGGTGCATGTATAATGCCATTGGTAAATGTTGTTGACTCAGTTATAGTTATAATGAGACTTAAGGTTGCTGGCTATACACTATTATCTGCCAACTCGCTTTTTGGTCAGTTGACAGGCATGTCTATGCCGATTATAGCTATGCCTATGGTATTTACTACAGCAATAGGTATGAGTTTGGTGCCAGCTATTTCAGAATCATATGCCTTGAAGGACTATAATCATGCAAGGCACAATGCCAAGCTGGCTATAAAGATTACCCTATTATTGTTACTACCATGTGCCTTTGGGTTGGCATCATTGTCTACACCGATAATGGCCCTATTATTCCCAAAGCAGACAGGTGTTACCCTGGGTATGATCTTGTTTACCCTATCACCAGCATGTATATTCCTAGGTCTACTTTATACCTTTAACGGTATATTGCAGGGGATGGGTAAGCCAATGGTTCCTGTCGTGGCCCTTCTATGTGGTATAGTAGGTAAGATAATAGTAAGCTACGTATTGACAGCAATACCATCAATAAATATCCTGGGCTCAGCCTTTGGTACCCTAGTATCATATGTAATAGCTGCAGCTATTGAATACATATACATAAAGAGGTCGCTAAAGCTACAGTTCAACCAGATGGAATTCTTTATAAAGCCACTTCTAGTGGTTATGTTGATGTTCGTGGCAGCTAGGCTATCATATACAGGAATGACAATTTTCTTGAATCCTAAGATAGCTACCCTAATAGCCATATCTATAGGTGGACTAGTATATATCTTTGGTATCCTAGGCTTTGGAGGTATTACTCAGGAAGAAATCCTAGCCATGCCAAAGGGAGAAAAGCTTCTTGCCAAACTAAAAAAATATAGGTTGATAAGGGGTTAGGCTTATGGCTCTTAGTGTTATAGGTTTGGGAGCTGGAGATATATCACAGATAAGTTATGGGGCAATGGAGCTCTTGAAATCTGGTAGGCCAGTCTACCTAAGAACTGAAAAACATCCTATTGTGGACCTTTTGGATATAGAGTATAGGTCTTTTGATCAATACTATGATAGTAAGGAAGCCTTTGAAGAGGTTTATGAATCTATAGCTAGGGAAATAATTGACCTAGCTAGGGACAATGATATAGTATATGCTGTACCAGGCCACCCTAGAGTGGCCGAGTCTACGGTAGGGCTAATTGAAAAATATGCCCTTGAAGAGGGAATATACATAGAAATTATACCTTCTATGAGCTTTATAGATGCCATGTACAATTACCTAGGCTTCGACCCAGCAGATGGCTTTAGGCTCCTAGATGCCTTTACTATGGACAAGGTCAACCTAAATGACCAGGCTAATATAATAGTTACCCAGGTATATGATAGGTATATAGCCTCAAATGTGAAGCTTGCCTTGATGGAATACTACCAGGATGACCAGGAGGTATGGATAGTAAGTGGAGCGGGTGTAAAGGGTCTCGAAAGAAAGACTAGGCTGGCCCTATACGACCTAGATAGTCAGGATAATGAATTTGACCACCTGACCAGTGTGTACATACCTAAGTCTGATGCAAGGTCAGACCAGGGAAGGAGGTACAAGTCTCTAGAGGATATAATAAAGGGGCTTGAGGATAATGAGCTGGAGGAATCCTTAAGGATGCTAGATGAGAAGCTACTTAAGGCTGGTCTAGAACTAAGTAAGACTACAAAAGATTTCTATGGGGAGATACTTAATAGGATGGTTGGTATATGCAAAAAGGCAGAAGAAGACTTTGATTTGGACTTTGATCTTATGTTAGAAGACCTATCCAACCTTATTTATGCCCCTAGCCCTTATATCGAAGCTGGGAAGTGAGGATGGTTATTTCGACCTAGATGAGCTAGCAAATATGGCATATTTTTCCCATTTTTAATCATGAATAAGTGGTCTTTAACTTGAAAAATTGTAAAAAGATAAAAAAATACAAATTATTTGTATAAAAATATTGAAAAATGAACAAAAGTTATGTATAATAATGTTGTTAACTAGAGAGTGAGTTACATTTTTATTGTGAAATTATAAATACAGGAGGTAGTTATTGTGAATAAGGCAGAATTAGTTGCAAAGATGTCAGAAAAGAGTAATTTAACAAAGAAGGAAAGTGAATTAGCATTAAATGCATTCATGAAGGTTGTTGAAGAAAACTCTAGTAGCTGGAGATAAGGTTCAGCTAGTAGGTTTCGGGTACATTCTGAAACTAGAGAAAGAGCAGCTAGATCAGGAAGAAACCCTAGAAAGCCAGAAGAAGTTATCGAAATACCAGCTTCTAAGGCACCAGTATTCAAGGCTGGTAAGGGTCTTAAAGAATTAGTAAACAACAAGTAATAAAAAGAATTGAATAAAGTTTACTACAAAATAGTATTGACAGTGCAAATTGTCAGTACTATTTTTCTTGTGTGGTATAATAGATAATAGTATGAATAAGAACTTAAATATAGATTATAAAAAGAAAGAATAAGGATTATAAAAGGAAATTTAGTATGAGATTGGATAAATACCTTAAGGTATCAAGGATAATTAAGAGGAGAACAGTAGCCAAGGAGGCTTGTGAAAAGGGCCTAGTAGAGATTAATGGCAAGCTGGCCAAGTCATCTTCAGAGGTAAAGGTTGGAGATGTACTTAGGATTACATTTGGTGAGAGAGTTGTCGAATACAGGATAACAAACATAAAAGACCATGTATTAAAGGACGAGGCCAAGGAATTGTATGAATTAGTTTAGCTTATTGTAAGCTGGAGGAAGTATAATGAATGAGGTAGTAAAAAAAGCAGTAATACCAGCTGCTGGTCTAGGGAACGAGGTTTTTGCCTGCTACAAAGGCCCAGCCCAAGGAAATGTTGCCAATAGTAGACAAGCCGACTCTACAGTATATTATAGAAGAGGCAGTAGCATCTGGTGTTGAAGAAATATTAATTATTACAGGCAGGAATAAAAAGTCTATTGAAGACCACTTTGACAAGTCTGTAGAACTAGAATTAGAATTAGAAAATAAGGGTAAGACAGACCTGCTAGAAATAGTGAGAGGCATATCAAATATGGTAAATATCCACTATATTAGGCAAAAGGAACCTAAGGGGCTAGGAGATGCCATATACTGTGCCAGGTACTTTATAGGTGATGAGCCATTTGCCATTATGTTGGGTGATGATATGGTGGACAATGGTCAGGGACCACCTTGCCTAAAGCAACTTATAGATGCCTATGAGGCCCATAATGCCAGTATATTGGGAGTTCAAGAGGTAGACAAGGAAAATACAGATAAGTATGGTATAATCGATGGTCAAAAGCTATCGGACAATATATATAAGGTGAAGGCCCTAGTAGAAAAGCCAGACCCAGACCAGGCCCCATCAAATGTGGCTATCCTGGGTAGGTATATAATTACGCCACAGATATTTGATATCCTAGGCCAGATACCTCCGGGCAAAAATGGGGAAATCCAACTGACGGATGCCTTAGAAATATTGAAGGATAAGGAAGATATGTATGCCTATGTATTTGAGGGCAGGAGATATGACCTAGGAGACAAGCTGGGATTTTTACAGGCTACAGTTGATGCGGCCCTTAAGAAGCCAGAGCTTAGGGATGAATTCCTTAGGTACCTAAACCAGGTCTGTGAAAAGGAAAATAATGAAAGGTAGTAATTTAGATGGCTAAGAAGAATAAAGTCGTGTATAAGGTAGTATCTATTTTAATAGCACTAATGTTTGCAGTGTCAAGCGTGGCCTTTGCCATTAGTGTATTGATAGGTAATTAAGGTAAGGAGGCCTTTATGACAGATAGAGAAATTGAGCAATTAAAAGGCGAGAGTTTAATAGAATTAAGGGTTAAGGCTAGAAACCTTGGAGTTAAGTCGGTTACTACCTATAATAAGTCCGGTCTGATAGAAAAGATCAGGGAAGCAATGCTAGAAACCAATTCAAGCCTTAAAGCTGATTCTGATAATGAAAATTTTGTGGGCCAAGAAGAGCAAAACGAAGATACCAGGAGATATAATAGCAATTCAGGTGGAGAAAGAGCCCAGTATAGAGGCCAGCAAGACGGCCAAGGCCAGCAGAAGAGGGTCTTATATATGACTCCTCCAGAAATGAATGACGACAACAAGGCTGAGGGTGTATTAGAAATTCTACCAGATGGATTTGGTTTTTTGAGGGGAAGTAACTACTTATCGACAGAAAACGACACCTATGTATCACCTAACCAGATAAGAAAATTTGGCCTTAAAACGGGGGACTTTATAACAGGTGTAGTAAAGCCAGAAAACCCAAATGAGCGTTTTAGGGGTATGATGTACATATATAAGGTAAATGGAGATGACATATCAACAGGTAGGTCTAGGACCCCATTTGAGCAGTTATTGCCTATATATGCCGATGAAAAGTTAGTTTTGGAAACTGATAGAGAGGGGATTTCTACTAGGATAATAGACCTTTTTGCACCTATAGGTAAGGGACAAAGGGGTATGATAGTGGCACCACCTAAGGTTGGTAAGACTATACTACTAAAGAGTGTGGCAAATAGTATCACCAAAAATTATCCGGATGTAACCCTAATAGTCCTATTGATAGATGAAAGACCAGAAGAGGTTACAGATATGATGGAATCTATAGATGGTGAGGTTATATACTCAACATTTGACCAGGCATCTTCTCACCATGTAAAGGTGGCTGAAATGGTATTAAATAGGGCCCAGAGACTAGTAGAACATGGCAGGGATGTTGTAATACTTTTGGATAGTATTACTAGGCTAGCCAGGGCCTACAACCTTACTATAAACCCTACTGGTAGGACTCTTACAGGTGGTCTAGACCCAGGAGCCCTATATGGACCTAAAAAGTTCTTTGGTGCAGCCAGAAATATAAGAAATGGTGGCTCCCTAACTATACTTGGCACAGCCTTGGTAGACACAGGCTCTAGGATGGATGATGTCATCTTTGAGGAATTCAAGGGTACAGGTAATATGGAACTTCATCTTGATAGGAACCTGGCAGAAAAGAGAATATTCCCAGCTATAGACGTTTATAAGTCAGGTACTAGAAGGGAAGACCTGCTATTGACACCTGTAGAAATGGACGCCCTATACAAGCTTAGGAGGTCCTTTGCTAATGGTAGTAGCCAGATTATATCTGATAATATAATAGAAGAAATGAAGAAGACTAAGGATAACAAGGAATTCATAGAAAAGATTAATCAAATTAATTTTAAATAGTGCCTATAAAGTTATTGAACTAAGTCGTTTATTGTGTTATAATAAGGAAGTTGAATTTTATTAGAATCGGGAAGGTTCGTGATTATAAAGGAGAGGAGTGAATTTCATGCAGAAGGATATACAGCCAAAATACAATGAAGTTGAAGTACGTTGTGCTTGTGGAAATACATTTAAGGCAGGATCAACTCAGGACGAAATAAGAGTAGAAATATGCTCAGAGTGTCATCCATTCTATACAGGTAAGCAGAAGAATATCGAAAAGGGTGGAAGAATCGATAAGTTCAAGAAGAGATTCAATATGGACTAATCTTACACCAAGATTAATATTTAGATTCGAATTTATGTATTAAGGGACTATTGCAAATTTTGCAGTAGTCTTTTTTTGTCCTGATAAGTTATACAAAAAGGTCCCTAGCAATGTAGGGACTTGATTATCATTTATTGTTTTTTAAGTGCTTACTTTAGTATTGATCTTATTGCAGATTCTGGTAGGTACTTGTATCCACCGACTACAACTAGGTCATTAATCTTGTGATTATCGATATAATTTTTTATGTCATTTGAAATACCCTTGTCTGGAGCAAGAAGTATCGTTGCATTATCCTTGCCTGCAATAGGGCCTGCAACTAAGGCATCGGCAAAGATTTTGCCAGAAGCCAGGTAGGCCTTCTTTGAATCTTAAACTTGCTATTTGCTATCTTGATAGAAGTTTCATACCCATCGCTACCACCTCCACATTTGAGCCGGCCTTAAATGTAACAAGGTCCTTGGCTATATGACCAAGACTAACACGACCTTTGTTATATCTTGTAGGAGTTACTTCCCCTTGCAACTTTACTATGGGGGAGGCTATATTTACATTCCCCATACTATTTTGGTCAGTAGTAACCTTTATTATAGACTTACCCTGAGATTTTGCCGTTTCTACTGCATCGCTAAACTTCCCATAAAACTGGGAGTTAACAATATGGGTTTGACTACTTTCATCTGCAAATGAATCTACATTTGCAACCATCCCCATTGTTAAAGTAAAAACTGTAAGCATGCAAACAATTTTCCTTAACATATTTTTGTCTTTTTCCTACCATTAGCTTTTTTCCTCCTCTTATACCATAAAAAGTCTATGAATATCATTTACATGATTTACAATTATAACATCGAGAATCATTATAAGTCAATCGTAAAAGCATAATTTTTATCAATTGCAAAACGTTATTCTTTTTAAATTTTATAAAATTACTTATAATATATTAAAAAGCAGGGTCAATAAGCTATACTTGCTTATGGACCCCGCCATATAATTATATTGATTCTATTGTTATAAATCCTAGTTCATACCATATGATAGAAGAGTACAATTTTGGATTTTGAGGTACTTAAGACCTGCCTAAAAGCAGATGTTTTTATAAGATATTTAGGGCAATTAGCATTATAATGCCACTGGCAACAACTGACACACCAATATTTCTAAACTTAACAGAAATTAGGATTATCAGTATAAGGGGTATTAGCTTTATGTTTGAAATAGATAAAAAAAGCTGGCCGTTTTTAAAGAAGATATCCTTTATTATCATGGCAACAAATACACCTAGGGGTATATATTTTATAAAGCGATCAAATTCCTCTGAATTGGCACTCTTACCTAGGATTTTGAAGGGAAGAAACCTCATGGCAAACATAAAGATAAAGGATACACCTATTATGCCTAGCTTTAGTATATTAGCATTCATCTGAGTCCACCAACCTTCCATTTTTTTATTTTTCATTATTCTTATCTACAAAGTAGCCTATACTAGTTACTATTAGGGCCACTATAATCAGGTCAAGCCCTCCCTGGTAGAAGTATAGGACGATAAATGAAACAAGTATAGCTATAGCCAGTATAAGCAGGTCCTGCTTTGACTTTACCTGTAGGACAGCTAGTATTACAAACATACTAGACATCATAAAGGTTCCCATATCCAGGGGTATATCTATAATTTGGCCAAAGAAACCACCAAGTAGACTACCTATCAAGCCAAATATACAGCCAAAGATATTGACGAATAGGGCTAGGTCACCATCCCACTCAGGATCATTTTCATAGCATATCTTGTTTATTGCAAAGGTTTCATCAGCTATAAACATAGAAAAGACAACCTTTTTCCAACCCTTGAGGTCTTTGGTATCATTAACTAGGGCTGAGCTATAAAGTGTATTTCTCAGGTTGGTAATAATAATGGTTAGGGTTAGGTATATGGATATTTGAGGGTTTATACCTCCGATAAGCATGTTGGATGCTATAAATACGGCACTACCCGAAAAGACAAATATGGACATAAGGGTTATATCCAATAGGTTGAAGCCAACCTTGTTTATCATGGCCCCACCTATAAAGCCTAGAGATATATAACAAAAGGCTATAGGGAGGGCAGTTATAAGGGCTTTTTATCTTTTTAAAATTCATTTATTCTCCTTTAAACTCTGCTACTACTCTTAATATTAATACTTAAATAAAAACTTATTATACTATTACCCCATTTTACCACAAGTTATCCTATCTATGATATAATTCTAAGGGTGGAATGAAAGAGAGAGTGAACTTAGCCATGCTAATTAAGGATATAATAGAAAAATATAGCGGTATCTTATCTGCTACAAGTCCTACAGCCAGACTTGATGTAGAGATAATTCTATGTCATATTCTAGGCTGGGACAGGATCAAGCTGATGATAAATTACGGCCAGGACTTAGATGGTGAACAACTATGCATATTTAAGACCATGATAGCCAAGAGGGTGGACCAGATGCCCATTGCCTACATAATAAATAAGAAGGAATTTATGGGGCTAGAATTTTATGTAGATGAAAGAGTTTTGATACCAAGACCGGATACAGAGCTCTTGGTAGAAGACCTGGTTGAAAGTTTGGCAGATATTGAGGATAAGGGTCAGGTTGGGCCAGAGATAAATGTCCTAGATATGTGTACTGGGTCAGGTGCCATTATCCTAAGCGGAGCCAGCCAATGGAAGGACAGGAAAGGTCTTAGGAAGGACAATGATAAAAAAATAAACTTTATAGGTGTAGATGTCTCCAGACCAGCCCTGGAAGTGGCAAGTAAGAATAGGGATTCTTTTGGTCTTGACGGGGTCAATCTAATAGAATCAGACTTATTTGGTCAGTTAGGTGCTTATAAGGGAAGGTTAGATATTATAGTTTCCAATCCACCCTATATAGAGGACCAGGTTATAGAGGGTCTAGAAAAGGATGTAAAAGACTATGAGCCTAGGGCTAGCACTTGCTGGCGGAGATGAGGGTATGGATTTTTATAATAAAATTATTGAGGAGGCCTACGACTATCTAAAGCCAGGAGGAAAGCTGGTCTTTGAATCAGGCCATGATCAGGCAGAAAAAAATATTAAAAAAAGATGGCTCAAGTGGGATATATTAAGGGCTACACGAAGAAGGATATACAGGGATTTGACCGTCTTGTTGCAGCCTATAAATATTGACATTTTGGGTCTACCTATGCTAAAATATACAATTGATTATATAGAAAAATTGTAATAAATATTTACGTTTATATAAAAATACAGGAAGGTGAAAATCAAATGCTAAATAAGCTAAAGGTTTTAGAGGATAAGTACAAGGAGCTAAGTGAAAAAGTAGCGGATCCTGATATAATCAGTGACCAGCCAACTTGGCAGAAGCTGATGAAGGAAACGTCTGAAATAGAACCAATCGTAATGAAGTACAGAGACTATAGTAAGGCAAGTCAGAGTATTGCTGATTCAAAGCAGATACTAGAGGAAGAAAGTGACGAAGAGCTAAGAGAATTGGCTAAGATGGAGCTATCAGAATCTGAAGCCCTATTAGAGGAATATGAAAATGAACTAAAGATACTACTAGTGCCAAAGGACCCTAATGATGAGAAGAATGTTATCATAGAAGTAAGAGGTGGAGCTGGTGGTGACGAAGCAGCCCTATTTGCTGGAGACCTATTTAGGATGTATTCTAGGTATGCAGAAAGAAGGGGTTGGAAGACTTCACTAATGAGTTCAAATGAAACTGGAGTGGGTGGCTACAAGGAAGTATCCTTTATGATAAAGGGTAAGGGAGCCTATTCTAGACTAAAGTATGAATCAGGTGTTCATAGGGTTCAGAGAATACCTACTACAGAATCCGGTGGTAGAATTCATACATCTACTGCTACAGTAGCTGTACTACCAGAGGTAGAGGATGTTGAAATAGAAGTAAATCCAGAGGATGTAAGAGTTGACGTATTTAGGTCATCAGGAAATGGTGGACAGAGTGTCAACACAACTGACTCTGCAGTGAGGTTAACTCATATACCTACAGGAGAGGTTGTTTCTTGTCAGGACGAAAAGTCTCAGCTTAAGAACAAGGAAAAGGCCATGAAGATACTGAAGGCTAGACTTTATGATAAGGCCCTAGCTGAACAGCAAAAGGGTATAGCTGCAGAAAGAAAGAGTCAGGTAGGTACTGGAGATAGATCAGAAAGAATCAGAACATACAACTTCCCACAGGGAAGGGTTAGTGACCATAGAATTAATTTAACCCTATATAAGTTAGATTCATTTATAGATGGGGATTTAGATGAAATGATAGATGCCTTAATTACAGTTGACCAGACTGAAAAGATGTCATCGATATAATCTAGATATTTTTAAGAGGCTTTTGGTTTTACTAAGGCCTTTTTTTGAGGAGTAATCCCTAGCAAAGAGAAAAGACTTGTAAAGAAGGTTGATTTTTATGAAAACACTTATAAAAGAAATAGATATAAATAAGCCAGACCAAGACTTGATATCCCTATTTGCAAAATATGCTAGCAGACGGCAAGACAGTGATTTTTCCAACAGAGACGGTATACGGACTAGGTGCAAATGCCCTAGATGTAGATGCTGCAACCAAGATATATCAAGCCAAGGGTAGGCCGAGTGATAATCCACTATTAGTTCATGTAGCTGATAAAGAGGATGTATATGACCTAGTGGAAAATATAGATGACAGGGCCAAACTACTGATGGATAAATTTTGGCCAGGCCCCCTGACTATAGTCTTTAAAAAGAAGGCTATTATACCAGACAGGACTAGTGGAGGTCTTGATACGGTGGCAATTAGGATGCCATCAGACCAGGTGGCTAGAGACCTTATAAGGCGGGCAGGAGTGCCAATAGCAGCACCTTCAGCAAATATATCAGGTAGACCATCCCCAACCAAGCCAGAGCATATAATCAGAGACATGGATGGCAGGGTTGATGGAATACTGGTTGGAGGACCCTGTAACTATGGAGTAGAGTCTACAATTGTAGACCTATCAGACGATATTGCAATGGTGCTTAGGCCAGGGAGTGTGACCCTGGAAATGCTCAGAGAGGTCCTAGGCCAGGTCGACCTAGATCCCTCCTTGAAAAATAAGGATGACAATGTAAAGGCTAAGGCCCCGGGCATGAAGTACAAACACTACTCACCCCAGGCCCAGGTATATATAGTCAAGGCGGATGATCTTGAAGGCTTTGCCGAGAGGGTGGATTCCCTGTGTGAAGACAATGCCAAGAAGGGTCTAAAAATAGGCGTTATGACTATGAACTATGACCAGCATAGCTACCAGGCCAAGGTTTTTGACCTAGGTGGGTCTTATACTGAAGTTGCAAAGAACCTTTTTGATAGTTTAATAAGCCTAGACAGGGAGTCTATAGATATAGCCTATGTCCCATACTTTGAGGAAAGAGGTATAGGGGTAGCCATAATGAATAGGCTGAAAAAGGCAGCTGCCTACAGGATTATATAAGAGTATATAGCTATGCTTATGTGTAGTTAAAATAAAATTTTGGAGGAATAAATATGAAAATAGCATTAGCATGTGATCATGGTGGACTAAACCTAAAGGCTGCTATAAAAAAGCACCTAGAAAAGCTCGGTCATGAAGTAGTAGACTTTGGGACTAATTCAAGTGATTCAGTAGATTATCCGGATTATTCCGAAAAGGCGGCAAAGAGTGTTGCTAGTGGAGAAACTGAATGCGGCATCCTAGTGTGCGGAACAGGCATTGGTATAGGGATAGCAGCCAATAAGGTAAAGGGAATTAGGTGTGCAACACTAGGAGATACTTTTTCTGCTAGGATGACTAAGGCCCACAATGATGCTAATATGATAGCCTTGGGTGAAAGGGTAACAGGTATTGGCCTAGGCCTAGATATAGTTGATGCCTACCTTAATTCATCATTTGAAGGTGGAAGACACCAGACGAGGGTAGACAAGATTACAGCGATAGAAAATAAAAATTTATAATATATATTATTTTAGGAGGAGAATATGAATAAAGTAGTAATTACAGACCATCCATTAATTCAGCACAAGTTAACATTAATGAGAAAGACATCAACAGGTTCAAAGGATTTTAGAGAGTTGTTAACAGAAATAACTATGTTGATGGGCTATGAGGTTACAAAGGACCTACAGCTTAGGGATGTAGAAATAGAAACGCCTATACAGAAGACAATGGCAAAGGAACTAGACGGTAAGAAGTTGGCTATAGTTCCAATCCTTAGAGCAGGTATAGGTATGGTTGATGGCTTCATAAGCTTGATTCCAGCTGCAAAGGTTGGACATATAGGCCTTTACAGGGACCCTGAAACTTGCGAGCCAGTAGAATACTACTGCAAGCTGCCTCAGGATATAGGGGAAAGAGAAGTATTTTTGGTAGACCCAATGTTGGCTACAGGTGGTTCGGCTACTGCGGCCATAGAATTGCTAAGGGCTAGAGGGGCGAAGAATATCAGAATGATAAATCTTGTTGCAGCTCCAGAAGGTATAGCAGCTGTTCATGAAAAGTATCCAGAAGTTAATATCTATGTTGCTTCTGTAGATGAAAAATTAAATGATCATAAGTATATAGTACCAGGTCTAGGTGATGCTGGAGATAGATTGTTTGGAACCAAGTAGTTTAAAAAGTATATAGAGGTTGCGCGGACTTTGTAGTCAGTGCAGCCTTTAAGTTTTTTTAATGGCTTGAGTTATACATGTTTAGTCATTTATGAACCTAGTGTGAATTCAATGTTAATAATTTTTAAAATTATGAAAAATTTGGGTATACTTAAGGGTAAATAGGGTTAAAATGTGATATAATTAGTAGTCAATTGAATTTATGGAGGAAATATGGGTAAAAATAGTGTATGGTTTGAAGCTATGAAGTCTTTTTCATTACTTACACAATTAGGTATTATGGTAGTAGTGTGTATATTTGGATGTGGCTTTATAGGGATAACTATTGACAAGAAGCTAGGTACTTCGCCAATATTTTCAATAATATTCATATTGTTGGGCATAGCAAGTGCCTTTGTCAGCCTATACAAGACCCTAAAGGTATTTACTAAAAAGGAAGATAAGTACAGGTAGGGTCCTTAAAAAAGGAAGTTTAATGGTGTGTAGGTTTATATGTTGATGGGTTAGGAAGTGATGCGTTGGATAAGCAACTAATGGAAAATTTGAAAAAAATATACATGGGCATAGGAGTATATGACCTGGTGGGTCTTTTTCTTATAGCCATAATTGGCAAGGCATCAGTCAGCACTATGGCTGGCCTGCTTGCAGGCAGTATAGTCGCCATGTTGGCCTTATTTTCTATAGCTAAAAACCTAGATGGACTTGGGAATAGGGACAAGAAAAGTGCAACCCTGTCGTCCATGGGAAGCTATGCTTTTAGGATTTTTATCTATGGGGCAGTCCTAGTTTTTGCAGCAACTACAAAACATATAAACGTGTATACTGTTGCATTGGGCTTGATTAGCACTAATATAGTGATAAAAGCTCAAAACCTCCTTGGAGGCAAAAACTTAATAAAGAAAATGAGAAAGGAGGATTAGGCTTATGTATCAAGCAAAATATGTTCTCTACCTTGGTAACTTCAAGCTAAGTGAGACCATTGTAACCCAGTGGATCATAATGGCCTTTTTAATAATTCTGGCCCTGTTGCTTACAAGGGACTTAAAAAAGGTTCCTACAAGCAAGAGACAGGTATTTTTGGAAATGGCAATTGGTGGGCTTAGAAACCTGGTTACTGAGACTACGGGAACAGCCTTTATAAAGCGTGCGCCTTGGATGATATCATATATTGGAACAATATTCTTGTTCTTTGTCTGCTCAGACCTAATAGTGATGTTTGGATTTAGGTCGCCAACTACAGACTTGGATACAACCGTAGCCTGGGCCTTGATTACATTCTTCATGATCTATGTCATGGGGGTAAAGTTCAAAGGTATGGCCTATTTCAAGGAGTTGCTAGAGCCAACACCCTTGATGGCGCCACTTAATATTATTGGTGAATTTGCAAGACCAATATCATTGAGTTTCCGTCCATTTGGTAATATTTTGGGTGGTTCAATAATAATGTCATTGTTCTACCAGATGCTAGAGTACTTCTCAAGTATGATACCGTCTTTAAAGATACCAATTGGAGAATTTTTGATACCAGTTCCACTACACCTGTATTTTGACCTTTTCGCAGGTTCATTGCAGGCCTTCATATTTATAATGCTAACAATGGTATTTGTAAGTGGAGCAACACAGGAATAGTTAAAAGAAAATTAATACAATAATGGAAATTAGAAAATTTTAGGAGGAAAGAATTATGTTAGAAGGAATGAGTTTAGCAATAGCAATAGCAGGTTCAGCAATAGGTGCTGGTATAGCAGTAGCAACAGGTATAGGTACAGGTGCTGGTCAGGGTTTTGCAGCAGGTAAGGCAGCAGAAGCAGTAGGAAACCAGCCAGAAGCAAAGAGTGATATCATTTCAACAATGCTATTAGGTCAGGCCGTTGCAGAGTCTTCAGCTATATATGGTCTAGTAATAGCAATTATACTAATATTTGTTAACCCTTGGATAAAGATGTAATCGAAGAATACAGCTAAAGATAGGAGGCAACAAGTATGGAATTTAAGCCATTAGTAGGCTTGACATATGAGCTTTTCTTTACCTTGATCAATGTACTAGTATTGTTCTTGATATTGAGAAAAATCTTATTTAAGAAGGTTATAAATGTAATGGATGCCAGAGAGGCTGACATAAAGAACGATATTGAAGAGGGTCAGAGAGCCAAGGAAGAGGGCTTGAAATTAAAGTCAGAATATGAAAATAAGGTCAAGGATGCTCGCGATGAGGGTCAGTTGATTGTAGACTCTGCTAGAAAGAGGGCAGAAGAAAAGTCTGACAACATAATTTCAGAAGCCAATAAGGAAGCTGAATATATCAAGCAAAAGGCAAACAGTGAAATTGCAAAGGACAAAGAGCAGGCCTTTAACAATATTAAGTCTGAGATTTCTGAGATAGCTGTTTTGGTGGCATCTAAGGTTATCGAAAAAGATATAGACAAGGCCAAGCACGAAGATTTGATAGATAACTTTATTAAGGAAGTAGGAGAAGCTAATAATGATTAGTCAGGTTGCAAGTAGATATGCAGAGGCTTTATTTCAATTAGCAGAAGAAGAAAATCAACTTTCCCAGGTATATTCAGAGATAGAAGATTTAAACAAAGTTATTTTAGACAACAAAGACTTATATGATGTATTGAGGTCCCCTTTTATAGGTAAGGACGAAAAAGTTGGATATAGCAGACAAGCTTTATTTACAGACAAGCTATCAAAGAATACAAGAAATTTTTTAATGGTATTGATAGAGAATACAAGGACAACTGAGCTAGATTCAATAGTAAAGTCATACAAGCAGATGTTGGACGAAAAGAATAATGTCGCAGAAGGAAAGGTAATAACTGCTATAGCACTTAGTCCAGACAAGTTGGCTGAACTAGAGGGCAAAGCTTTCTGCAAATATAATAAAACTATAAGATTAACTAACGAAATAGACGAGAGCATACTAGGTGGTGCCCTTGTGAAAATAGGTAATGAAGAGATAGATGGTAGCATTAAGTCTAGGCTAGACGATATAAAGGATACCCCTATCCCAGGTAATATCATAAGGAAATGGTGGTGAACCAATGAATTTAAAAACCAGAGGAAATAAGTTCCATAATAAAAAGTCAGATAAAGAATTATGACAATAAGATAAAACTTACCGACACTGGTAGCGTATTAAGCGTTGGTGACGGTATAGCAAGTGTATACGGTCTTGAAAGTGTCATGTCAGGTGAGCTACTTGAATTCCCTAATAAGGTATACGGTATGGCCCTTAACCTCGAAGAAGAGGTTGTTGGTACCGTTATACTTGGCGATGATTCAAGTATCAAGGAAGGTGACATAGTAAAGAGAACTGGGAGGATAGTTGAAGTACCAGTTGGAGAGGCTATGATAGGAAGGGTAGTAAATGCCCTAGGACAGCCAATAGATGGTAAGGGGACATAATAACTGACAAGACTAGACCAGTTGAGTGTCCAGCTCCTGGAATCATGAGTAGGAAGTCAGTGTTTGAACCATTACAGACTGGTATCAAGTCAATTGACTCAATGATACCAATTGGTAGGGGTCAGAGAGAATTGGTTATAGGTGATAGACAGACAGGTAAGACATCCATACTTACTGACACAATTATCAACCAGAAGGGCAAGGATGTAATCTGTATATATGTAGCAATCGGCCAGAAGAGGTCAACTGTAGCCCAGTTGGTTTCAACTTTAGAAGAGTTCGGTGCCATGGATTACACAATAGTAGTGTCAGCTACAGCGTCAGAATCTGCACCATTACAGTATCTAGCTCCATACGCAGGTGCTGCCATAGGTGAAGAATTTATGTATAATGGGAAGCACGTGCTAATAGTATATGATGACCTTTCTAAGCAGGCAGTTGCCTACAGAGAAATGTCCCTACTACTAAGGAGACCACCAGGCCGTGAAGCCTACCCAGGTGATGTTTTCTACCTACATTCAAGACTACTTGAAAGAGCTGCCAAGCTATCTGATGACTTGGGTGGTGGATCAATGACAGCCCTACCAGTTATAGAAACACAGGCTGGTGACGTTGCTGCCTATATACCAACAAATGTAATATCGATCACAGATGGTCAGATATACCTACAGCCAGAGCTATTCTATGCGGGTATCAGGCCAGCCGTTGACCCTGGTATATCAGTATCAAGAGTTGGTGGGTCTGCCCAGATCAAGTCTATGAAGAAGATAGCAGGTACACTGAAGCTTGCATATTCTCAGTATAGAGAGCTAGCAGCCTTCTCTCAGTTCGGTTCAGACTTGGATGAAGATACTAAGAGGAGACTTGCTCAGGGACAGAGAATAGTGGAAGTTCTAAAACAGGATGAACATAATCCTATAACAGTAGAAAACCAGGTAATTATAATATACGCAGTAATCAACAACCTACTAGCAGATATCGAGTTGGAAGATATCAAGAGGTTTGAAGCAGAACTATACAGCTATATGGATAGCGTACACCCAGAAATAATTGAAAAGATACTAAAGGCTGAGGACTTTAACGAGGAACTTACAAAGGCAATTGAAGAGTTTAAGGTTAAATTCAAATCAGAAGTATAATTTTAAAGGAGGCGTACAATGGCAGGAGCTGGAATGAAGGCAATCAAAAATCGTATTGCCAGCGTAAATAGTACCAAGCAGATTACTAACGCCATGCATCTGGTAGCCTCATCAAAACTGAGAAAAGCTAAGCAGGCCACAGAAAACTCTAGTGCATACTTCAATACCATGTATGAAACTATAGTTAATATTTCGGTGAATACTAGGGTATAAATAGTCAGTTTTTAAAGGCTAGAGACCTAAAGGCTAGGTGCCATATAGTAATTGCCGGAGATAGAGGCCTGGCAGGTGGATATAATTCAAATGCTTTTAAAGAAGCAGAGAAGTATATGGGGTTAGTTGAAGATTACGTAATAACAGTTGGAAAAAAATCATATGAACATTTTTCCAAGAGAGATGTAAATATAATAGATAGGATTGAATCAGCAGAAAAGTATGAGTATGAAGAGGTAAGGGCAATCACAGACAAGCTGATGAAGATGTATGAAGATGGCCAAATAGATGAAGTCATCCTTACCTATACTGAATTTGAATCTGCCTTATCTCAGAAGCCTAAGGCTATTAAGCTATTGCCTTTGGTTTTTGACCAGCCACTGGAATACGGCGGTGAAAGATATAGGGAAAAGCAGGAGGAGAATGATCCTAATATGTTCATTAGTGAAGAAATCCTTCGTGAAAGATATGAAAGAAGAGAGGAAGAAGCCAGGGAAGCAGGAGAATTTGTAAATAAGTTCAAGAAGACAGAAGCTAGCTCAAGAGCCAAGGTCCAGTATCTTCCTTCAGCAAAGAGCGTCCTTGAATTCTTGATACCTACCTATATCACAGGGACAGTAAATGGGGCCATAGTGGAGTCATATGCTTCTGAACAGGGGGCAAGAAGGACTGCCATGGAATCAGCTACAGATAATGCAAATGAAATGATTCAAAACTTAGAGCTTAGCTACAATAGGGCTAGACAGGGTGCCGTAACTCAGGAAATAACTGAAATCAGCGGTGGTGTAGAAGCCCTAAAGTAAGGAGGAAAAAATGGCAAATATAGGAAAAATTGTACAGATCGTAGGAGCTGTACTAGATATTAGGTTTGAAGATGAAAAAGATCTACCTAACCTATTAAATGCTTTAGAAATAAAGTTAGAAAATGGAAACAAAATAGTTGCCGAAGTAGCCCAGCACATAGGTAATGACACTGTAAGGTGTATAGCCATGAGTGCTACTGATGGACTAGTTAGGGGTATGGAGGCTGTAGATACAGGAGCTCCTATATCAGTTCCAGTTGGTAAGGAAACATTGGGTAGGGTATTCAATGTTTTAGGAGAGGCCATAGACCTAAAGCCTATGCCAGAGGGTGTTAGCCTTTCTCCTATACATAAGGAAGCGCCAGCCTATGATGAACTAGAAACAAAGGCAGAAATATTGGAAACAGGTATAAAGGTAGTTGACCTGCTTGCCCCTTACCTAAAGGGTGGTAAGATAGGCCTATTCGGTGGTGCAGGTGTTGGTAAGACAGTTCTAATTCAGGAGCTAATTAACAATATAGCCAAGCAACACGGTGGTATATCTGTATTCTCAGGTGTTGGAGAGAGAACAAGAGAGGGTAATGACCTATACGGTGAAATGACTGAGTCAGGAGTTATCAATAAGACGGCCATGGTATTCGGTCAGATGAATGAGCCACCAGGAGCAAGAATGAGGGTTGCCCTAACAGGTCTTACAATGGCTGAATACTTCAGAGACCAGGAAGGGCAGGATGTTCTTCTATTCATAGATAATATATTCAGATTTACTCAGGCGGGTTCTGAGGTGTCTGCCCTACTAGGACGTATGCCATCAGCCGTTGGTTATCAGCCAACTTTGGCAACAGAGATGGGTGCCCTACAGGAGAGAATAACATCGACTAAGAAGGGTTCAATCACTTCAGTCCAGGCGGTATATGTACCGGCCGATGACTTGACTGACCCAGCACCAGCGACAACATTCTCACACTTGGATGCAAAGACCGTATTGTCAAGGCAGATATCATCTCTAGGTATATATCCAGCGGTTGACCCACTAGAATCTACATCAAGAGTTCTAGATCCTAATATAGTTGGTAAGGAACACTATGAGGTAGCCAGAGGTGTGCAGTCAATACTACAGAGGTATAGGGAGCTACAGGATATCATTGCTATCTTGGGTATGGACGAGTTATCAGAAGAAGATAAGGTAACCGTTGCTAGGGCCAGAAAGATACAGAGATTCTTGTCACAGCCATTTACAGTAGGTGAACAGTTTACTGGTATACCTGGTGTATATGTTCCAGTCAAGGAATCTATCAGGGGCTTCAAGGAAATACTGGAAGGTAAGCATGACGACCTACCAGAATCAGCTTTCTTATTTGTAGGTACGATTGAAGATGCAGTTAGAAAGGCGAAAGGAAGTGCTAACTAATGTTTAGTTTAAAAGTAGTAACTCCAGACAGCACTTTTTATGAAGACCAGGTAGATATGGCCATATTCAAAACTACGGTTGGAGATAGGGCTATACTAAAGGGACATATACCGATTGTTGCAGGTATCAAGGAAGGCAAGCTAAGAATCAAAAAAGACGGGGGTCGCTTCAGGACAGCTGAAATAGGTAGGGGTTTTGTAACTGTGAATGCAGATACAGAGACAGTTATACTTATTGAATCTGCTACCTGGTGCGAAAATGAGGTTTAATAATGAAAATTAGACATTGGGTAGTTATTATTTTGTTTGTTCTACTAGCTACAGTCTTCGGACTATATGCAATGTCAAAAAAACATGATGCTAAGGTTCCGCTAGATGAAATCTATCCAGAGAACATAATAGCCAATTACTATAGTTCATTAGATGAGAGAATGGGCAAGAATATACCCTTTCTAGTGCTAAGTGAGAAGCCATATTTAAGATGGGAGCTATACAATGACAAGGGGGAGCCAGGTCATAGGATTACATCCCAGATGGTTAAAAATATAAAGAGTATGAAGATGGTTTCTAAAAGAGAACTGGATTATGAGGGTAAGCCAATCACCTTCCCAAGGAGGGATGGCAGTATAGAAACATTCCCACTAGAAGACACAGTCCTATACGAGGTTACATATAATATAAGTTATTTCAATACCAAGAAGGCAAAATATATGTATGGAGAATATGGTAATAAGGGCTATAAGGATACTGGTAAAAAGCTATACAAAAACAAAAAAGAAAAGGTGTGGCTAGTAAAAAAATAAAAAAATGGAGCTTGGAGGATAGCTAAGTTTGAGCTAATTCCAGACTAAAAGATTGAAGTAACGCTGATTATGACGATTCTCCAAGTGGGAGTTTTGTCGTGTCAGCGTTTATTTTATATTTTTGTGGAGGACTTGATGAAAGTAATAGAAACTCTGTTTCCAGTATTTTTTATGATGTTCCTAGGCATATTGTCCAGGAGTAAAAAATGGATTAACTGGGACGAAAAAGAGGGGGCTAAAAAGATAGTATTTAAAATCCTATTTCCAGCCCTGATATTTCACGTAATATTCGTATCTGACCTATCTGTTAATTTATTGAAGCAGATAGTATTTCTAGACATAGCCTGGATCCTAGTTTACCTAGTAGGAAGGTTTATGTCTAGGTATATAGGCGAAAGATATAGGAAGCTAGTACCCTTCCTATTGATGACATGTGAGGGAGGAAATGTAGCCCTACCCCTATATATTACCTTGGTAGGATCAGCCTATGCCCTAAATATAGTAACCTTTGATGTGGCAGGTATAATTATTAATTTTGGACTAGTTCCAATATTGGTATCTAGGCAGGTAAATACAGGCCAGGATTCAAAGGGTCTACTAAAGAATATATTTACCAATTCCTTTGTATTGGCTGTAATCTTGGGTGTATTAGCCAACCTCTTAGGCCTATATGGTATTATGGAATCTATGGAAGTGGTAAATCTATACAATAATACTATCAATGCTGTGTTGGCACCGATTACGGGAATAATCCTATTTACACTTGGCTATGACCTAAAGGTGGATTTATCTATCCTAAAGTCTCTACTATCACTTGTTGTGATTAGGTTAGTCTTATGTGGTTTGATAATAGGAGGTTTCTTCCTAGTATTCCCGAGCCTGATGGCCAATCCATATTTTAAGACAGCAGTATTGCTATACTTTATGTGCCCAACTGGTTTTCCAGTTCCACTTCAGTTGTCAGCCCTATGTGACGGCAAGGACCAGGAAAGCTTTATGTCGGCCTTTATATCAGTTTATATGTTTATAACGCTGGTAGCCTATACATTAATAACAGTATTTAGGCCATTTTAGGGAAGTATTTGTAGGTTTTAAAGGAATTAAAAGACCTTAGGTCTTTCAGTAATCAGTATTAGAGAAAGTTAGAGGTAATATTATGAGTGAAATAAAGAGCCCATGGCCAGGTCCTAAGGGACTGATTCCGGTAACAAGTGGTAAGGCAGAGGATGCAAATGTACACAACAGGAACTACCTAGATAGTATCCTAGTCGAAATGAGGGTGATAGATTCAGTTGAGCCAGACCTATCAGTAGAGATCTTTGGAAGAAAGTATTCATCACCGATAATGATGCCTGCATTTCCCACCTAAACAAGGTAGGCAAGGATGGAAAGAAGCCAATGGTTGAGTATGCAAAGGCAGCTAGGGATATGGGTCTATTAAACTGGGTTGGAATGGAGCCAGATGATGAATATGAAGAGATCAGCCAAGTTGGAGCGGACACAATACGTATAATAAAGCCATTCGCTGATCACCAAATAATACTTGATCAGATAGACTTTGCCAAGAAGACAGGTGCGGTAGCGGTTGGTGTAGATATAGACCACGTTCCAGGTACTGATGGTAAGTATGATGTAGTTGATGGCTACCCTATGGGACCTGTAATGGAGGAGGACTTGAAAAAGTATGTAGACCATGCAGGCATACCATTTATAGCCAAGGGGGTCCTATCAGTTCAGGATGCACTCAAGGCTAGGGATGCTGGTTGTAAGGGAATAGTAGTTTCTCACCACCATGGAAGAATACCATTTGGTATACCACCAATTTTGGTACTTCCACAGATAGTAGATGCCTTAGAAGGTAGCGGTGTAACAATATTCTGTGACTGCTCTATGGATACGGGCTATGATGCCTACAAGGCACTTGCACTAGGTGCCCACGCTGTATCAGTAGGAAGGGGTATACTAGCACCACTTCTTAAGGAAGGCAGGGATGGAGTAGTTACTAAGGTTGAAAGAATGAATGAGGAGCTATCAGAAATGATGATGTATACAGGTGTTAAGGATACAGATTCATTTGATGCAAGTGTATTGTATATATAGATAAGCTTTATTATATAAAAATATGGTATTTACAAGGCTCAAGCTCTTGCTTGGGTCTTTTTAATTAGTTGTAGTAAAAAGTCCACAAATGATGATATAATATAAAAAAATTAAAAAAATAAAATAAATATGAAGATAATTAATGAAATAAGGAGTATGAATTTTATGATAAGATTGTCAAATAAATCTAAGAGCTTTACTATGGCTCTATTAATAATGCTAGGAGTTTTTACTAGTACATCGAGTGTACTCGCACTAGATTATACGGAAAAGAATTCATTGTCGAACCTGATCCAACTTGATTCAAGTGGTAATATAAGATATTCCTCACCGGATAAAGTTGTTAATGATACCTACTGGGCAGACTTAGAGAAGGCTAGTATTTTGAGTAGGTATAGAATAGGACACGAACAATTTAACCCGAATAATGGTAAAACTATGACAAGAGTAGATTATGAAGATGTTATAGTTTATGGAGTACTACCACAATATATTAAAGCCTAATGAAACGTCACTTAAAAAAATTTGATATTGATTATTCAGGTGGCTTTGTGAGAAACATACCTAGCTCAGGGATAACAGAGTCAGAACTAGGTATGAAAATTATAGCAAAAGATCTTTTTTACCGTTATAGTTATCTAATTGGCAAGGATGCTGATTTGCCATACTCATACTATAGTAATAATAATATGAAGCCAACAGATGAGGTACCAGCGATTACGAATCCTTTTTGGATTGAAGAAAAACAGATGTCTTAAAGGAAGAGGAAGTTAAGGATCCAAGAAAAATAACTGTATATGGTGATATAAAGGAAAGTGGTGATTCAAACTCAAGTAAAATAGGTGAGTACAAGGTTGGGGACGAAATAAAGCTGGATTTTTCAGTAGATGCTTCAGCAATTAAACGCTACTTTATGAGTTATACCTTGTCTATGACTAAAGGAGACTTGTTTGATGTACTATACAGAATGATATATGATGATAAAAAGGGTATGATAGATTCCCAGTTAGTATATACACTAGATATTCCGAATGAGGTTGATTTAAGGGGTGCATCTGTAAGCCTCAAATGGATTAGAAGATTTTGAGCTTGAAAAAAATGAAATTGAAGTTTCTGGCAGAAAGAAACTCCTAATAAGTCTTAGATTAAAGAAAGATATTAGGGAAAAAGAAGAAGCTTGGAGAGACCTTATAAATAAGTTTAAGAAGATAGATATGGGTAAAATAAAGGTATCAGTTTCTGGCTTATTTGTTAATTCTAGTGCGCAAGCAGATACAAATATCAGTGTAAGAGGTAGCCTGGGTGGTTATTTAGACTGGGCAAGTTCAGATATTATCCTTACACCGCCACCAGTTAGTTCACCAATAGCAGAGCCATCAAAGGGTACTTATTATGTAGATGAAACCTATACTAGAATATATCTTCCCTTCGTAGCTAGACAGAGTGATCTTGGAAGAGATGCTGGAGCACCAAATGATAAACCTAACCTAATATCATATACCTTTAAGGTGAAGAAAGATCTATCTAGTACTGAAAAGCCAATACCTGGTAGGATAGATGGTAGGGATAGGATAGAAACTGCAATAAAGATTTCTAAAAATAGCTATGACAAGGCAAATGCAGTTATAGTAGTTAGGCATGACCTATTCCCTGACTCAATGACAGCATCAGTATTGGCTAAGTTAAAGGATGCACCAATCCTACTTAACCCAACTGACAAGTTAGACTCAAGAGTTGCAGATGAAATAAAGAGACTAGGTGCTGAGGAAATAATCATAGTTGGTGGTCAAAACTCTGTATCTGAGAAGGTAAGAGAAGACCTAAAGGTCTATGACTCTGACAAGAATGTAGAAAGAATATCTGGTGTAGATAGGTATGGAACTTCTGAAATGGTGGCTAAGAGAGTAACTGGTATAACTGGAAAGAAGAATACTGGTGTAGTAGCTTCAGGCCAGGTATTCCCAGATGCCCTATCAGTAGGAACATTTGCTTCAAGAGAAGGCTATCCAATACTTCTAGTTAAGAAGGATTCAGTGCCAAGCCAGATTCAAAATGCTGTAAAAAGACCTTGATATCAACAAGACTTATATAGCAGGTGGAACTAACACAATATCTAAGTCAACAGAAGCCAAGCTTCCGAATGTAGTAGAAAGAATGGCAGGTCCGACTAGGTATGAAACGTCAGTTGCCATAGCCAAGTCTAAGTTTGGAGCAAGCAAAGGAAGCCTATATAGCGTCAGGCGAAGAATTCGCTGATGCCCTAGTAATATCGCCAATATCAGGCAAGTATAATAGGCCGACTTTATTGGTATCAAGAAATATAAATAGTAATAATGTGGTAAAAAGACATGTAAAGGACTCGGGCTATAAGAGTATAATAGCTATAGGTGGATACAAGTACCTACCATATAGAGTATTAGAAGCCCTAGTTAAATAAATCAAATTAATATACAATAAATAAAAAACTCTATATAAATATATAGGAGTTTTTTATTTTATATAGATATATATTATTTCTTAAATACAATATAATATATTATATTTAAGAATAATTAAATTCTTTGAAAAATATATATTTTCAAATTATAAAAATAATGTTATAATATATATGATCGGGTTAAAGGAATTTTTATTCATTATAAAAACAAAAAGTATAAGGAGGACAAGATTATTAAAGGGATATTTAAAAAAATCAACTTGCATTACTACGGCTTTACTGATGTCACTAAGCCTAATAGCAGGCACAGTGAATTCTTTTGCAGAAGAGGTAGAAGAGCCTAGTACAACAAATTCATTGCCTAGTTTATCTGAATATTATGAGGATAAAGGACTTATATTTTATTCACCTGCTGAGGTGATAAAGAAGGCCTATTGGGCTGACCTGGAGCCGGGGAAGGTTTCAGGGTGGTATAGGAGTGTAAACTGGTCACATAATGATGGTTATGATATTGTAGACAATCTTGAATTTAGTTCTACTGGAGTTTTTCCTAAGTACGTACTAAAGCCAAATGAGACAGCCTTAAAGGATGAAAATATTGATTTTGCATTTACAGGATCCGGTGGTGCCGTTAAGTTTTTACCTAGTGCAGGTATAACAGAAACCTATTCTGGTTATATAGGATATGACTACTGGTTCTTAGAACATTATTACCGCCTTGGATACCTACTTGGTGATGACGCTAATTCTGGAACTTACGCAGGTAAGAGTGCTACAGATCCTGTGCCAGCAGCAAACAATCCATTTGGATTTAAGGAGACGGACCTATTGAGTCAGGCTGAGATCAAGGACCCAACAAAGCTAATGGTTTATGGGGATATTATGAAAACAGGGGGTTCTGATTCTACTGAAATCGGTGAGTATAAGCAGGGCGAGGAGTTAAAGCTAGACTTCATCATGAATGATTCATGGACTAACCGCTTTATAATGGGCATGACTCTTGATAAAACTAGGGGTAGTATGCATTCAGCGGAAACTGTTCAGAAGATATATAATGAGACAAAGGGCAAGCTAGACTCTCAAATAGTATATACACTTAGTATTCCAAAAGAGCTAGAGGCCAGAAATGTACAGGTTAAGCTTAGTGGACTTGAAGATTTTGAACTTTCACATCAAGTCAAGCCTGTTTCTTCAACAGAGAATAAGCTGGTAATGACTCTAAGACTAAAGGATAGCTTGAGAGGGAAACCTCAACTATGGAAGAAGACTATAGAAAGATTAAAGAATCTAGATACAAGTAAGGTGAAGTTATCGATATCAGGCTTATTTGTTAAGGCGGATGCAAGACCAGAGACTAATGTAACTCTAGTAGGAACTATAGGAGGATATCAGGACTGGGCGATTTCACGTGTGAGTGCTTGTGACGTATCAGGCGGACCTATACCAGGAACACCATGTGGTTCATCTCCTGTTGCACCGCCACCACCTGCAGGAAATGTACCAACTTCATCACCATTAGATGACAGCCCATGCCCATCAACAGGTGATAGCCCATGCCCAGGAGCAAATGATAATCCATGTCCAGGAACACTAGACGATTGTGGACCTGCTCCAAGTTTAGGACGTAAGGTAGATACAGTATATGATCGTACTTACCTATCATTTGTAGCTAGACAGGAACCAAGTGGCAAGGACCAGGGTGGACCTGCTGATAAGCCACGTCTAATATCTTATACATTTAAGGTTAAAAAGGGACCAGAAAACCCTGAAAGACCAAATCCAGGTAGGATAGATGGTCCTGATAGAATTGAAACAGCTATAAATATTTCTAAAAAGAACTATGATAAGGCTAAGACAGTAATCGTAGTCAGACATGACCTATTCCCAGACTCAATGACAGCCTCAGTATTGGCGAAATTAAAGGATGCCCCAATACTACTTAACCCGACTGATAAGCTGGATTCAAGAGTAGGTGCTGAAATAAAGAGACTAGGTGCAGAGGAGATAATTATAGTAGGAGGTCACAATTCTATATCAGATAGGGTTAGAGAAGACCTAAAAGCCTTTGATAAGGACAGAGATGTAGAAAGAATAGCTGGTGTAGACAGGTATGGTACATCTGAAATGGTAGCTAGAAGGGTAGTTGGTATAACAGGCAAGAAGTATACAGGAGTAGTAGCTTCAGGCCAGGTATTTGCAGATGCCCTATCAGTAGGAACTTTTGCTTCTAGAGATGGATATCCTATACTTCTAGTTAAGAAGGATTCTATACCAGTACAGATTGAAAGGGCAATAAAGGACCTAGAAATTGAAAAAAACTTATATAGCTGGTGGAACTAATACTATATCAAGAGCAACTGAAGCCAAGCTACCAAGAGTAGAAGAAAGAATGGCAGGTAAGGATAGGTATGAAACATCAGTAGCTATAGCTAAGTCTAAGTTCAGGGGAAGCAAGGAAGCCTATATAGCATCAGGTGAAGAATTTGCAGATGCCCTAGTTATTTCACCAATATCTGGTAAGTACAACAGACCAACATTATTGGTATCAAGAAATAAGAACAACAACCTAGTGGTTAAAAACTATATTAAGGATAATAGGCTGACAGCTGTTACAGCTATAGGTGGAGAAAGATATATACCTTACAGTGTATTAGAAGATTTAGTTAGATAGAAAAAAATAAAAAAACAAGAAGATATTTAAAGACTCTCTAAGGAATTATTTAGAGTCTTTAATTTTTAAATTAATTATATAAAAAAATAGAATATTATATATTTAAATACAACAAAATAAAATTAAATTCTTTGTATATATATACTTTTAAATTTAAAAACATGATATAATATAAATAGTTGAAGTATAAGGAATTTATAAACTTATTTTTAAACTATCACTTTAAAGGAGGGATCACTATTAAAAGGATATTTATAAAAACAATTAGTTTTTCAACGGCAATAATCATGTCATTAGGTCTATTTGCAACTAGTATCAGCGCCGTAGAGCATGAGTACAAGGAGGGTAGACCCTTATCAAGTCTAACTGATATTGGGCCAGATGGTAAGCCTAGTATAATACATACGCCACAAGAGGTAATACAGAATACCTATTGGGCAGACTTAGAAAAGAAGATTGTACGAGGTAGAAACAGGAGTGTACATTACTCCACAGATTATGGATGGGGAATAATGTATAATGCTTATTTCAAGTCCGCAGGTGTATTTCCTAAGTATCTACTGGGACCAAATGAGACGAAATTAGCTGAATCAAATCTCTTAAATATAGACTATAGAAACGTTGAGTGCGGATATATAAGATATCTACCAAGTGTAGGTATTACGAAAACGTATGCAGGTGTTGATATTAGGAATGTGAGCGAATTCTACCGTTTTGGGCTTATGATGGATAGAGATTATAAGCTAGACTACTTTCAGGGTAGGAATTTGAAGCCTACAGACCGTATACCAGCGATGGAAAACCCATTTGGATTTAGTGAAACAGAACTTTTAAGTCAAGCTGAAATTAAAGATCCAACAAAGCAGATGGTTTACGGTGACCTTAAGAGGACAGGCTCTTCAGACTCTCGTGAAATTGGGGAATACAGGCAAGGTGATGAAGTAAAGTTAGATTTTTCAATGGATGCTTCTTGGCTTAAACGCTATATTATGGGATACACTCTTGATAGGACAAGGGGTGGAATGGATGAATATAATATACAAGTAAAATATAATGACATGAAGGGTATAATTGACTCACAGGTAGTATATACACTTGATATACCAAATGAAGTTGAAGCTAAGGATGCAAAGGTAAAGCTTAATGGCTTTGAGGATTTTGTACTTACATCCAAACTAGAACCACTTTCAGCTACGAAGAAGAAGTTGGTTATAAATATAATGTTAAAGGAGAGCCTACGTGGTAAACCTGAGCTATGGAAGAAAACAATAGAAAAAATTAGAAGCATGGATGCTAGCGATGTTAAAGTATCTATTTCTGGACTATATGTTAAAGATACAGTAAGTCCTGGAACGACTGTTAGCTTACGTGGTACTATAGGTGGATATTTTGACTGGGCCCTTTCAAGAGAGGGAATAAATAGACCAGATCCTCCAGATTTAGACTATTATCCTGATCCAGACCAGCCATGTAGTCCAGGGGTGGGCATGGTGCCAACAGCATCACCGCTAGATAACCAGTATTGTACAGGAAGGTGCACAAGACCACATCAGGTGACAGAAAATCCATGTGATCCAGACAATCCTTATCCAAATGAAGACTTCCATAAGGTCAAGGATGTATATGATCGTGTATATCTTTACTATGTTGCTAGACAAAGTGACAATGGAAGAGACTCAGCAGCTCCTGCAAACATGCCATATTTAATATCATATAGCTTCCAGGTTAAAAAGAAACCAGATAGCTCTAATTCTGGTAGAATAGATGGCAATGATAGGACAGACACAGCAATAAAAATTTCTAAGGATACCTATGATAAGGCTAAGACAGCCATAATTGTTAGGAAGGACCTATTCCCAGATTCAATGACTGCATCTGTATTAGCCAGGTTAAAGGAGGCACCAATTCTGCTTAACCCAACTGACAGGCTTGACTCTAGAGTTAGAGATGAAATCAAAAGACTAGGGGTTGAAGAGGTCATTATAGTAGGTGGTCAGAATTCAATATCTGAAAGGGTAAGGGAAGACTTGAAAGCCTTTGATAAAGACAGTAATGTAGAAAGAATAGCTGGTCTTGATAGGTATGAGACATCTGAAAAAGTGGCGAGAAGAGTGGTTGGAATTACAGGAAAGAAACATATTGGAGTTGTAGCTTCAGGCCAAGTATTCCCAGATGCCTTATCTGTAGGAACTTTCGCATCGAGGGACGGATATCCAATACTTTTAGTCAAAAAGGATAACCTACCAAGTCAGATTGAAAGGGCAATTAAGGATCTTGAAATCAATAGTATTTATATAGCGGGTGAACAAATACTATTTCAAAGGCAACAGAAGTCAAGCTTCCAAAGGTTGAGGAGAGAATGGCTGGTAAGGATAGGTATGAAACATCAGTGGCTATTGCAAGGTCTAAGTTTAAAGATAGCAGGGAAGCCTTTTGTGGCTTCAGGGGAAGAGTTTGCTGATGCCTTGGTTATATCTCCAATATCTGGTAAGTTCAGCAAGCCAACTTTATTGGTATCTAGAAATAAAAAAATAATAATGTAGTTGTGAAAAATTATATAAAGAATACAGGTATAACAAAGATTACTGCCATAGGAGGGAAAAATACATCCTTCAAGTATACTTGAAAGCCTAATTAAATAATATTTGCTAATATGATTTTTGAAACTGCATGACATATGAATGCTCTAATGTAAGTAAAAAACAAAAAGTAAATTAACATAACAGCATAAAGAGGGGGGCATTTGAACACAGTGATGATGAACTTCTTTAATTTTTGATTTATATGTGTGGCTTAGATAGTGAATACTTTTTATAGTTGAGAGAATGTAAAAATATTTAGGAGGGAAGTTAAATGAGGTTTTTGGAAATATTTAACAGAAGAGAAGGAAAAGGTATGAATAGGATTATAAGAGGAGGTCTGCATAAAAATAAGCTATATATGGGTGTATCAGCCTTACTACTAGGCTGCATGCTTATGACTAGCCCCCTAGTTGCTATGGCAGAAACAGATCCAGATTTCCCAGATGAAACAAACAGCATAGACGATGTTGATATTCAAAATAAAAAGCAGACTATTGTTGAAGGGACTCAAATAACTCCTATCAAGATAGTACCAACCAATACAGGAGAATGGACAAAGGTAGATGAGAGGGAATTAGGCCTTATGGGTCTTAAATACGATATGGGGACTTACCTTATCACTGGCAAGTATAATCTTAGGGAGCCTTGGGGTAAGGATGAAGAGGTAAAAAAAGTATTTGAAGCAATCAAGGTAATACGCCATGATAGTAGGGTGGAAAATAGACGACTGGTGTTCATAGTTCAGAGGGATACAGATAGGGATGGTATACCTGATATTACTGATACAGACGATGATAATGATGGCTATACAGATGTCGAGGAAAAGGCAAAGGGGTCTGATCCCAAGAATGCCAAGTCAATACCAGCCACACCAATAATTCCTGCACAAGTCCAGCCAGTGAGACCAAGTACTGGTAGGATAAATGATAAAGACAGGGTAGGAACTGCAATTAATATTTCTAAGAAGTATTATAATAAGGCTAATACAGTAATTGTAGTTAGACATGACCTATTCCCAGATTCTATGACAGCTTCCGTACTGGCTAAGCTAAAGGATGCTCCTATACTACTAAATCCAACAGATAAGCTTGATAATAGGGTTAGTGAAGAAATAAAAAGACTAGGTGTAGAAGAGGTAATTATAGTGGGTGGTCGTGATTCTATATCAGAAGGTGTTAGAGAAGAACTAAAGGCCTTTGATACAGATAAGTATGTAGAGAGGCTATCAGGACCAGATAGGTATGGGACATCTGAAATGGTAGCTAGAAGAGTTGTGGCTATGACAGGTAAGAAATATATAGCAGTAGTGGCTTCTGGTCAGGTATTCCCGGATGCCCTATCAGTTGGTACATTTGCCTCTAGAGAGTCATATCCTATATTATTAGTCAAGAAAGATCTAATACCAGAACGTATTGAGAGAGCTATAAACGATTTAGATATAAATAGGACTTATATAGCAGGTGGAACTAATACTATTTCGAAGGAAACAGAAGCCAAGCTTCCAGGTGTGCTTGAAAGAATGGCTGGTAACACTCAGGTATGAGACATCGGTTGCTATAGCCAAGTCTAAGTTTAAGGATAGCAAGGAGGCCTTTGTAGCTTCAGGTGAAGAATTTGCAGATGCCTTGGTTATATCTCCAATATCTGGTAAGTATAATAAACCAACATTGTTGGTATCAAGGAATATAAGTATTAACTCAGTAGTTAAAAAATATATAAAGGAAGCTAAACTAACGGGTATAACGGCTATAGGTGGAGAAAAAAATATGTTCCAAATAGCACAATTAATGACTTAGCTAGGGTAAAAATTAAATATAAGCAATGTATTAAATGAATTGAGACTCCTCAGGTATTATCTTGAGGAGTTTTTTTAAAAACAAATGAATAAAATAATATTTGATACTAAATTTAAAATAAATATATTTAAAATACTTTTGTCTATATATTATTTTTAAGATTGACTAATAAACCTTAGGTTTGTATAATTAAATAAAAAGGAAATGGTTTGTTTTAATACTTAAATAGAAGCAAGCTAGAAATAAAAGGACCCTATATAATCCATAAAAGAAAACCAATAGTTGGATATATAAATCTCTAATTGTGGGGTCAAAAAGGAAAAGGAGTTTAAAAATATGAATAGAATATTGAAAAGGTCGATAGGAGTTACGACCGCTACACTGATGGTCCTGGGCATATTTGCCAATACGTCCAGTGTACTTGCAGAGGAATATACTGCACAAAATTCGCTGACTAGTTTAATTCAAGTGGGACCAGGAGGGACTTCTACCTATGTTTCTCCGGAAAAGGTGGTTAGGGATACCTATTGGGCAGATTTGGAAGAAGGAACTATTGAAGAAAGAATAGAGGGTCTTGGTGTACCATCACCAGCTACATCTCCATTAGCTACGGGATCTTCATTTGGAAGTGCTAGTGGATACATTTATAAGGATGTAAAATATTATGGGGTCTTCCCTGAAATATGTATTGAGGACAAGTGAATCGGGTCTTAAAGATCTAAATGTATTAAATAGGGATTCTGAAAAGTGATATTTATTTACCAAATACTGGTATTACAGATAGCCCACTAGGAATGCAGATTATACATAAGGATAAATTTTATCAATTTGGATATTTAATTGGTCCAGATTTTTCATCTATGCCATATACAGGTAAAACGGCTAATGATCCTGTTATAGATCTTTTGAATCCATATGGATTTAGGGAGGCCGACCTACTAAGTCAGGATGAGATAAAGGATCCTACAAAATTAACTGTCTATGGTGACATTAGAGAAAAAGGATCTACTGATTCAAACAAAATAGGAGAGTACAGGGTTGGTGACCAAATCAAGCTTGATTTTTCAATGGACGCTTCATGGTTTAAGAGATATATTATGGGTTATGCTCTTTAGTATGATTAGAAATCATGATTCATATTGGGTAGATAGACTATACAATAAAACTTTGGGTAAACTTGACTCACAAATTGTTTATACAGTTGATATACCAGAGGAAGTTGATTTAATAAACCCTTACGCAAGTATAAGTGGTCTTAATGATTTTAAAGTTACGACGGATGTAAAGAACGATTCTGGCTCTAAAAAAACTAGTGATTAGCCTTAAGCTAAATGATGATAAGGTTAATAAGGAAGAACTTTGGAAAGATATAATGGTGAGAATTAAAAAGCTTGATACAAGCGATATTAAGGTATCAATTTCAGGTTTATATGTTAATTCAAAGGCCCAAGCGGATACTAATATTAGGCTAAGGGGAACTATTGGTGGATATTTTGAGTGGGCAAATACAATTCTTACTGGTGTACCATCTCCAGCAGGAGAACCTACTGTTACAGGAGGATATACTTCTGATACAAATGCAGAATATTATAGACATCTATCACAGCAAAAGGTATTCGAACGTAGGTATTTGTACTTTGTAGCAAAGCAGAGTCAATTTGGAAGAGATAATGGGGCTCCTGTAGATAAGCCAAACCTAATATCTTATACATTTAAAGTTAAGAAAGAACCTAACAATCCAACTCCAGGTAGGATAGATGGTAAGGACAGGATAGAAACAGCTATAAAGATATCAAAAAATAATTATGACAAGGCCAAGTCTGTAATAGTAGTTAGACATGACCTATTCCCAGATTCAATGACAGCATCAGTATTGGCCAAGCTAAAGGATGCACCAATCCTACTTAATCCAACTGACAAGTTAGACTCAAGAGTTGGGGATGAAATAAAGAGACTAGGTGCTGATGAAATAATCATTGTCGGTGGCCAGAACTCTGTATCTGAGAAGGTAAGAGAAGACCTAAAGGCATATGATGCCGATAAGAATGTTGAAAGAATAGCAGGAGCTGACAGGTATGGAACTTCTGAAATGGTAGCCAAGAGGGTAGTTGGAATTACTGGTAAGAAGAACACAGGAGTAGTAGCTTCAGGCCAGGTATTCCCAGATGCCCTATCAGTAGGAACATTTGCTTCTAGAGATGGCTATCCAATACTTCTAGTAAAGAAGGATTTAGTACCAAGCCAGATAGAAAGGGCTATTAAGGACCTAGAAATCAATAAGACTTATATAGCAGGTGGAACTAACACTATATCTAAGTCAATAGAAGCCAAGCTTCCAGGTGTGCTTGAAAGAATGGCAGGAAACACTAGGTATGAAACTTCAGTAGCCATAGCCAAGTCTAAGTTTGGTGCAAGTAAGGAAGCCTATATAGCATCAGGTGAGGAGTTTGCGGACGCCTTGGTTATATCGCCAATATCAGGTAAGTTTAATAGACCTACCCTATTGGTATCAAGGAATAAGAATAGCAATTCACCGGTTAAGACTTATATAAGAAATGCAGGCTTTACAAGTATTACAGCTATAGGTGGAGAAAGATTTGTTCCATATAGTGTTTTGGAAGATCTAGTGAAGTAATATAAGACAAAAATAATATAACTTATTTGCATACTAACAGATTACCAAGTATTCTACTATTTACAAACAATATATTCTAATCTTAAATTAAAAAGGGGGTTCATGAGAGGTTTAGCCTATGAATCCTCTTTTAATTTTTACCATTATTTTGATGCTAATACACACTAAAAATAAATAAATATTTTAGATGTTTAAATATTCTTTAACGGGGTAGATAAGTAATAATGTTTACTATGTACAGAATAATAGCTGTTTATAGTTGCAATGAGTATTTTTCAATATAATAAAAGAGGGGAGATTAAATTTTTATGAAAAAAATTCACTAAGAAATCTATGGCTATAACAATAGCTACATTAATGATGCTAGGCGGGATAGCTAATACCGTTAATCGTATTTGTAAAATCGTTTGATGTATTTACAAATACATCAAACGATTTTGCATTTGATATTACTGAAGGTACAGTATTATCAAAGTTTATATAATACGGATGAGTATGATACTAAGACTCCTGAAGAGGTAATTAGTGATACATATTGGGCAAATTTAGAAAAAGGATATATATATGGAAAGTATAGAAAAATTCAAAAAGATACAAGAGAGATGGTTGGATTAGCAGAAGGTCAACAGGAAGGTTCAGAGGTATTAAATACCATAGCAGAGGATCTTATAGGATATGATGCTGAGGGGTATTTCCCAATATCTATTAAAGCCTAATGAGACGGCATTAAAGAATCTACCTATAGACTTTAATAAAATAGGAGAACCAAAAATGTATTGAGTACAGGAATTTCACCTTCAAGTCAAGGGGTTATGGATTCTGCGATACCAAAGATTTTTTTGATTTAGGATATCTTCTTGGAGAAAGTGTTAATATAGATTGGTCAGAATTCTATGGTAAGAATGCAAGTGATCCTATATATGAAAAATAACCCTTTTAAATTTAAAGAAGTTGACCTTCTAAGTCAGGATGAGATAAAAAGATCCCTAAAAATTAGCTGTATTTGCTGACATAAAAAGACGGGAGACTCAGATTCAAGTGCTATTGGGACTTTTCGAACAGGAAGAGGAATTGAAGCTTGAATTCTTAGTAAAGGAGACTGGATAAAACGTTTTCATAATGGGATATACATTATATAGTACGAGGTATTATATTCCTGAAGAAATAAATAAAGATATATATAATAGAATGTATGGCATGATCGACTCTCAGCTTGTATACACTATAGATATACCAAATGAAGTGGAGGTTAAAAATCCATCAGCAAAAATAGCTGGTCTTGATGGCTTTAAGGTCACTACTGATATAAAAGATGAATCTGGCAAGAAGAAGCTAGTAGTAAGCTTAAGGCTAGATGAAAGTATACAGGGTAAAAAACTAAAGTGGAGTGAGACTATTGAAAAAATAAAGAAGCTAGACACAAGTAACCCAGTTTTATCTATTTCAGGTTTGTATGTGAAGTCAACAGTGAATCCAGATACTAAGGTTACCCTAAATGCTAGCATTGCCGGATATGTTGATTGGGCTACAAAGGGGCTTGATGAGGCTTCATATTATAGGGGAAATGAGCCGGCAGGAGTGGAAGAACATAGAAATGAGTTAAAAAGACAGGGCATGTACCTAGAGAGCATTTATGATGATGAAGATCCTATGAAATTGGAATATTTAAATACATACGAGGCCTACAACTGTACATACCTATACTTTGTAGGAAAGCAAAGTGATACTGGAAGGGACCAGGCTGCACCAGGAGATAAACCGAACCTGATTTCATATACCTTCAAAGTAAAGAAGAAAGAAGATAAACCAGCAGTGTCAACGCAGAATACAAGTAAAGGACCTAAAAAGTCTGACAATGCTAATACAGGTAGAATAGATGGTAAGGACAGGATAGAGACAGCTATAAATATATCAAAGAAAAACTACGACAGGGCTAAGACTGTAATAGTAGTTAGACATGACCTATTCCCTGATTCAATGACAGCCTCAGTATTGGCCAAACTAAAGGATGCACCAATCCTGCTTAACCCAACTGCCAAGCTAGACTCAAGAGTTGGAGACGAAATCAAGAGACTAGGTGCTCAAGAGGTAATCATAGTTGGTGGTCAAAACTCAGTATCAGAAAAAGTTAGAGAAGAATTAAAAGCCTATGATGCTGACAAGAACGTAGAAAGAATAGCAGGAGATGACAGGTATGGAACTTCTGAAATGGTAGCTAAGAGGGTAGTTGGAATTACTGGTAAGAAGAACACAGGAGTAGTAGCTTCAGGCCAGGTATTCCCAGATGCCCTATCAGTAGGAACATTCGCTTCAAGAGAGGGTTACCCAATACTTCTAGTCAAGAAGGACTCTATTCCAAGCCAGATTCAAAATGCTATAAAAGACCTTGATATCAACAAGACTTATATAGCAGGTGGAACTAACACTATATCTAAGTCAACAGAAGCCAAGCTTCCAGGTGTGCTTGAAAGAATGGCAGGAAACACTAGGTATGAAACGTCAGTTGCCATAGCTAAGTCTAAGTTTGGAGCAAGCAAGGAAGCCTATATTGCCTCAGGTGAAGAGTTTGCGGATGCCTTGGTTATATCGCCAATATCAGGTAAGTTTAATAGACCTACTTTATTGGTATCAAGGAATAAGAATAGCAATTCACCGGTTAAGACCTATATAAGAAATGCAGGCTTTACAAGTATCACAGCTATTGGTGGAGAAAGGTTTGTTCCATATAGTGTACTGGAAGATTTAGTAAAGTAAGATAAATAAAAGTTTTAATTCTCCTAGGAAATTCCTGGGGAGTTTTTTATTTGAAAAAGTAGGAAAATATAAATATATAGCCTAAAATAAAAAGTTTTTCTTTTAAATACTCTACATATATACATAAAAAAATCTTATTTTTGTATAAAAATCAAATGTTAGTTTAAAGGGTATTTTTATGGGGTAGATATATCTGTAGAATGTTAATATATCATAGAGAATTATAAAAATTAAATAATCATTTTTGATGATTAAGTATTTTTTTATAGGAGAGAAGGAGAAAATTTATTATGAAATTATTGGCTAGAAAAACTATGGCTGTTACCACGGCTACACTAATGATGCTAAAGTGTGTTTGCCAATACGGCAAATGTATTTGGACTTGATTACGGAGAAGGAAGTCCATTACCAAGCTTATATAAGGCGGATAAGTATGATACTAAGACTGCTGAAGAGGTAATCAGGGATACCTATTGGGCAAACCTAGAAGAAGGCTCTGTAAAGGGTAAATTCAGAAATCTTATACTAGATGACAGAGGGGTGGATGTGATAATCGAGAAGGGCCAAAATAAAAGTTCACAGCTACTAGAGATGGTTGCAAAAGGATTTGAGGGGTCTATATCCAAAGGAGTTTTCCCCAAGTATCTTTTAAAGCCTAATGAAACTGCATTAAAGGACCTACCTATAGACGTCGACCAATTTTGGGATGTCCAAAATTTATTAAGTACAGGAATTACAGACTCAAATTTAGGTGTTATGGATTCTGCAACATATATGCTTTCAAGTTTAGGATACCATCTTGAGATACTGTTAATATAGAAGGATCTAGAGATTATGGAAAGAATGCAAGTGATCCTATCAGTGACAAGGTTAATCCCTACAAATTTAAGGGAGAGCGATCTTATAAGTCAGGATGAGATTAATAACCCTAAAAATTAACTGTATATGCTGACATAAAAAAGACAGGTGACTCAGATTCAAGTGCTATTGGGACTTTCGAACAGGAAGAGGAAGTGAAGCTTGATTTCTTGTTAAAGGGAGACTGGATAAGGCGTTTTGTAATGGGATATACCTTAAACATTACAAGAGAATATGATAATGAAGAAATGATTAAGGGTATATTTGAGAGAATGTATGGTATGATTGACTCACAGCTTGTATACACTATCGATATACCAAATGAAGTGGAAGTCAAAAATCCATCAGCAAAAATATCTGGTCTTGATGGCTTTAAGGTTACAACTGATGTAAAAGATGAATCAGGCAATAAGAAGCTAGTAGTCAGCCTAAGGCTAGATGAAAGCATACAGGGTAAAAAGCTAAAGTGGAGCGAGACTATTGAAAAAATAAAGAAGCTAGACACAAGTAACCCAGTCCTATCTATTTCAGGTTTGTATGTGAAGTCAACAGTGAATCCAGATACTAAGGTTACCCTAAAGGCTAGCCTAGGAGGCTATGTTGATTGGGCAACTAAGGGGCTAGCTCAGGCGACATATTATAAGGCTAATAAGCCTGTAGGCTCAGAGAATCCGGACTCTTGGGATGATTATACATATGAACCAGACCTTTCACGTTATGATAATACATATGAGGCCTACAACCGTACATACCTATATTTCGTAGGAAAGCAGAGTGATGCTGGAAGGGACCAGGCTGCACCGGTAGACAAGCCAAACCTAATTTCATATACCTTCAAGGTAAAGAAAAAGGAGAATAAGCCAGTAGAACCTAAGAAGTCTGATAATACCAATACTGGTAGAATAGATGGTAGGGATAGGATAGAGACAGCTATAAATATATCAAAGAAAAACTACGACAAGGCTAAGTCTGTAATAGTAGTTAGGCACGACCTATTCCCTGATTCAATGACAGCTTCAGTATTGGCCAAGTTAAAGGATGCACCAATCCTACTTAATCCAACTGACAAGTTAGACTCAAGAGTTGGAGATGAAATAAAGAGACTAGGTGCTCAAGAGGTAATCATAGTTGGTGGCCAGGACTCTGTATCTGAGAAGGTAAGAGAAGACCTAAAGGTCTATGATGCTGACAAGAATGTAGAAAGAATAGCAGGAGCCGACAGGTATGGAACTTCTGAAATGGTAGCTAAGAGAGTAGTTGGAATTACTGGTAAGAAGAACACAGGAGTAGTAGCTTCAGGCCAGGTATTCCCAGATGCCCTATCAGTAGGAACATTCGCTTCAAGAGAGGGTTACCCAATACTTCTAGTTAAGAAGGATTCAGTACCAAGCCAGATTCAAAATGCTATAAAAGACCTTGATATCAACAAGACTTATATAGCAGGTGGAACTAACACAATATCTAAGTCAACAGAAGCCAAGCTTCCAGGTGTGCTTGAAAGAATGGCAGGTGCAACTAGGTACGAAACTTCAGTAGCCATAGCCAAGTCTAAGTTTGGAGCAAGTAAGGAAGCCTATATAGCATCAGGTGAAGAGTTTGCGGATGCCTTGGTTATATCGCCAATATCAGGTAAGTTTAATAGACCTACTTTATTGGTATCAAGGAATAAGAATAGCAATTCACCGGTTAAGACTTATATAAGAAATGCAGGCTTTACAAGTATTACGGCTATAGGTGGAGAAAGATTTGTTCCATATAGTGTTTTGGAAGACCTAGTGAAATAGAAATAGACCTTCGCAAGAAATATAAATATACTAATATAAATTAATATTGAAAATATAGAAGACCCCGCATAATATAATGTGGGTCTTTCCTATATATACTTAGGGTATATAATAAGAATACGAGGTAAAGTCATAGCAGTAGTTATTTCTTGGAGGTATACATGGGTAGAAAGGTTAGTAAAAAAAGTGCGATAAACTATTACAAAAATTCATCGGCCTATAGGAAAATGTGTAAGGACCTGATGATGAAATACAAGAGGTATGGTCGTCTAACTGGTAGGATAAGCCTAAAGGACTATACTGACAAGCAAAAGGAAAAGATAGCAGACTTTGTCGGTGAATCAGTGGCAGACCTAGGCTCTAAAAATGATGTAAGTGTAGCTAAGATAAAAAGTGCCCATATTGATAGTAAGTATGGGGATTTTGACCTAGCCTATCTAGCATCTGAGGTTACAGGAATTAGTTTAACTATTGATTCTGAGATAGGACAACCCTCAAAAGAGCTAATCAAGGAGACTATCAAGGATGAGATTAGGCAGCTTCTTTCTGCTGTTAGACCAGATGTACTTGATCAGATTATTGACAAAATCTACTATGAAAATAAGTACAAGGAGATTTCCTTGGGTGACATATATTTTCTGGGGAATGCCATAGAAAAGATAAATCAGAGGGCAGGTCAGTTTGATGGTGTCAACTTTGATAATTATATATATTTGGCAGTTTTTGCCGCAGAGATTACAGCCAATCCCTATGAATTTGACGAGGGGACGGTTTTAGGAGACTGGTTGTTTAAAATTTTAGCCCTTACATATGGTGACAAGCCAACAGGTATGTCCTATATGGAGTACAGGGACAAGGTGTTTGAGCACAATGGAATACTTCTAGATGATATCTTCCACTTTATGAGTGTGAGCCATATGCTGGCCAGGTCCAATGGTGAGGTCAACTCTGTTTGGTCTGCATCCTGCAGGAATCAGGTGGCTTGGAAGGCCCCACTCAAGCATCTACTTAAGATGGACCTTATCTATCCAGAGCTGGGAGATGCCCTAATACTAGTAGAAAATGCCAGTGTATTCTATATACTTAGTGCCATGTTTAATAGCCTGCCTATAGTTTGTTTTCATGGCAAGCTGAGAAAGTCTGTTTGGACCTTTATGGATAAGCTGAGCGAGGATGCAAAGGTGTATTATGCCGGTGACTTTGATCCTGAGGGATTGAAGATGGCTGATGACCTTAAGCAGGTCTATGGAGATATGATAGATCTTAGCCTAATGAGGAAAAAGTACTATGAGGGTTCTAAGCCTAGGACAAAGGTAAAGCCGGCCAACCTAGACCTACTAAAGAAAATTAAGGATGAAAGGCTTAAAGAGGTGGCAGATGAAATCATGGAAACCAGACTTGTAGGACGCCAGTACAACCTTATAGAAATGTATGTAGAGCATATTTTCTACAGGATTATAAATGACCTTTAGACTTGTAAATTACCTATAGACCTACAATAATCGATAGGTTACAAGTATATACAATTGTATTTTTAAGTATAAATAAATTTTAAAGAAGTAGAAGTATTAATATAAATGGAGGTGTATGATGGAATTAAGCAGGAACTTAACAGACGTATTTGAAGATGGTTTTGTAAAGGACAAGAAAAAGGTAATGGCTCAGAGGGCTGTCCATAAAAATGGAATACAGGCATCATGTGAGTCTATAGAGGCAAAGCAGACCCTTAGACCAGTATTTTCTATTGATTTAGAAACTGGTAAGGTCACTGACCAAAAGAGGTCAGGCCGTTGCTGGATGTTTGCTGCCCTAAACACATTCAGACATAGGATAATTGAAAAATTCAAGATTGATGACTTTGAGCTATCCCAGAACTATGTGTTTTTCTGGGACAAGTATGAAAAGGCCAATTTCTTCCACGAGAATATATTGGCTACAGCAGACAGGCCACTTGAGGATAGGAAGGTAGCCTTTTTACTACAGGTACCACAACAGGATGGAGGCCAGTGGGATATGATAGTTTCCATATTCCGGAAGTACGGTGTGGTACCAAAGGAGGCAATGCCAGAAGTCCAGGCTAGTTCAAATTCAACAGAGTTAAACAAGTACATAAATAAAAAACTTCGTAAGGATGCTATGGTCTTAAGAAGCCTAGTTGCTAAGGGGGCTGGTGACCAAGAAATTCTAGAAACTAGAAGGACACTTATGAAGGAAGTATATGATATCCTATCTATAGCCCTAGGTATCCCAGTAAAGAAATTTGACTTTAAGTATAGGGATAGGGACAAGGAATATCATGTAGACAGGGATATGACGCCTCAAGCCTTTTATGACAAATATGTTGGCTTAGACCTAGATGAATATGTATCTGTTATAAATGCGCCTACAGAAGACAAGCCATATATGAGGTCTTATACAGTTGAAATGCTTGGCAATGTAGTTGGTGGTAAAGAGGTAAAATATATCAACCTAGATATGGAAGACTTTAAAAAGCTGGCAATAGACCAGCTAGAGTCAGGAGAATCTGTATGGTTTGGCTGTGATGTTGGCCAGTTTTCTAACAACATATCAGGTATAATGGCCTTAAATACATATGAGCTAGAAGACCTTTTTGACGTAGATTTCTCAACCAGCAAGGCTGATAGGCTCATGTATGGTGAGAGCCTGATGACCCATGCTATGGTATTGACAGGAGTAGATATAGTTGATGGAAAACCTACTAGGTGGAAGGTCGAAAATAGCTGGGGTGACAAGGTAGGCCACAAGGGCTATTATGTGATGACAGATGACTGGATGGACCAGTACACATACCAGATAGTAGTTAGAAGGGACCTATTAACAGACCAGCAAAGGCAGGCCTTTGAGAGTCGTCCAATAGTTCTGGCCCCATGGGACCCAATGGGATCTTTTAGCTTAGATTTCAATGTGATTTTATAATAATATAGAATTTTTGAGTCAAGTCCAAAAATTTTGTGTAAAATTATCTTAAAAATGTATTGCAATTTGAGAATGATATTATATGGTTGATTATACAATCAACCTCAGATCTGTAGACAAAGTCCACATGTAAAAAGTGTGGACTTTTCTAGTTTTTAGTACAATACAAATGCATCTTTATGATATCCATACCACGAAAGCATTGAGATTTCAATATTTTTCGTGGTATAATATATATGAAAAAGAGGTGCGCTATGATTACGAAAAATACATCCAATAAAGAGCAAATACAGATGGTTTCCTTAGAACAGCTTGTTCCCAAAGACCATATTCTTAGAAAAATTGATGATACAATTGATTTTTCATTCATATATGATTTAGTGGAAGATAAATATTCTTCAGATACTGGCAGACCAAGTATAGATCCGGTGATACTAATCAAGATTCCAATCATTCAATATATGTTTGGAATAAAAAGTATGCGACAGACAATAAGGGAAATAGAAGTAAATGTAGCATATAGATGGTTTCTTGGTTTGGATTTTTTCGACCCCGTTCCTCATTTCAGTACTTTTGGGAAGAACTACAAAAGAAGATTTGAAGGAACAGACCTATTTGAGCAGATTTTTTCTAATGTGTTAATGCAGTGTATGAATAAGAATCTTGTTGATACTTCAACTGTATTTGTAGATTCTACCCATGTCAAAAGCAGCCGCAAATAGAAAGAAGGCTAAGAAAAATTCTTGTAGCAAAGAAAGCTGCGAGATTTTATGATGATCAGTTATCAAAGGAAATAAATTCAGATAGAGAAAAAAACATGGTAAAAAGTCCTTAAAAAGACAAAAAAATAAGGATGACGATGATGTTGATCCCCTAGCATAGATTGTAGCGAACTTAAAGAAAAAGAAAGTCAGCACAACAGATCCTGAAAGTGGCTGGTTTCATAAAGGAGAACATAAAGAGGTCTTTGCATATGCGATAGAAGCTGCATGTGATAAGCATGGCTGGTTACTTGTTATACAGTACATCCAGGCAATGAACACGATTCTAAAACATTCCCTGCAATTTATGAAAAAAATAAAGAAACTCAAACCTGAAATAATTGTTGCTGATGCAGGGTACAAAAACACCAGCTATAGCTAGAATGTTGATTGATGATGGTATAAAGGCCAATTTTTCCGTATAAAGCACCAATGACAAAAAGGATTCTTTAGAAAATATGAGTATGTATATGATGAATATTACGATTGCTACATTTGCCCAAATAACAAGATACTAAAAATACTCAACTACAAACAGAGACGGATATAGAGAGTATAAAAGTAATCCTGTAAATTGCAGTAGTTGTCCATATATAACCTCAATGCACCCAAAGTAAAAATCATCAGAAGGTAGTTACAAGGCATGTATGGCAAGAATATATGGATATATGCGAAGACATTAGACATACAAGAGGGACGAAAAGCATCTACGATTTACGAAAAGAAACAATAGAAAGAGTATTTGGAGTAGCAAAAGAAAATCATAGTATGCGATATACACAGCAGATAGGTAAAGAAAAATGGCCATGAAAAATAGGCCTAACTTTTATGCGTGTCTAAATATGAAAAAAACTAGCAAAAATACTGACAAAGAAGAGTAAAACACTGTGACTTTTTCGACAATTTTTTTCGTTTTTTAGGCTATCCTTTAGTTTTTAACAATTATATAGAGAAAAGTCCCTAAATCATTAATGACTTAAGAGACTTTGTCTACGATTTGTGGTTGATTATACAATCAACCTAAAAAAATATATTGCAATTCAATAAAAATATGTTAGTATATATATATATTAAGAAATATAAAAATAGACCAGCTATCAAATGTCAATACAAAATTAAAAAAATAAATTTTACACTAACATTGTTGCATAGCAAATAAGCCTAATGAATAGGCTTAAAAATTAATAATACTGACAACTAAATATTTGGAGTATACGGTTTTTGATCTCTTAAGACAGCAAATATAATATTGGTCAATTTCCTTGCAACAGCCCCTATAGCTGTGCCATGAGCTTTGCCTCGTGCTCTCAACCCTTGATAGTATATGGATAAGGCAGGATCCTTAAAGGCTGCTACAGTGGCGGTAAGCCAGATAGAACGCCTTAAGTAAGGCGAACCTCGCTTGGAAAGTTTTGTATTTGTGGCCGAAAAATTGCCAGATTGTTTTATACGTGTGTCTAAACCGGCATAGGCAACAAGTTGGTTTGCTCTTTCAAACCTAGAAATATTGCCTATCTCGGATACTATGGACGCACCTAAAACACTTCCAATACCTGTTATTGTAGTAATGACTGGACATATATCCTCAAGCAAGCAACTAATCTCAATTTCAATTTCTTTTAGTTGTTCTTCTAGGAATGAAATTTGGCTAATTATTTGCTTGATTTGGAAAGAAAAAGACCTTTTTGCAAACTTAATTCCAAAAGATTCCCTAGCACGGGATTGGATTTCTTCGGCTTTATTTATGCCAAGACGACCCTTGCTACACTCATAAAGTAAGTTGCCAAGCTCCTCAGCAGGAATTGACAGCATGTCTTCCGGTAAAGGATATTTTGACAACAGCTCCTTTGAGGCAACACCATATATATTTGAAAAAAGGCTTGAGTACTCAGGAAAAACGTGGTCAAGTATAGCTACATGCTTTCTTTTTCCAATCTGAGCATTCATCAACCAAGGCAAACCCTATATCTAGTTAAATTTCTAAGGGCAAATGTATTTTCATCGGAAAAAAATTAGATATAGAGAACTCTCCAAAACGCATTATTTGAGCAATTATAAATGAATCAACTGAATCATTCTTAGTTTGTCTAACGTACATTTTCCTAAAAGCATCAGACTGAATTGGATTTATAACATAACACGTAAATCCTAGATCAACGATGTATGAGAACAAACTTATCCAATAGTGACCAGTTGCTTCCATTCCGATAATGCAATTATTAGTTGTTATACCAAATTCAGCAATAAAATTATTGAACTTTTCTATCCCTTTTGTAGAATTGGGAAAGGAAATACTTTTTGGATAAGCTCTTTTCCAGAAGAATCAATTATTGAAGCTTCGTGGTTTTTCTTAGCAATATCAATACCTATGTAAAACATAAAATCACCTAGCTTTCATATATTTTTAGATAGAGAAAGAACCCTCTAAAACTTTACGACAATGCAACCTCGTTAGATATACAGCAACTTGGTGCTATCCAGCTAATACGCATAAAGACGTAAAGAAGAGGCGTAGCCTTTTAAAAGGAAGATATGACTTCAAGGAGGTAGCTACGACCTCTATCTATACTAATATTATCCCACAAAGAAGAGGGATAGAAAAGAAAAAGTAGTTTTAACTACAAGTATATTATACGAGGAGGTATAAAAATGGAGGATACAAAAACATCAGAGGAAAAATGATACTATGTTAACACATATCCATAAAATGGATAATAATATTTATCTATTGAGAGTAAAATTATATTTATAACGGATTTATATAATATAGATCTATTATTAGAATCAAAAACTTCTGTATTTAAATAGTAATAGTTGAATAAATTAGAATTTAACGATTGTTATAATTTTTGCAATAGGGACTATATATGAATAATAAAGTTAGTTAGAGATTGAAAAATGTTTTTTTATCTAAGTATAATATATACACAAAAAAAATAAAGAGTTTGAAAGTGATGTCCTTATTTATAACACTTTTTACTGGAAATATTGTACTTTAACTGCAGAGGAATATTGTTTTATAAAGGAAAATAATATTCAAAATGTAGAAAACAGTCATAAGATGTCATCACTTATAAAGGAAATGGTTTTAGGTGGATTTATAGTTAAAGAAGAATCAGAACAGCTAAATAAACTTAAATTCGAATCTTATTCGACAAGATATAATAAAGAGTTGTTGTCTTTAACAATTGCCCCAACGACTGCATGTAATTTTAAGTGTCCATATTGTTATGAAGATGGAATAGAGTATGAAACTATGAATGATGAAATAGTTTATAGAATGATAGACTTTATAGAATCATTTAAAATTAAAATGTAAAATATTTGTTGGTATGGTGGAGAACCACTGCTTTGTATTGATAAAAATAAAAACTGTAGATGAGCTTCAAAAAGAATTTCATATTAGAACAATCAATTGTAACAAATGGATATTTGCTGAATAAAGATAATGTTAGGGTATTAAAAGAACTAGGTATAAACCAAGTTCAAATAACTTTAGACGGACCTCCTAGTATTCATGATAAAAGACGTGTGTTGAAAAATGGAAAACCTACTTTTGATACAATTATAAATAATGTTGTAAATGTTTGTGATCACTTAAATATAAATATTAGAGTAAATGTTGATAGTTTTAATATTAATTTTATTGACGAATTGAAACATATATTAAAACAAAAAATATAGATGATAAAGTATATATGTATTTAGCTCCTGTAGACAATATAAATTCTACTATGAAAAAGAATATTCAAGTCATTTGTATGAAAGTGATAATTTTGAAGAGTTTTTCTAAAAACAAATATCTTTCTATGAAGAGTCTATTAGTTGTAATAATGATTTAAGTATTTTTTGAAGAACGTAATCCTTATTTATGTGGAGCTGTAGCACCATATTCATTTTTTAATAGCTCCATCTGAGATTTATATAAATGTTGGAATGATATAGGTCGTTTAGAGTATAGAATAGGTAGTATTTGATGGTCTATGTAATGAAATAGAGTTAAATATGGCTAGGTTATGATCCATTTAATAATGAAGAATGCATAAATTGCAATATATTTCCGATTTGTTTAAGTGGATGTCCCTCATTCTATCATAAGAAAAAAATAAGAATAGATGCAGTTCAGAAAAATAACTATGAGGAGTATTTAAGTAAAATAATTTAATTAGAGGAGGGTATTTTAATGCAATGGATTAAAAACATCAAACGAGGGAAATGTTAGTATTGAGCCAAACTGTTTGAGGTGCAGATGTAAAAAAAGTGGTTGTCGGGTAAACAATCCATTTTTTTGTTTTGCTCAGGTAAATATTAAACCATGTCCTAGTTTGGTTTGTGTGATTCAAGCAGGAAGTTAAAGGAGGACAAAAAGATGGAATGGATTAAAAACACCAAATGCTCAAAATAGAGAGTGACATAAGTACTAGGTCAGTTTGCGTTGTAAATATATGTGCTAATAGGAAGGGTCCATGCAGTAATTTATGTAGGGTGCATGCTTGCTTTTCCTGTGAGGGCCCCTAAATGTGGTTGGTATTAGGGGGCAATAAAGTGTTTTCGTTTTAAATTTAGATATTCAATTAATTTAATATTAATGCTCGTTACACTAACAAGCTTTCTCTCGTTTTTTAGAGATGTATATGAATTTATATTAAAGATATATGAAAAAGGTTTTATAAACATAATATCTTTTAATATGTTTCTATCAATAATAAATTCAATTCTTTTATCTACATTGATAATATTTATTTTTGATATACAATAATAAAAAGAGCATAAAGTATATAAAGCTAATTAGCTATATATATTTTATAATGTTTATAGTTAATACATTAGGATTTAGTTTAAATAAAACCTTCAGAATACATTGGTGTATTTATGGGAATATATATAAGCAAGATATCAATAGTGTATTTAGTAAATTCTATTTTATTAAACATATTATTTTTCTGAAACTATTGAAAGTTTAATATATGAAAAAATAATAAAATACATATAATATCATTTGTTATACAATGATATTATATGTATTATAACAGTGAAAAAGGAGTGGTTAAATTTTTAGTAATTTTTCGTGTAAAATTATACTCGTTTGTATCTGATATAAGAATGATTTATAGGTACGTAGTAAAATTAAATTTTAGTAAAATTATGATTTTTAATATATCTGTTATTGTATTTTTTGAATCTATTTTTATTAATGTTAGAACCTCTTTTCTTCGGAAAGGTAATTGATAGTATAACAAAAAGATACCATTCTAGTGAAGTATATTTCTCTCATTATATTAGTGTTTGTTGGTACAACCATTTTTATCAAAAATAAAGACATTGTATTTAATAAGAATAACAAGTAATGTTGAGAAAAAGTCAAAATTGATATATTTTCACAAATATTAAAAATACAATATATAGATTATTTGAAGATTGATAAAGGAACTTTTGTTAAATAATATAGAAGAAGATTCTATGATAGTTTCTAATTTATTAAATGATTTAATAGAGTTTTTAGATGCTTAGCTACCGTTATTGTAACATTGATTATTATGCTAAAATAAACTTGTTATTAACATCCATAGTTGTTATTTTTTTGCCTATTGAATTTATCTTTTTGTCGTGATGGGGCAAATTTTAGAGTGAAAATAAAAGATTTAGCATATTTGAAAGATTTATATATAAATTTAATTAATGAATCTTTTAATGGATTTAAGACAATTAAGGCCTTTGGAGTTCAAAATGACAGAAAAAGCACTTTATAGAGGAAACGGATAGAGTTTATAATTTAGGTATTAAAAAAAGCAAATTTAGATGTAAATATATCATTATCAATTAGTATTATTTCATTTATATCAAGAATAGCAGTGATTATTGTCGGTGGATATTTATGTTTAGGGTGGATCGCTTTCTATAGGTACACTAGTTGCATTTAATGCATATGCTGAAAAATTCAAAGTTGAAGGGAATGGACTATCTAGTTTTAGTTCCATGGTTCAAAGCGTAGGTGTTTCATTAGAAAGAATAAATGCTTTGTATAAAGAATACAATTTAGAAATCGAAGGTGTTGGAAATAAATTTTGGATATCAAAAAAATAAACACTATAGAAGTAAAAATTTAAATTTTTAGTTATTTTTAAAAATACTCCTGTAATAGATGATTTTTCATTCACATTTAATCGTGGAAAAATATATAAAATAAATGGTGATAGTGGATCTGGAAAATCCACATTTTTTTGATATCTTATCCGGGCTTTACCAAGAAAAAAACTTATATATAAAAATTAACCATGAATCTATTTCTAATGCGAGTGATTATAGGAATTCTATTATATATATAGATCAAAAATTCTTATATATTTACTCAATCTATTTATGAAAATATAAGTATTTATAGAAGTATTAATATTAATATTATAAAAAAATATATGTAATAAATTGGATATTGATGGGATTATAGAAAACTTACCTAACAAATATAATACAATAATCAATTCAGAAACAAGTTTATCATCTGGGCAGATACAGAGAATACTTATAGCTAGAGCTTTTTGTAGAAAGATATTTATATTTTTCGATGAAACCACTGCATATTTAGATAGAGATAATAAAATTAGATTTTTTTAAATTATTGAAAGATATATCTAATGATAGTATAGTTATATTTTCTTCTCACGAAGATTTAAAAGAAGTTAAAAAGAAGTTCAAATTGAAGCTATTGATGTATATGTATAATGTAGAGAGTTTTTTGCAAAAATACTCAAAAGAATGCAAAACTCTGTAAATTAAAATGGTTGTAGTAATATTTAGCGTTGATGAGAGAAAAATTCTCTCCCAACGCTAAATTTTTAGTAAAAACAGGAACACAGATCAAATCTCATGTATAATTTAAATCGCATAAAAATAATAAGGAGAAATGAGATGTGTTCTAGTGCTAGTATAACAGAAATCTTGGGAATTAACGATAATAATTTAGTAATTTTAGGGAATAAAAAGGAAAATATCAAGGGATAGAATATACAATCCTAAGGGGAAAAACTTTTCATATAGGCCAGCCTGCTGCCCTAAGTGTGGTATAGTCAATGAAAAATTATGACATAATTAAAAATGGAAGTCAGACTGTTAAAATACTTTTTGATGTGACCCCAAAAAGTTAGACTTTATTAGCGAGACAGTTTATGCTACCTCGCTATTTTTTTATTAGGGACGTGTCCCTGTTGAACTCACAAAGTGTGCGAAACAATAATCCACCCGCTATGCGGGTGCGCGACAGATGTTATACAAAAAAATCACCATTCCGTAGTATAATTGAATTGTTCAAGTGTAAATATCAATATTAAAATGTACAAAAATGGATGTGTAAATATCATATAGTATTTACACCAAAATATGAGGCGAAAAATAGTATATAATCAATATAAACAAAGTATAGGCCAAATTCTGAGACAATTATGTTCGTATAAAGGTGTAGAAATACTAGAAGGTCATCTTATGCCAGATATGTACATATGCTAGTAAGTATATCACCTAAAATTAGTGTACCACAATTTATGGGTTATCTCAAAGGAAAAAGTGCACTAATGATATTTGACAAACACGCAAACTTAAAATATAAATTTGAAAATAGGCGTTTTTGGTCTGAAGGATACTATGTAAGTACGGTTGGATTGAATGAAGCAACTATAAAGAAGTTTTAAAGGGTGGCGACGAGTCAAAGGCCGAGCTTGAACAGAGTGAAAGCCAGCGCCTTTAGACGCTGGCCGGTAACCCTTGGGCTTATAGCCCTTGTGCAAACCACCCGTTGGACGGGTAGTCATGATTACAGCTAAGTCGGAGAGCCTGTATTCAACAGGACTCATCCATCCTAGTTCTCTTTAATTCTCTTTTCATTGTAATATACAATGTATTTTTCAATTGTATATTTTCTTAAATTGCAATATCAATTTGTACACTTTTTTGCCACTCTTTCCAAAAATATCGGTACTAGTCCAAGACTAGGCTTTGCCTATTCATTTTAGTCTTGACTAGTATTTTAGGACTAGTAAACTGATATTTGAAAGAGGGCTTCTATACTTTTTAAGCTACACCACTCCTAGAGTATATTCTTAGCTCTATGTGTTTTGGTCTTTCAGATATTGATTTGCCAAACTTTCTCTTATTTATATGAATTTTTGTGGATTTTGGAATTCTTTTAAGCTTCTGAGGCAGGTCAGTGTTTTTTATCTTCAAAAAACCTAGTTCAACATACTTGTATAGTGTCTTTGTGCATACTGAATTTTTGAATATTTTCTCTGACTTTGCCCTACCATAATACTCATCTAAAGACCGGTATTGTTCCTTAAAGAATTTTTCTACAAACTTGAGAAAATCCATACATTCTAATATTTTGTTTCTTTTTATTGAGATTCTTTAATTTAAGAACTAGAAGCTTATTTTTAACTCTTTAGTCTTACCATTTCTATATACGACAAGTGTATCCTTAGATCCTGAAGAGTATGAATATAGCTTTTTGCTCAGGTCACTCATAGTCTTAATTTCTGAATCACCAATCTTTGTGATTATATCTCCTGACTTCAAGCCTGCCTTATCTGCTACAGACCCTGAACTAACTGACCTAACTATTATACCACCATTTACATCCAGAGATTGGCCTGTATAAGTGGTATAAGTTTTTACGTCCATACCTGATATACCAAGAGTAGGCCTTGTATAAGTCTTACCTTCTACTATTTTTTCTACAATTGCCTTGGCTGTATTTATAGGTATAGAGAAGCCTAGGTTATCAGCATTGGCCTTGGCTGTGTTAATACCAATTACCTGGCCATCCTGGTTAAGCAAGGGACCACCACTATTACCTGAGTTGATACTGGCATCTGTTTGAAGTAGGCCCGACATATTACTTGACTGAGTTGATACATCCCTATTAAGACCACTTATAATACCTTGGGTAACAGAGTTTCTAAGGTCTGTGCCCAGAGGGTTACCTATTGCTATGGCTATATCACCAACGGTTACCTGGTCACTATCGCCTAGCTCTGCTGGAACCAGGTTTGACTTATTTACCTTTACAACAGCTAGGTCTAGACTTTGGTCATACCAAACCACACTACCGCTAGTTGTTGTACCGTCATTAAATAGGACCTTAACAGTCTTGGTTTGCCCATCAGATACTACGTGGGAATTTGTTAAAATATAGCCCCTCTTATCTACAACGAAGCCAGTACCAGAACTCTTAGTAATTTGATTGCTATCACTAAATAGGCCAGACCCTGAGCTTTCTTCTGTAATAATTCCTACCACAGATGGAGAAGCCTTCTGGGCAACAGTCTGGTATACGTTCTGAGACTTGCTACTTCCATCAGAAATTATCTGTGTAGTAGTACTTGCCTTTGTAGGCTGGGAATTAAATGTATTATTTTGACTAAATTTTAGGGTTGTAAAAGCACCACCAAAGGATGATACTATTGCAACTATGACTACTAAAATAAAAGTTCTAAATTTCATATCACATACTTCCTTTCTATCTAAATTTATTACTTTGTTTTTTTACATTATAGTTATACTATCTTAAAATAAACTTAAATATATAAAAATAATTATGGTTGATTGTATAATCAATTTGTACAACTGAATAAAAATGATTCATTGCAGAATCCTGTGTTATAATATAAGTCGCTAAACAAATTCTACAGGAGGATCACAATGAATCAACTTAATTTCTAACACAGAAAAGAGAAACTTTAAACACCTAAGTGAGTATGAAAGAGGAGAAATTTATGCCATGATCAAATTAGGTTGCTCAATATCTTCTATTGCCAGGCATCTAAAAAGGTCAAGAACCACTATTTACAATGAACTTAAACGCGGTAGCGTAGAACAAATAAAAAATGGCCGCAAGGTCATAGTCTATTATCCTGATGCAGGACAAGCCCAGTATGAAAGAAACAGGGAAAACTCAAAAAAGAAGTTCAAAGCATTGGAATGTATTGACTTTATCAGATTTGTTGAAGCATCATTTAAGGAAAAGTTTTGGTCCTTGGATGAGTGTTATGGTAGAGCAAGGTTGGAAAATCTATTTGAAAATACAGTCTGCACAAAGACACTATACAACTATGTTGAACGTGGATTTTTGAAGATAAAAAACGTGGATCTACCTCAAAAACTAAAAAGAATTCCAAAGTCTACAAAAGTCAGAACAAATAAGAAAAAACTTGGAAAATCAATATCTGAAAGGCCAGAAAATGTAGATTTTAGAGTAGAATTTGGACATTGGGAGATAGATACCGTAATTGGCAAAAAAACCTCAGACCAAGATGTTTTGCTGACGATAATAGAACGAAAATCTAGATATTATAAAGCTATAAAAATCGATTCCAAGTCTTCAAAACCAGTAAATGATGCACTTTTAGACCTTATAATGGAAAGTAAAACAAAAGTTTCAAAAGTATTCAAGACAATAACAAGTGACAATGGTTCAGAGTTTTCAGGACTAAGTGATATTGAATCACTCGTATCCATATACTTCTGTCATCCCTACTCTTCATTTGAAAGAGGTAGCAACGAAAGGCATAATGGTATATTGAGACAATTCATTCCTAAGGGAAGGAGTATAAATGACTTTAGTGAAGACGAAATCATGTATTATGTTGACCTAATAAATGCTAAGCCTAGAAAAATTCTTGGATACAAAACTCCTGAAGAAATCTTCGATGAAGAGATGGATAAGATATACTCTACGAGTGTTGTGGCTTAGTAGTAAAAGCTCTTCCTGTAAATACCAGTTTACTCGCCCTAAAATACTAGTCAAGACTAAAATGAATAGGCTAAAGCCTAGTCTTGACATATATTTCAGGTCAAGTTCTGATATTTTGGCAGGAAGGACAAAAAGTGTACAAATTGATATTGCAATTTTGGATAAAAATAATTATATAGGATTTTTTTCATTAAAAAGGGCAGGTAATAATACCCTGCCACTAAAGTCAACTTAAATAAATTCTTTCTTATAGACTGAATTTGAGACTGTGTTTTTTGAATAAGGGGTCAGTAAAGCTGACCACTATACCTATGAAAATACCTGTAACCAAAGATGCCCCTAGCATGATAGGTAGGTAGGTCATCATAGTCAAATTTTCAATCATAGCACTTGCAACAAGTAGCTGGCCTATATTGTGCATTATGGCACCGAAAACACTAATTCCAACCTTGAAAAGCCCTTGATCTTGATGGCAAGATACATGCCCATTAGGCTGAGATAACCACCGGCTATACTATATAGGAGGACTGTAGCAGCCCCGGCAAAAATTGAGGATAGGATTATCCTGACTGTAAGTATCTTAAATGTGTCCTTAAAGCCAAAGTTCAAGAGACATAATAGGGTGATGATATTGCTTAGACCCAATTTAGCTCCCGGGAAGAAGGCGATTAAGGGGTTAGGTATTAATTGCTCCAATAAATATAAGGCTAAACTATAGGCAACCATGAGACTATAGAAGACTAATTTTCTAGTTTTTAAATGACTACTATGCATAAATATTCCATCCTACTTTCTAGCTAATTATTTCCTAGAGGGTATATTATTACTAGGAATATAACAAGTATAGCATATTTTTGTCTACAATATGAGAATTACTTTTAAATGTCAGAAAATATCTAAACCTATAGTTAAAATAAAGGTAATGGAGTATAATACTAATAGGAATAAATAGACCAATATATAATAATAAATTCTTCAATGGATATAGATACAAAAATCCATAATACAAATACATATGAAAAAGATGGAGGTAAATATGGCAAGAGAGAAATGAAATTTCAAATGAATATAAATGGGACCTAGATAAGATGTACCCAAGCAATGATGCTATGGAAGCTGATATAGACTATATTAAGGAAGGGCTAAAGGAGGTTGCTAGCTACAAGGGAAGTCTATCTGCTTCAGCAGAAAATCTTTATAAGGCCCTAAAGCTGATGGAAGATATTTCAAGGAAGCTATCCCACTATTATGTATATACTACATGAAACATCATGAGGATACTAGAAATAATGAAAACCTGGCAGAGTCAAGCAAGAGTGAGATGATGTCAACTGACCTAAGCAAGGCTACAGCCTATATAGTTCCAGAGATTATCTCCATGGACGAAGGGTTATTGGAAACTTATATGAAGGACGAGAGGCTAGGCCACTACAAGAAGATGATAGATGAAATCCTGAGGGACACCATACACACTTAGTGACAAGGAAGAAGAGATAATGGCTGCGGCATCAGAGCTGGCAGGGGTACCTGAAAATACCTATGAAATGCTATCCTATGCAGATATGAAGTTTCCAGAGATTACAGATGAAGATGGCAATAAGGTTAGGCTGGATATGTTTAACTATAGCAAGTTTATCAAGTCCAAGGACAGGAGGGTTAGGCAGGAGGCCTTTGAGGCAGAGTTTGGAACTTACAAGAAGTATTCAAATACAATGGCTTCAACCCTATTTGGTAGTATCAAGGCAGAGATATTCAATTCAAGCATTAGGAAGTACCCATCAGCCCTGTTTGCATCCCTATATGCAGACAATATCAGCCTAGATGTGTATAATAACCTGATTGAATCAATCCATGAAAATATACCGGCCTTAAACAAGTATATAGGCCTAAAGAAAAAGTATTTTGGTCTAGATGAGGTCCATATGTATGACCTTTATGTACCTATGGCAGAGGATTTCAAAATGGAGATTTCCTACGAAGAGGCCCAGAAAATTATAATCAAGGCTCTAGAGCCAATGGGTCAGGACTATATAGGCCTAATCAAGCGTGCCTTTGATGAGAAGTGGATAGATGTATACGAGAATGAGGGCAAGAGGGGTGGAGCCTATTCATGGGGAAGCTACGATTCCCACCCGTATATACTGATGAGTTATAACAATGACCTAAACTCTATGTTTACTCTAATACACGAGTTGGGTCACTCTATGCACAGCTACCTATCTCATGAGAGCCAGCCTTACCTATACTCTAGCTACAAGATATTTGTGGCAGAGGTGGCATCAACAGTTAACGAGAACTTGTTGATCAAGTACCTGCTTAAGAATGCCAAGTCTGATGAAGAAAAGATATATCTTCTAAACTACTACCTAGAGCAGTTTAGGACTACTGTCTACAGGCAGACCCTATTTGCTGAATTTGAAAAGATTAGCCACGAAAGGGTAGAAGCTGGTCAACCTATGACAGCCAAGGACTTTACTGAAATATACTATGACTTGAACAAGCTATATTATGGTGGTTCTTGTAATGTGGATGAACTGGTTGGTATAGAATGGGCTAGGATACCTCACTTCTATTCAAACTTCTACGTATATAAGTATGCTACAGGCTTCTCAGCAGCAAGTGTACTTAGCAATATGATATTAAATGAAGAAGGGGCAGTGCCAAGGTATATAGAATTCTTGAGAAGTGGTGGCTCAGAATACCCACTAGACCAGTTAAGACATGCAGGTGTAAATATGGAAGAAAAGTCAGCTGTAGACGGGGCCTTGAAGGTATTTGCCGACCTGGTTGATGAGCTAGAAGCCTTGATAAGCAAGTAGTGGATGGTGGAAATATGGAGATTATTAACTTTAAATTAGTTGCCTGGGTCATGCTCTTTGTGGTCCTTATATCTATACAGTTGACCCTTAATAAGATACTTTTATTGTTAAGAGAGATTAGGGACAGGCAGAAAGATGACTGGAAAGATAGGTCCTTGTAGAGTTCAAAAACAATTTATTTTAATAATGTTGTATGATTATAAATAAAATAGAATATAGGAAAATAATTATCTATATAAAAAGATGGATTGGATGGAGAAATAAGTCGACATGAGGGTATACTTATTGATGGATGGTATACTTGAAAAATGAGATAGGATTATTTTTAGTCAAATTTCAAAAATTTTACGAGTAATATAAAAATTAGCGTTGGGAAGGAATTCTCACCAACGCCAATTTTTATACAATCATTATTTATAGTTCTGAATTTCTACTTCAAAATCCATCTTTTTAATTTCACCATCAAGGTTAGACCTCCAGAAATCTACCTTTATTTTTCATCTTTTGACCAAGTTCCATTATGATAGTATTTTTCTGCAGATAGAGTTGTTCCATCATTTCCAATCAATTTAAATGTTATTTCTAAAACCTTCAATATCATAACCAGTTTTATTTTTGTATGATTCCTTGATACTGACAAGAACCGGTATCTGGTACTATTTCAAATTTTTGCTTTTTAATAATTCATCTTTAATAGATTGAACAACTCAGCATTTTTTCTATTGTCTCATTAAACTGTTTTTAAATTACTATATCTATTTCCGTCCATTGGTAAAACCGAATTTATCAACTAGTGTTACTATAATTTTATTATGAACTGCTAAATTTTCTTCAAAAATTTTTCTTTTATAATAATCATTATCCCATGGTAAGTTGCTTAGTTGCTTTTTAAGAACATCCTGATAGTCTTTACATAATTTTCCAAGTTCTGGACTGTCAAAATCTTCAGATTTGTAATCTTTTATAGCATTTTTCCTCCTCTTCAAAAAGCTGGGATTAATGCATCACTTGTATCAGTATCACTAAGATTATCAAGAATATCCAAACTCTTATTAAGTCCAACTTTGACATCTTTGATAAATTGCTTATCAACACCATTGCTAGTATTAGTTTGGGTACAACCAGATATACCAATTATAGAAAACAAACATAGCAAGATGGTTGTAAAAATAAATTGTTTTTTCATATGTAAGAACCTCCGATTAATAAATAATATTTAATTACTAATATATCATAAAATTTGATAATATTAAAGATTTAATATTATCAAATGCAAATATTATTTTAAAAATATATATATAAAACCTACTTATATTCAAGTTTCTAAAACTAATTCTATATAAAAATACATATCCATATGGAAGTAGCCCAAATGTAATGATATAATTTAAGTAATTCCTAGATAATATTTAGGTCTTATTCTAAGGGGGACAAAATTATGGAAAAGTATATACTATCATTTGATGCGGGAACTACAAGTTCCAGGGCAATTATATTTAATAAAAAGGGTCAAATAATAAATGTAGCACAAAAGGAATTCCAGCAAATATATCCCAAGGCTGGCTGGGTAGAGCACGATCCGATGGAAATATGGGCATCCCAGAGTGGGGTGGCGAGAGAAGTATTGGAAAAGTCTGCTATCAGGCCTGACCAGATTGTTGGAATTGGTATTACAAACCAAAGAGAGACTACGATTGTATGGGATAAAAATACAGGCAAACCTATCTATAATGCCATAGTATGGCAGTGTAGGAGGACGGCTAGCTATTGTGAGAGACTTAAGGAAAAGGGTTGGATTGACAAGATTAGGGATAAGACAGGCCTAGTAGTGGATGCCTATTTCTCAGCCACAAAGATAGCCTGGATACTAGACAATGTGGAAGGAGCCAGGGAAAAGGCTGAAAGGGGAGACCTACTTTTTGGTACGGTGGATACGTGGCTAGTATGGAACCTGACTAGGGGTAAGGTCCATGTAACAGACTATTCTAATGCCTCTAGGACCATGTTGTTTAATATCAAAGACCTAAAGTGGGACGATGAAATTCTAGATGTTTTGAATATACCAAAGGCAATGATGCCAGAGGTCAAGGATTCTAGCTGTATATATGGCTATACTGATGAGCATACCTATGGAGGTGCCAGGATACCAATAGCAGGTATAGCAGGTGACCAGCAGGCCGCCCTATTCGGCCAGAATTGCTTTAAGCCAGGTATGGTAAAGAATACCTATGGAACAGGCTGTTTTGTGTTGATGAATACAGGCCAGGAAATGATAAGGTCTAAAAATGGCCTATTGACTACAATAGCATGGGGAATTGACGGCAAGGTATCCTATGCCCTAGAAGGGTCAGTATTTATAGCAGGTGCAGCCATACAGTGGTTGAGGGATGAGTTGAGGCTGGTATACGATTCTCCCCAGAGTGAATATTATGCCAACAAGATTGAAGATACTGATGGTGTAGTTGTTGTGCCGGCATTTACAGGCCTAGGAGCCCCATATTGGGATATGTATGCAAGGGGTGGAATTTTTGGTTTGACCAGGGGGACTAAGAGGGAGCACCTTGTAAGGGCTACCTTGGAATCACTAGCCTACCAGTCAAAGGATGTAATAGAGGCCATGCAGGAGGATGCCAAGATACCCCTAGCCCACCTGAGGGTAGATGGTGGAGCATCAGCAAATAACTTCTTGATGCAGTTTCAGGCTGATATGCTAGATACAGAAGTCCACAGACCTAGGACCCTTGAGACAACCTCACTAGGGGCAGCCTATCTGGCAGGTTTGGCAGTCGGATATTGGAAGGATCTTGATGAAATATCAGAGGACTTTTCTATAGACAGGACCTTCAAACCTCAGATGAGTCAGGAAAAGAGGGCCAAGAATTATAAGTACTGGAAGAAGGCAATAGAGAGGTCTATGGGCTGGCTAGACAAGGAGGATGAATAGGAAAAAATTTCTGTATTCGTTAGACAATAAATATAATAGAAGATACATAGGATAAGAGTATTTTTTGTAGGAAAGGTAGTGGATGGAATGAAGAAGACAATAGTGCTAGGAATACTAGTATTTGCAGGTCTGGTCCCTATCTATATATGGCTTTTATAGTTTTACCAGCTAATGTGGTTGTTCAGTGGGGACTTCAGGCAAGCCCTCAAGTGTATATCCTAAGTTGATGGTTATAGGCTTAGAAGGACTGTTTACGATTGGTGGAGCCCTGGGCTACTTTTTGTAGATAAGAAGGAAAGAAAAATTTTTAAGCCTTTCCTTTATAGGGTATATTGGTATCTATAATAACCCTAGTATTTAATCATTGATAAATATTGAAAATCATTATGATTTATTATATCATATAGTTAAGAGGTGGATTTATACTTATTCTAACCAAGAATAGGCGTATGAGTATAAAGAAAACGTTTTGCAAATTTTATAGTAATTCATAATGAATAGGGGTTATTCTGGTGAGTGATAATCTAATAGAGGTTTCAAATTTAAGTAAATCATATGGTCAAAGGTGATAGCAGGGTAGATGTCCTTAAGGGCATAGATTGTAAGATAAAGAGGGGGAGTATATGTACCCTATTAGGACCGTCTGGGTCTGGTAAGTCCACTTTTTTGAATATATTAGGGGGGATAGAGTCCTTTGAAGAGGGAAGTCTCATGGTTGATGGTTTGGAGCTTAAGAACTTGTCTAAGAAGGACCTACTCCAATATAGGAGGGACAAGTTAGGTTTTGTTTTTCAATTTTATAACCTAGTATCCAACCTTACTCTTAAAGAAAATATAGAGGTAGGGGCCTATTTGGGTAAAGACCCCTTGGATATTGATGACTTGATGGAAAAGCTTGGCTTGGTAGAACATCAAGGCAAGTTTCCTAACCAACTGTCAGGCGGTCAGCAGCAGAGGACTGCTATAGCAAGGGCCTTGTCCAAGAGTCCAACTATCCTTCTTTGTGATGAACCTACTGGAGCCTTGGATTACACTACTGCCAAAGATGTATTAAGGATGATACAAAAAATAAATAAGGAATACAAAAGTACTATTATTATAGCTACACACAATACTGCTATTGCTAGTATGTCGCATGAGGTTTTGAGCCTACACGACGGGACTATAATGGAGCATAAGATAAATGATAGTATAGTAGATGCTAGCGAATTAGTTTGGTAGGTGGCAGTTATGAAAAATCCACTAAACAAGAGAATTTTTAGAGAACTTAGGTCAAATATTGGTAGGTATGGGTCTATATTTATAGTTATGCTATGACCATATCATTTATATCTTCATTTTTATAGCACAAAATTCTGTAAAGATATCCCTATGAGGACAGCCACATAAGAGGCAAGATAGAGGATGGCTATATAGAGTTTGATAGGGAATTAAGTAGGGATGAAGAAAAATCTTTGAGGACAATCATATTAAGGCCTATAAAAACTACTACCTATCTATCAATTATAAGAATGGTAAATTAATCAGGCTATATTCCAACAGGGAACATGTAAATATACCAGCTATCCATAAGGGAAGATCTGCCAATAAAGATGGTGAGGTAGTATTAAATTATAACTATGTCAAAGAGAACAAGTTGTCTCTGGGTGATGAATTATACTTGCCAGCATTTGTAAATGGCAAGAAGCCGGCTATAGATGGATTAAAAATAGTTGGCTTGGTGGCCTTTCCAGACTATAGTTGTTTATTGAGGCGACCGGGAGATATCTTGATGGACAACAAAGATTTTGCTGTGGCCAGTGTAAATAAAAAGACTTTTGATGACCTAGTAAAAGATGGCTATGGTGTAAACTATATCTACTCTTACAGATTAGAACATTCCAGTGAAAATAGGAAGGTCCAGTCTGATAAATTGGAGGATTTAGTTGATGCCTTTGTAGATAAGGGTCTTGTACCGATAAATGCCCAAAATAAGTATAGGAATTCTAGGATTTCCTATGTTATGGATGATATGGGTGGAGATGTACCAATGATGACATCCTTGATGGTGATAGTACTTTTGGTAATGGCCTTTATATTTGCAGTTCTAGTTCAGAATACTATAGAGGACGAAGCTAGTGTGATAGGTAGCCTACTATCCCTTGGTTATAGCAAGGCTAGCCTTATATGGCACTATATAAAGTTGCCCCTATATGTTACGGTGTTTGCCGTATTAGTGGGCAATTTATTGGCCTATACCCATATGAAGAATGTATATTTAGGCCTATATACGGGTACATTTTCCCTATTTCCTGTAAGGGTAGAGTTGGATGCCTATGCCTTTTTATTGACAAGCCTGATACCTATAGGCTTGATATTACTGATAAATTTTGTGTCCATATATAGAAAGTTGAGGCTGAGTCCCCTTAGATTTTTGAGGCGAGAACTAACTAAGAAGAGGCAGAGGAAGGCCATTAGGCTACCACAGGTGGCATTCTTGTCGAGGTTTAGGATGAGGGTCTTCTTGAAAAATAAGGCTAGTTACCTGGTTTTGTGTATTGGCCTGCTATTGGGAAATATACTTTTGATATACGGCCTATCTTTAAATATTTTGATTGATGGCTATATGGATGATATAGAAAAATCTATGCCTTCTAGCTACCAGACCATACTAAAGGGACCCCTTGAAAAAGAGGTGGAGGCAAGGTTAAAAGAATCTCTAGCAAAAAGGGACAAGGGTATATTTGACAAGCCTACCTATGACCAACAAGACAAGTATATATCTGATGCCATGTCAGTTGACAGGGATAAAGTCAACCTATTCACCATGTATGGAGTCAAAATGAGAGATAAGACTTTTGACCAAGATATAAAGGTCAATATATATGCCAGCAATTTAGACGGAGCCTTTATAAAAGAAGGTCTGACAAGGGCTAGTGGTTTAAGCTCAAAAGAAGATGGAGAATACAAGAATGATAAGACCTCAGATGATAAAGAGGCTTCTAAGCAAAAGTCAAGGCTATATGATGTTTACCTTTCAGATGGCCTAATGAATAGGTTTAAAATAAATATGGGCGACCAGATAAGTATGAAAGATGAAAATAGGGATGTAGACTATAGACTAAGGGTTGTTGGTCATACGGACCTTTTTGCAACTTCCATGGCCATCATAATGGATAGGAAGGATTGTAATAAGATGGTCGGCATGAAGGAATATTATTATAATGGGGTATTTACGGATAAGAAATTAAAGGTAGAAGACAAAAGAACTGGCTACAATTATAAATTCTTCGGATATGAAAAATTGCCGGTCAGTTTATGGTAAATTTTAAAAACCTTATGCCTATGATCATGTCCGTGGCTCTTGTAATATACCTAGTGGTGATGTATGTCCTTACCAAGACTATAGTTGACAAATATAAGGAGTCAATCTCTTATCTTAGGATATTTGGCTATTATGACAAGGAGATAGAGAAGGTATTTATTAGGGTATCCACAATAGCCGTTGCTGTATTTCTAGTCATCCTAATTCCTTTAGAAAAAAATATTTAGTAAGATCATTAGTAATATTAGCCTTTTATAAGTTTGATGGCTATGTAGATCCGCACATACCTGCATATGTATACCTTTCAACGGTTATATAGTGGAATGATGGTCTACCTAATAAATAGGTGGATCCTGGTAAGAAGGATAAAGAAAATCAATATGTCAGAAGTCCTAAAAAGATCGGTAAAAGATAAATTAGACTATTCAGTATAGAATTTGAATCAAGCTAATATCAAATAATGGTATTGGCTTGGATTTTTATTTATAGCAGTTAAAAGGGTACAAAGTTGCCATTATTTATCTGTATTATCATAAAATACGAATAAATATAGTGATAATAATTTATATAGTTCGTAAAAATCGGCTTTTTTATAATAATTTTTAAAAAGTATTGAAAAAACTGCACATTAGGATATCATTTTTAGTATAAAGGTTCGTATATATAAGAATTATATATAGATAATCAAGTAAAAATAGTCATATTGTTTTTATCTCTTAAGTGGATAGGTGTAAACAAATGATTTTTAAAGACTAGAAGATATTTTTACCTAGATTTAATAAGTTGAAAAGGAGAATTTAATTATGAAAATTGCAGTAGTTATGGGTTCTAAGTCTGATTTGCCAAAGCTTGAGTCCGGAATAAAATTTATAAAGAGCTATGGTATAGAAGTTGTGGTTAGAATACTTTCAGCCCACAGAACACCTGAGGAGTTAACTAGATTTTTGGAAGAAATCAAGGACAATACAGATGTAATAATCGCAGCGGCAGGTAAGGCTGCCCATCTACCAGGTGTTATAGCTGCCCAGACATTGATACCAGTAGTTGGCCTACCAATCAAGTCTTCTACAATGGACGGTATGGATTCCTTGTTGTCGATTGTTCAGATGCCAAGTGGTATCCCAGTTGCAACGGTAACTATAGATTCAGGTATGAATGCCGCCTTGATGGCAATTCAGATTGCAAGCGTGAAGTACCCAGTTTTAAGGGAGAAGCTAGCTGCTTACAGGAAGGAAATGGCAGACAAGGTTCTAGCTGATGATGCATCAGTTGAGTTTTAGTTTTTAATCATAGTGGATAATAAATAATCAAAATATATTCAGTTTAAGGGGGATAAAATGCTTACTTACAAGAGTTCAGGTGTAGATATTGATGAGGGAAACAGAGCGGTAGATTTAATTAAAAACAAGATTAAGGGAACTTATGATTCAAATGTAATTGGTGACCTAGGTAACTTTAGTGGTCTATATTCTCTAAAGGATTTCCTTGGCATGGAGGAACCAGTCCTACTAGCATCAACTGATGGGGTTGGGACAAAGCTTAAGATAGCCCAGCTAATGGACAAGCATGACACAGTTGGTATAGACCTAGTTGCCATGTGTGTAAATGACTTGATTTGTCAGGGGGCAAAGCCACTATTTTTCTTAGACTATATAGCCCTAGGAAAGCTAGTACCAGAGCATATAGAAAAGGTTGTAGGAGGTATAGCTGATGGATGTAAGATGAGTGGCTGTGCCTTGATAGGTGGAGAAACTGCTGAAATGCCAGGTATGTACGGGGATGATGATTATGACTTGGCAGGCTTTTCAATAGGTATAGCTGATAAGAAGAAGATAGTTAGCGGTCAGGATGTAAAGGCAGGAGACCTTTTAGTTGGTATATCTTCAAGTGGTATACACTCAAACGGATTCTCCTTTATCAGAAAGATTTTCCTAGAGGAATACAAGTATGAACTAGACAAGTATATAGATGACCTAGGCATGTCTTTGGGTGATGCTATGTTAACTCCAACTAAGATATACGTTAAGCTAGCCCTTGATGCCCTAGCTAACCACAATGTTAAGGCTATAGCCCATATTACAGGTGGTGGCCTAATAGAAAATATTGTGAGGGTAATACCTAAGGGCTTGGGGCTTGATATAGACACTAAGTCTTGGGATAAGCCGGAAATTTTCAAGATGATTGAAGGTTTTGATGCCATAGAAAAGAGGGAGCTTCACAAGAGCTTTAACATGGGTGTTGGTCTAGTAATGATAGTTGACAAGGATGAGGCTCAGGGCCTAGTAGACTACATCAATAATAGGTCTAGTGACAATGTAGACTTTGTAGAGGACAAGTACAAGGCCCTAATGGATGACAAGGCCTATATCATAGGTAGTGTAGTAGATTCACATGAGGGTGTAGACCTAGTATAAGAGAGAGAATATGGGGCAGGTGGATAATCCCAGTTAGGGTAATAGGCCTGTCTAGAAGGATAATATAGAGAGTAAAGAGGTATTTTGATGAAGAATATAGCTGTACTAGTATCTGGTGGTGGAACCAACCTACAGTCTATAATCGATGCTGTTGAAGCTGGTAGGATAAATGGCCAAATCAAACTGGTTATATCCAACAAGGAAGGGGCTTATGGTCTAGAAAGGGCCAAGAACCATAATATAAGGGCAGTATTTGAAAAGGACGAGCAGTCTATTATTGATATTATGAAGGAAAGCCAAATAGACCTAGTAGTCCTTGCAGGCTTCCTAAAGATACTTAGTCCTAATTTCACTAAGGCATTTGAAAACAGGATAATTAATATCCACCCATCCTTGATTCCATCCTTTTGCGGTAAGGGATATTATGGCCTAAGGGTTCATGAGGCAGCCGTAGAATATGGGGTAAAGGTAAGTGGGGCTACAGTTCACTTTGTTGATGAAAATGCTGATACAGGCCCTATAATCAGGCAGGAAACTGTAGAGGTTCTTCCAGAGGATAGTCCTCAAGACCTACAACAGAGGGTTTTGAAGATAGAGCATAGGATTTTAAGTCAGGTAGTTGCCGACTATTGCGATGACAAGATAAGAGTCGTTGGAAGAAAGGTATTTATAGATAACTAATGATATATTCACCATTTTGGTTGAGATTAGACATTTAAGGTTCAGGTTTAAGTAAGTATAGTAAGCGGATAGAGCATTTAGTATGAAAGGGGTACATAGAATTGAAGAGGGCTTTGATAAGTGTTACAGACAAGACTGGTCTTGTAGAATTTGGTAAAAAATTAAATGAGTTTGGATATGAGATAGTTTCGACAGGCAATACCTTCAAGAAGCTTGACGAAGCAGGTGTGAATGTAATGCAGGTAGAATCAGTTACAAACTTTCCAGAAATATTGGATGGAAGGGTAAAGACTCTTAACCCATATATCCATGGTGGCATCTTGTATAGAAGAGACCTTGATTCACATGTAGAAACAGTAAAGGAGTTAAATATAGGATCTATAGATATGGTTGTAGTTAGCCTATATGACTTTGAAGGTGCTGTTAGGAGTGGCAAGTCCCATGAAGAAATAGTCGAAAATATAGATATAGGTGGTCCGTCAATGATCAGGTCGGCCTCAAAGAACTACAAGGATGTTACAGTTGTGGTTGATATAGCTGACTATGATATGGTGATTGAAAAGTTGTCCCAGGGAGGTTTGACAGAAGAAGACAGAAGGCAGCTTGCCTACAAGGCCTTTGCTACAACTGCTGAGGTATGATACCCTTATATCTACATATTTTTGCAGGCGTGGTAGGAGACCAGTTCCCAGATATACTAAACCTTACATTTGAAAAGGATTCAGAGCTTAGGTATGGAGAAAATGGTCACCAGAGGGGCTTTATGTACTCCCAGCCTAATGCAAAGAACCCAATTATAAATTATGAACAGCTACACGGTAAGGAATTATCCTTCAATAACATAAATGACCTGGCAGGTTGCCCTAGAATTTATGAGAGAATTCAAGGATTCAGACCAGGTATGCAGTGTGGCTATCAAGCACTCAAATGCTTGTGGTGTAGGTCTTGCAGATAGTGTGTATGAGTCATATATGAAGTGCTTTGAGGCCGACAAGGTATCAATCTTTGGTGGTATCCTAGGAATTACATCAAAGATGAGACAAGCCTACTGCGGAAAAAGATAAATGAAATCTTCTTGGAAATAGTAGTTGCTTATGACTTTGACCAGGATGCCCTAGAGTGTATTAAAGCAAAAGAAGAATCTGAGAATATTAAAGCTAGCCAAGATAGAGGATAGCAAGCAAGCATATGATATGAAGTACTTGGATGGAAAGCTATTGGTTCAGGACAAGGATAGGGTCTTAGCCGACAAGTGTGAAGTAGTTACTAAGGTCCAGCCTACAGATGACCAGCTAAGAGATATGGAATTCGGCATGAAGGTTGCAAAAGAACTTAAAGTCTAACGCCATAGCTATCGTTAAGGATGGCCAGACTTTGGCAGTAGGATGTGGTCAAACATCTAGAATATGGGCCCTTTCTAACGCTATAGAAAATAACAAAAATGAGGAAAGACTTCGAGGGTGCAGTTCTAGCATCTGATGCCTTCTTCCCATTTGACGATTGTGTAAGATTGGCAGCTGAATATGGTATAAAGGCCATCGTTCAGCCGGGTGGATCAATAAGGGATGAAGATTCAATCAAGGCCTGTGATGAACTAGAAATTAGCATGGTATTCACAGGAATCAGACACTTTAAGCATTAATATAGGGGAGATGAGTATGAAGATTTTAGTAGTAGGTGGTGGAGGAAGAGAACGCCATCTGTTGGAAGCTAAGCCAGGAAAAAAATGGGAAAAAGTCTACTGTGCACCTGGTAACGCAGGTATAGCATCAGTTGCTGACTGCCTAGATATAAAGGATACGGAATTAGATAGATTAGCAGACTTTGCAGAGGAAAATAAGATAGACCTAACAGTTGTAGGACCTGAAGTTCCCCTAGTAATGGGCATATCAGATGTATTCGCAAAAAGGGGTTTGAGGGTCTTTGGGCCAGATGCTTCCTGCTCTAGACTAGAGGGTAGTAAGCTATTCTCCAAGGAATTCTTTGTGAGGCATGATATTCCTACGGCTAAGTACAAGGAATACACAGATATAGATAAGGCCATAGAGGAGATAGACTCCTTTGGCTATCCAGTGGTTATCAAGGCCGATGGTCTAGCTGCTGGTAAGGGGGTTGTAATACCTGAAAATAGGGAGGATGCCATAGCTACCCTAAAGATGATAATGGCAGACAAAAAGTTTGGTGACGCTGGTAACCTTGTAGTAGTTGAAGAGTTTTTGACTGGTATTGAGACTTCAATACTGGCTTTTGTAGATAAGAACACAATAGTACCTATGGAATCAGCCAAGGACCACAAGAAAATATTTGAACTTGAAAAGGGACCAAATACAGGTGGTATGGGAACCTTCTCTCCAAGTACAATATATACAGAAGACCTAGCCAAGAAGGTTTATGATGAGGTATTGATAAAGTCTCTTAAGGGATTCCAGGCAGATGGGCTTGACTATAGGGGAATCCTATTTGTAGGCCTAATGATTACTCCAAATGGAGAAAAGGTACTTGAATATAACTGTAGGTTTGGGGATCCTGAAACTCAGTCAGTATTGATGAGGCTAGAAACTGACCTAAGTGAGATAATGCTGGCAATTACAGAGGATAGGTTGGCAGACTTAGATATCAAGTATACAGATGATGCAGCTGCCTGCGTTGTATTAGCATCTGGAGGCTATCCAGAGGACTATGAAAAGGGCAAGCTAATTAGTGGCCTAGAGGATGTAGATGACAGTATAGTGGTATTCCATAGTGGAACTAAGTTTGATGGAGACAAGATAGTTACAAACGGTGGTAGGGTCCTAGGAGTGTGCTCTAGAGGCAAGGATGTTGAGGCCGCTGCCAAGAATGTCTACAAGAATATAGACAAGATAAGTTTTGAAGGGATGCACTATAGAAAGGATATAGGGGTTGATTATGAGCAGGGTAAGTAGAGTTTTTGTTGAAAAGAAGGACGGTTTTGCTTTAGAGTCTCTCGCAATGCAAAATGATATAAGAGAAAGTCTACACATAAATGTAGGTAAGCTAAGGGTAATTAACAGGTATGATGCAGAAGGTATAGGCCAGGAAGCCTACAAGAAGGTTGCTGAGACTATTCTTTCAGAACCTAATCTTGACCAGGTCTACTATGAAGAAATACCAGGTTTGGGTGATGAAAGAGTCTTCGCCATTGAGTACCTACCAGGCCAGTATGACCAGAGGGCTGACTGGGCATCAATGTGTGCAGAAATCGTAAATGAAGGAAAGAGACCAAATATTAATTCTGCCAGGGTAATAGTTATAGAAAATACTATTAGCGACCAGGAATTTGACAAGATAAAGGACTACCTTATTAATGCAGTTGACTCTAGGGAGGCTTCATTAGACAAGCCAGAAACCCTAGCAGTTGAATATGAAATACCAGAGACAGTAGCTATCCTGGATGGATTTATAGACCTAGACTCTTCAGGCCTAGAAAAATTCCTAGCTGATATGGGTCTTGCTATGACTTTAGAAGACCTAAAGTGTATCCAGGTCTACTTCAAAGAGGATGAAAAGAGAGATCCAACTATAACTGAGATAAAGGTTCTAGATACATATTGGTCAGACCACTGCAGGCATACTACCTTCATGACTAGGCTAGCAAATGTAGAAATTGAAGGGGGTAGGTTTACAGATCCAGTAAAGGATACCTATGACCAGTACCTAGCAGACAGGAAATTTGTCTATGGTGACAGGGACAAGGATATATGCCTAATGGATATGGCGACTGTAGCCATGAAAAAGCTAAAGAAGGAGGGCAAGCTAGCCGACCTTGATGAAAGTGAAGAAATAAATGCTTGTTCAATAAATATAGACGTAGAGGTTGATGATAAGAAGGAAGAATACCTTCTAATGTTCAAGAACGAAACACACAACCACCCAACAGAAATAGAACCATTTGGTGGCGCAGCAACTTGTCTTGGTGGTGCTATCAGGGACCCATTGTCAGGAAGGTCATATGTATACCAGGCCATGAGGGTAACAGGATCAGCAGACCCAAGAACTTCCTAGAGGATACTATAGCAGGTAAGCTAATGCAGAAGAAGATAACTACAGAAGCAGCCAGTGGATATTCATCATATGGTAACCAGATAGGTCTTTCAACTGGCCAGGTAGCAGAGGTATACGATGAAAACTTTGTTGCCAAGAGAATGGAGGTTGGTGCAGTAATAGCAGCAGCTCCAAAAGAAAATGTAATTAGAAAGAGACCAGAGGCTGGAGACGTAATCATCCTACTAGGTGGAAAAACTGGTAGAGATGGATGCGGAGGAGCAACAGGATCATCTAAGGAGCACAGTGAGGAATCTATCTCTACTTGTTCAGCAGAGGTTCAGAAGGGTGACGCTCCTAATGAAAGAAAGATTCAGAGGTTCTTTAGAAATCCAGAAGCCGTAAAGATGATAAAGAGGTGTAATGACTTCGGTGCAGGTGGTGTATCTGTTGCTATAGGCGAAATAGCCGAATCGCTAGATATCAACCTTGACCTAGTGCCTAAGAAGTATGATGGCCTAGACGGTACAGAGTTGGCCATATCAGAATCTCAGGAAAGAATGGCAGTTGCTATAGATGCTGAAAATATGGATAGGTTCATAGAGTTGGCAGGTCTGGAAAATCTAGAGGCTACTCATGTGGCAACTGTTACAGATACAGGCTACCTAAGAATATACTGGAATGGCAAGGATATAGTAAATATAAGAAGGGCCTTCCTTGATACAAATGGATCAAAGCAGGATACAGATATAAGGGTCCAGGGAATTGACCCAGAATCTGGATATGTAGACTTGACTAGCCTAACAAGCCAGTTTGAGACAATAGAAGACAAGTACCTAGCAGCTATGTCAGACCTTAATACTTGTTCACAGAGGGGACTAGTAGAGAAGTTTGATAATACTATAGGTGGTAATACAATTATTATGCCACTAGGTGGTAAGTACCAGGCTACACCAGCTAATGGTATGGTTGCCAAGATACCAGTACTAGGTGGTGAAACGAATACGTCATCTATAATGACATATGGATATAACCCAAAGATTGGTAAGTGGTCTACTTTCCACGGAGCTATGAATGCAGTAGTAGAATCTGTTGCTAAGCTTGTAGCCCTTGGTGGTGACTACTCTACTGCAAGGCTTACATTCCAGGAATATTTTGAAAAGCTAGGCCAGGATCCAACTAGGTGGGCAAAGCCATTTTCAGCCCTGCTAGGCGCCTACTATGCCCAGTCAAGCTTTGAGATACCAGCTATAGGTGGCAAGGACTCAATGAGTGGAACTTTCAAGGATATAGATGTACCGCCTACCCTTGTATCCTTTGCAGTTAATACAGAAGACGCTAAGAATATAGTTTCTCAGGAATTAAAGGCAGCAGGTAATGCCCTTGTCCTAGTAGAAACGCCTCAGAAGGACTATGCCTTCCCAGACTTCGATGTGATGAAGAAGAACTTTGATATTATACACCAGGCGGCCCTAGCAGGTAAGCTAAAGGCAACATATGCCCTTGGCTATGGAGGTCTAGGTGAAGCCATAGCAAAGATGGCCTTTGGTAACAGGATAGGTGTAAGACTTGATGACAAGCTAGCCAGCAGGTATGAAAATAGGGATGACCTATTTAGACAGAGCTATGGTTCTATCTTAGTGGAAATCGACCAGGCAGACCTTGGGGTCCTAGAGGGAGCCAACTATGTGCTTGTTGGAGAGACAATAGCCAAGCCAGTAATAGATGTATTTGGTCAGGAGGTAAGCCTAGACAAGCTATATGCTGAGTCTGAAAAGACTCTAGAGTCAATCTTCCCAACTAAGGCAAGCAAGCTAGTGGATGATAAGATAGAAAATATCAGCTACAAGCTAGATGCTAAACCAGCCAAGTCATCTCTTAGCATAGTTAAGCCAAGAGTATTCCTACCAGCCTTCCCAGGAACTAACTGTGAGTATGACTCTGCAAGAGCCTTTGAAAGGGCAGGTGCAGAGGCCCATATAGGCGTATTTAGAAATATGACTTATGCTGATATAGAGGCTTCAATAGACATGATGGTTGAAGAAATCAACAAGAGCCAGATCATTATGATACCAGGAGGCTTCTCAGCAGGTGATGAACCAGATGGTTCAGCCAAGTTCATAGCTACAGTATTTAGAAACCCAAGGATAGAAGAGGCTGTCATGAACCTAATTAATAATAGGGATGGTCTAATGATAGGTATTTGTAATGGATTCCAGGCCCTTATCAAGCTTGGCCTAGTACCATATGGTGAGATAAAGACTCCAAGTGCAGATATGCCTACATTGACATATAATAATATAGGTCGTCACCAGGCCAAGGTGGTTCAGACTAGGGTTGCATCAAACAAGTCACCTTGGTTGGCTGCAACAGAGGTCGGAGATATCCACTCAATAGCTATATCTCATGGTGAAGGTAAGTTTGTTGCCAGTGAAGAGGTTATGAAGACCCTAATAGAAAATGGACAGATAGCAACTCAGTATGTTGACTTTGATGGAAATGCTACATATGATATAGACTTTAACCCTAATGGTTCATACTGGGCAGTAGAGGGAATCACTTCAATTGATGGTAGAATCCTTGGTAAGATGGGTCACTCAGAAAGAAGAGGAGACTATGTAATCAAGAATATTATAGGAGAAAAGGACCAGAAGTTATTTGAATCTGGTGTTAAGTACTTCAAGTAATAAAAAAATTAAATTTCTTGGATAGAATTGGTAAATTTCAAGAGATAGTAGTATAATAGGGTTCTAAACAAATTTCTTTTTAAAAAGATGTAAAATTTGCTTAGGACCTATTTTGTATACCGATTGATTTAACTATGTAAGAGCATATTTTCATTATAACAATTGACCATAGGTTTATTGTTTAAAGGAAGGACTTGCTTGGAGTGTGCGGAGGTAAGATATGAGATTTTTAGATATTATTGAAAAAAAGAAAAATAAGCTAGCCTTGAGTGATGAAGAGATACAATTTTGGATAGATGGAGTAACAAATGAAACCATACCTGACTATCAGACTAGTGCCCTCTTGATGGCCATAGTCTTAAATGGTATGGACGATCATGAAACTGCCAAGCTTGCAGAGGCCATGATGAAGAGTGGACATGTCTTAGACCTATCATCAATAGAGGGAATAAAGGCAGACAAACACTCAACAGGTGGTGTAGGCGACAAGACTTCCATGGCCCTAGGTGCTATGGTAGCTGCATGTGGCCTAAAGGTTGCAAAGATGTCTGGTAGGGGGCTAGGCCATACTGGTGGGACCTTGGATAAACTAGAGTCCATTAGGGGATTTAACTGCTATTTGTCAGAGGACCAGTTCAAAAGGCAGGTAGATGAAATAGGTCTGGCTATAATAGGACAGACTGGTGACCTAGTACCGGCAGACAAGAAGCTTTATGCCCTGAGGGACGTGACGGCAACCGTAAATTCAATACCGCTTATAGCCTCTTCAATAATGTCTAAGAAGCTGGCTTCGGGTGCAGATACCATACTTTTAGATGTAAAGTATGGTGAAGGGGCCTTTATGAAGACTATAGAGGATGCGAAAGTCTTGGCCCAGGCTATGATAGCAATAGGCAAGAAACTTGGAAGAGATACAATGGCCATGATAACAGACATGGACCAGCCATTGGGTAATACCATAGGAAATGCCCTAGAGGTCCAGGAGGCAGTTGAAACTGTGAGAGGCAAGGGTCCAGAGGATTTTACAGAATTATGTATAAGAGCAGGAGAAATAATGCTAATCCAGGGCCAGCTTGCATCTACTAAGGAGGAGGCAAGAAGGCAGATAAAAGAAGCAATTTTATCAGGGAAGGCCTTTGAAAAGCTAGTCCAAATGGTCCAATACCAGGGTGGTGATGTAGAACAAATCAAAAATACAGACCTACTCCCAAAGGCAAAATTTGTGACAGAAATAAGGTCAAGAGAGGCGGGCTATATCAGCCGTATACATTCAATGCAGTTGGGCATCCTAGCCATGAAGCTAGGGGCTGGTAGGGCGACTAAATCTGATCCAATCAAGTATGGCGTGGGACTAAAGATAGGTGTTAAAAAGGGGGACAGGGTCAAGAGAGGAGATGTACTATGCAGGGTATATCATGACGAAGACCTAGACAAGGACTGGCTAGAGGAAATGTATAATAGCTTCCAGTACTCTGACCAGGTTCAGGACCCGACACCTATAGTTGAGGCAGTTTTAGGAGAGTAGGCTCAGACAGTTAATTTATATTTAGGGGGCCTTTTTCTACCCAAATAAGGGGTCCGTTTATGGTTAAATTAAGCCGTCTAATGGTATAATATACTTAAATCTTACTAAGGAGGTAGACCTATGTCAGACGATAAGATAATAGACTTTGGCTCTTTTCAAAATAAGGTCAAGGATTCGGATATAGATAAATTAGAAGCATACATGTATTCAATGTATACAAACGTATCTAGTGGAAGTATGAGTCCCCTAGATTTTTCGAAAAGTATCAATGAATTTCTAAAGAAGAATAATATTTCAGTGGAGAAGTTCGGCCAGATGCAGGAAAAGCTTCTGGAGAGATATGGATTTGATCCAAAGAATATAGAAGAAGAAATGAAGAGGATGGGCATAGACATGAATGAAAGTGCCTATGTAGTAAGTAAGAAGGACAAGGAAGAGTCGTACAGCGTTAAGGACTTTGGTGACAAACTGGCTTTTTTTGAAAGGTATGAGGGTATAGAAGAAAAGACAATTATGCACTACATTTTGGATAATGGTGTCAACCAGGTTAAGTTTATCATGGATGGTAGTAGCTTGACCCTTGTAAGTGAGAAAAAAATTGACCTATCAGACCCAGATGTAAATACCTTTATAGCTGGCTATAGACAGGCTAACAAGGAAAAAATCAAGGTAGTAATATGCGAGGCGACGAATGTTTATGACTACTTCTAATAGCACGAATAAGGCTTTAAAGGAAGGGGTTTCAGGAGAGGCCCAGGCTCAATTTAATATAAATGATAAGCCTTCATCATTGCCAAAAGCCTTCCTAAGAGATATGGAGGACCTTTTGGGGGATGAATACCAGGCCTTTTTAGACTCTTATAGGGACGAAAAGACTTCTGCAATAAGGGTTAATACCTTGAAGCTACCAATAGAAAGCTTCAAGGACTTGGGCCTTTTTAATATTGATTTTGAGAGGGACAAGATTAGCTGGGCAGAAGAGGGTTACTACCTGTCAGGAGATGTAAATCCAGGTAAGAATCCCCTACATTATGCAGGAGCCTATTATATACAGGAACCTTCTGCCATGAGTGTGGTGGGCCAAACTCATGTTTTTGAAGAAGATAGGGTTCTAGACTTATGTGCAGCTCCAGGTGGCAAGTCTACCTATATACTATCAAGGCTAAATCATAAGGGACTTTTGGTATCTAATGAGATAAATCCAAGTAGGATTAGGGCCTTGGGGGAGAATCTAGAGAGATTTGGAGCCGTAAACTCTATTATAACTAATTCAGATTCCAGTAATTTATTAACGTTTTTTAAAGGTTTCTTTGATAAGATATTCATAGATGCACCATGTTCTGGTCAAGGTATGTTCAGGAAGGATGATTTTGCCATTGAGGACTGGTCACAAGACAAGGTTGATGAATGTGTTGCCATCCAGAGACAGCTTATAAGAGATGCCTACCAAATGCTAAGAGCTGGTGGTATGATTATTTATTCTACCTGCACCTTTACTAGGCAGGAAAATGAAGCTATAATTGAGGATTTCTTGGGAGACTATCCAGATGCTAACCTACTTGATATGGATAGGATTTGGCCCCATAGAGATAGGGGAGAAGGCCACTTTTGTGCCAGGATATCAAAAGAAGGTAGATAAGCAGGGAGACCAGGAAGCTCAAGATAGTGATTTATTAGCTTTCGATAAAGATTCACACAGGGATTCTAGTAGAGAATCTGCTAAAAAATCAAAAAGAAGAAACAAAGGTCAAAGGCAAAAATCCAATAGGAAAAACCAAGAATACCTTGGCTTGTACGAAGACTTCGCCACCGACTATTTAATAGATGGTGGACTAAGGAAGCTATTAGAACCAGGTTTAGCCGTCAAGGAGGAAAGGCTTCACTACCAGCCTCTTGATTATGACCTTAGGGGTTTAAAGGTATTGAGGTCAGGACTTTTTATAGGTGAATTTAAAAAGAATAGGTTCGAGCCAGCCCATTCTTTGGCCATGGCCTTGAAGCCTAGTGATGTAAAATATACACTTGATTTTGCGAATGACTCTGATGAAATCAGGGCCTATCTGAGGGGAGAATCTATAGGAACAGGCCAATCAAGGGGTTGGGTCCTGGTAAGCGTAGATGGGGTTTCCCTAGGTTGGGGCAAGGAATCAAATGGAACACTTAAAAATAAGTACCCAAAGGGACTTAGAAGATAGAGGCGACCCCATAGACCATAAAAAATAAATTAATAGGGTTGAGGAAGGAGACGAAATTGAGTCGAGTAGAGAAAAAGGGATTTATACATGAAGTAAAAGAAATTATCAAAGTTTTTTTAATGGCAGCAATTTTGGCTGTAGTCATAGTTCAGGTTATTAGACCAACCAGGGTAGATGGCCTATCAATGTACCCAACCCTTGAAAATAGTGACTACCTGATTATTAATAGGGTCAGTAGGTATACTGGTGTCAAGAGGGGTGATATAGTTGTATTTGATAGCTATATGCCTTTAAACAGCCCTAACTAGTCAAGCCAAGAGCACAGCTAAGAAAATAGTGGACTTCATATTGCAGGATGATAGTAGCACTAAGGACCTAGTAAAGAGGGTAATCGCTGTAGGTGGTGACCACATCACTATAAAGGATGGGGTTGTCAAGGTAAACGGAAAGGTCCTAGATGAGGAATATATTTCTAAGGACAATTATACAGATGGTGATATAGACACTACTGTGCCAGAGGGGAAGCTTTTTTGCATGGGTGATAACAGGAGAAACAGTCTAGATAGTAGGTATACAGAGGTTGGCTTTGTTCCTGAATCTAGGCTTGTAGGAAGTGTACTAGTTAGATTATTTCCATTGCAAAATATAGGGACTGTAAAATAGTTAGTTGAAATTCAAGGGGGGACCTCCTTGAATTTTGTCATAGTATGAAGGGATAGATCGATGAGTGATTTAAATATCAGGGTAGATGGTAAGGAAATAAAAATAGATGAAGGTAAGATTAGACTTTCCAAGTTAGCCAAAATGCTAGAAGATGACTACCAGGGACATATATGCATGGCTAAAATAAAAAACAGGTACCGTGACTTAAACTATGTGCTTCACACTAGTGAGGATGTCCACCTTATAGATACAAGGAGTGAAGACGGTATGCGTCTGTATTTTAGGGGTCTATCTTTGCTTTTAGTAATGGCCTGTAGGGATGTATTTGACAACTGCAAGGTCTTTATCAAGCACTCTATAGCAGGAGGGCTTTACTGTATGCTTAGGATGCCAAAAGACCTAACTGATGATGATATTGAGGTCCTAAAGGCCAAGATGAAGGAATATATAGAAAAGGACTATGAAATAAAATGTCACTATATGCCAAATGACCAGGCCATTGACAAGTTTGAAGAGGTTAGAAGGTTTGACAAGTCTAATCTCCTAAAGTATAGGGATGATGACCTTACTAAGGTATATGAGTGTAATGGCTACTTTGACTATTTTTATGGATATATGTTCCCATCTACCTCATATATCAAGGATTTTGACCTAGTTAGGATGGGTGAAGGCCTGGTAATCTTGGGTCCAGATAAGGGCATAAAGGGTAGGGTGGCAAAATTTAAGCCCCTACCAAAGCTGTCAGATATCTACAGGGAGTCTGAACAGTGGTCTAGGACCTTAGGAATAGAGACCCTAGTAGACCTAAATAGGATAATAGAAAACAATGAATATGGTGAAATGATAAGGACTGTTGAGTCCCTACATGAAAAGAAAATAGCTGAGATAGCGGATATGATAGTGAGGAGGAAGAGTAAGCTGATCTTAATAGCAGCGCCTTCATCATCAGGTAAAACGAGTTTTGCCCACAGGCTATCTACACAGCTAAGGGTAAATGGATTGACACCACTACCTATATCCCTAGACGATTATTTTGTCAATAGGGAGGATACACCAAGAGACGAAAATGGAGACTACGACTTTGAATCAATAGACGCAATTGATATTGACCAATTCAATAGGGACCTGAATGACCTTTTAGAGGGCAAGGAAATTGTGAAAATTAAATTTGATTTCATGACTGGGTCAAGGGTCTATACCGATAAAAAGCTAAAGCTGGAGGGTGACAACCCTATAATTCTGGAGGGAATCCATGGCTTGAACCCAAGTTTGACCAAGGCCCTGCCAGATGATTTGAAGTTTAAGATATACTTAAGTGTTATTACTCAGATAAACCTGGATGACCACAATAGGATACCGACTACAGATTTCAGGCTGATAAGAAGAATAGTCAGGGACCACCAATTCAGAAATTCTAATGCAGAGAGTACACTAGAAAAGTGGGCCTCAGTTAGGAGGGGGGAGGAAAGAAATATTTTCCCTTACCAGGAAGAGGCAGATGTTATGTTTAACTCAGCCAGTGTGTATGAGCTGTCAGTCCTAAAGCCAATGGCTATAAAGTTATTGAGAAAGGTTGACGAGGACTCTTGTCATTATTTAGATGCCTTGAGGCTAAGAAAGTTTTTACAGTACTTCAACCAGATAGATGATACTGGAGATATAGGTCCTACTTCTATAATTAGGGAGTTTATTGGTGGAAGCAGGATAGTTGACTAGAGGAGGAAGGATGTCGAGAAAAAAGACGAAAAAAGAAACGATAGAAATACTGGACCTCTTGAATGACCAGCACCCAGATGCCCATTGCGAGTTGGTGCATTCATCTGCCTTTGAGTTATTAGTAGCAACCATACTATCAGCCCAGTGTACAGATGTTAGGGTTAATATAGTCACAGAGGAAATGTTTAAAAAGTACAACCAGCCCCAGGACTTTAAGGACCTGAGTATAGGCCAGATAGAGAAAATGATTAAGACCTGTGGGCTATACAAGTCAAAGGCCAAGAAGATTAAGGAAACATCATCAATATTAGTAGACCTATATGGGGGCCAGGTTCCAGATAATTTAGAAGACCTTGTGAAGCTCCCCGGCGTGGGAAGAAAGACAGCAGGGGTTGTCTTGAGCAATGCCTTCGGAGTACCTGCTATTGCAGTGGATACCCATGTATTTAGGGTCAGCAATAGGATAGGTATAGTAAAGGAGCCTACACCAGAGAAGACAGAGTTTGCCCTGATGAAGGCAATACCAAAGGACAGGTGGACCCATTCCCACCACCTACTGATATTCCATGGTAGAAGGGTCTGTAAGGCTAGAAAACCAGAATGTAGTAATTGCTCTATAAGTCATATGTGCAACTACTATAGCTTTTAGATAGAAAATAAAGGGGGTTGATATTATGGCTATCAATATAGTGCTTGTTGAGCCAGAAATACCACACAATACGGGTAATATAATTAGGACATGTGCAAATACAGGGGCTATACTCCACCTGGTAAGACCACTAGGCTTTTCCCTAGATGATAAGCACCTAAAGAGGTGTGGCCTAGACTATTGGGATATAGCAGATATACAATACTATGATAGCTTCGAGGAACTTGAAGAGAAAAATAAGGGGGCTAAATTTTTCTTCTCTACCATAAACGGCAAACAAAACCATACTGATGTAAGGTATGAGGACGGTTGCTTTTTGGTATTTGGTAAGGAAACTAAGGGCCTACCCAAGGACCTGATAGAAGCCAATATGGATACCTGTATCAGGATACCAATGAGGGGGATAGAGGGTGCAAGGTGCCTTAACCTGTCTAATGCAGTGGCCATTGTGGTATACGAGGCTATGAGACAATTAGACTTTGATGGTTTGGTTTAGAAAAATATGGAGGTAAGTATGAATAAGATTAAGATAGTCTGTGATAGTTTGTCTGACATAACCCAGGACTATTTGGACTTATATGATATAGAGATGTTGCCAATCAGTGTAAATATCGATGGTGTTGAATATAAGGATAGGGTTGATATAGAGGGGGAAAAGTTTTATAGGCTATTGAGAGAAGAGGGCCTAATACCTAAGACTTCTCAAATAACATATGGGGCCTTCTATGAATGCTTTAAGAGCTACTGTGAGAAGGGCTACGATATCCTCTATATTTCTGCCGCGGCAAGTGCTACAGGTACCTACCAAAGTGCCATGCTAGTCAAGTCAGAGCTAGAAGAAAGTTATGATAATAAAATTAGGATTATAGACTCTAATACCCTTTGCTTTGCTATAGCTATACAGGTTATAAGGGCCTGCCAGCTAAGAGAAGAGGGCAAGACACTTGATGAAATAGTTGACCAGATTGAGGCTATGAAGGATATGGCCTATGGTTGTTTCTCCTGTGATGACCTCCTATACCTTAGCAAGGGTGGAAGGATATCAAGTACTAAAGCTACAATAGGTACGGTCTTAAGTATCAAGCCCCTATGCATCCTGAAGGATGGTATAGTTGATAATGTAGGCATGGCTAGGGGAAAGAAGAATGTAGCAGGAAAACTAGTAGAAATAGCCAAGGAAAATGGAATATCCAGCCTTGAAGGCAGGACAGTCTATATAGGCTATTCAGATGACCTAAAAGAAAGGGATAGACTAGAGGATATAATAAGGGCTGAGCTAAAGCCTTCTGAGGTAAGATACTTTATGATAGGCTGTGGAATAGGTACCCATGGAGGGCCAGGAACGACTGGCTTTATATGCTGGAAGGACCAGGCTAAGGATCTCCTATAAGAGAAATTATAATTAAATATATTGTACAAATAAAAAGACACCCACTTAAGGTGTCTTTTTCGCTGCTTATATAAAGCTAGTTTGCATTTTTTAAAGTACCTCTAGTAGTCTGACGATAAACTTCACATCCTACCCTACAGAATCGACCTCAACATGCTCCTGTGGTGTATGCACATTGAACATATTAGGACCTATTGAAATTGCTTTCAGCCTTTGTGTCTTAGTTTGTTTAAAAGGATACCGCATTCTAGACCGCAATGCATGATTACAACATTAGGGTCCTTGTCGAATACTTCCTTGTAGACACCTACTGACAAGTCCTCTAGCTTAGAATTTTTGTCATGCTCCCAGGCAGGGTATTCAGCAGAAAATTCTAGTTTAGCTCCGACTAGTTTAGCCAGTCTAGCCAAGTTTGACTTAACATAGTCCCTTTTAGATGCTGCAGTGAACCTTACAAGACTATTGAATTCTAAGTTCTGGTTACCCTCATGTATTACCGCAAAATTAGAGGATGTATCAACCATGCCCAGATCAACTGCCCTTGATATTACGCCATCAGGTGTTAGGCAAAGTATATCTAAGATCTTATTCTTACACTCATCTGTAAATACCTTGAAATCAGTTGGTGCAGACCTTCTCAATTCTATCTTTAAATTAGGGTCAGTAGGATAGTATTCCTTTTGTATCTTAGCAGAAAGCCTCTGAATCTCTCTGACAAGTGCTTCTAGGTCTTCATTTCTAATGGAAATTACTGCCTCGCAGCTTCTAGGTATAGCATTTCTCTTAGAGCCACCACCTATATAGAATAGGTCATAGTCGTAAGTGATGGAGCTGAGTATCCTGCCCATAATTACATTTGCATTTGCCCTTTGCTTGTCTATATCCATACCTGAGTGTCCACCAAATAGGCCCTTAACATTAATTTCTAGGGCTAGGTTGGTAGAAATGGCAGGCCTATATTCCTTCCTTAGGACCATGCTAGCATTAACTGCTCCTGCACATCCTACAAGGATAGAATCGTCCTCCTCTCCATCAAGATTCAGGATATATGTAGACTTAAGGTCTGACATATCAAGCTTTTCTACACCTATCAGGCCGATCTCCTCCTCAACTGTAAATACACATTCAAGGTTCGGGTGTGATAGGTCATCGCTTTCTAATATGGCCATCATATAGGCAACACCCATACCATCATCTGCACCAAGTGTTGTCTGGTTCGCCCTTAGATTATTGCCCTCTAGGATTAACTCGATTGGGTCCTTGGTAAAGTCATGGTCTACTGAGTCACTAGCTTCGGGTACCATGTCCACATGGGCCTGTAGCATAACCGTGGATGGGTTAGGACTGCCATTAGTTGCAGGCTTCTTCACTATTAGATTTTTGTAGCTATCTTGGTAGGTTTCTAAACCTAGGCTCTTGGCAAAATTCATAATATAATCGCTGATAGCTCCCTCGTGACCAGATGGTCTAGGGATTCTTGAGATACATTCAAAATTTTTGAAAACCAATGTTGGAAATAAACCTTCTGTTATATACTTCATCTCAAAGCACCTCCCTAAGTAATATAATTCCAAAATAAATCTTTACATATATATTATAACATGGTTAAAGTCCAATGTGGTATAATATTGAGATAGAAATTAAATCAGGCATCAAGGCCTTAGAAAAGGATGGTGAATATGGAAGCAAATTTTATAAGGTATTAGAGTTAGACAAGATAATAGATATGCTAAAGGCCAAGGCTGTATCCAGTCTAGGTCTTTCAATGATAGAAAAATTAAAACCAATGTCAAGTTTTGAAGAGGTAAGGGCCGCCCAAGAGGAAACCACTGAGGCCCAGTCAATCCTCATAAACAGGGGACATGTACCACTTGAGGGTATACATGATATAGGAGACAAGGCCAAGAGGGCAGATCTAGGAGCTGTTTTAGACCCTAAAAGTCTCCTTGACCTAGCTGACACCATGAGGGCAACTAGGGTACTAAGCAATATCTTGAGTGGCCAGATTAAGAAGGAGACCTTTGGTAATTCTGAAACATCAGTAGACGAAGAGGATGATGGAATCAAGTTTCCTATAATTCAGAGTTTGGCTACATCCTTGTACATACACAAGGATATAGAGGAAGAAATATTCAATGCCATAGTTAGTGAGCTGGAAATAGCAGACTCTGCTTCGCCGGACTTGAGGTCTATAAGGAGGAGGATCCTGCAAAAGAACCAGTCTATCAGGTCCAAGCTAAATGGAATTATATCGTCTGCTAGCTACCAAAAGTATCTTCAGGACGCCATCATATCCATGAGGGGTGACAGGTTTGTAGTCCCAGTCAAGGCAGAATACAGGTCTATGGTGTCCGGAATTATCCATGACCAGTCCTCATCAGGAGCAACCCTATTCATAGAGCCTATGACTATAGTTGAGATGAACAACGACCTAAGACAGCTAAGACTCCAGGAAAAAGAAGAGATAGAAAAAATCCTAGCAAACCTGTCTGCCATGGTAGGTCAGGTGAGCAGGGAATTGCTATCAAACCAAGAAATTCTAGCTAAGTTGGACTTTGCATTTGCCAAGGGAAAGCTATCAATAGATATGAAGGCTACAGAACCAAGCCTAAATAAGGATAGGCTAGTTAGGATAGTTGGTGGTAGACACCCCCTACTAGATAGGAAGTCAGTAGTAGCCAACGATATTATCTTAGGTGGAGACTATTCTACCCTACTGATAACGGGACCAAATACTGGTGGTAAGACGGTAACTATCAAGACCCTAGGCCTATTTGCCCTGATGACCCAGTGTGGACTTCACTTGTCTGCAAACTATGGTACTAGTATGTGCGTCTTTGATCAAATATTTGCAGATATAGGAGACGACCAGAGTATAGAGCAGAACCTGTCTACCTTCTCATCCCACATGACTAGGATTGTAAATATAGTAGATAGGGTGACAGACCAGTCCTTGGTAATATTTGACGAATTGGGGGCAGGTACGGACCCAGAAGAGGGGGCAGCCCTAGCAATAGCAATATTAGAAAATATAAGACAGTCGGGAGCGTCCTGTATAGCAACTACCCACTATAGTGAATTGAAAAAGTATGCCCTAGCCAAGAAGGATGTTGAAAATGCAGCGGTAGAGTTCGACATGGAGACGCTTTCTCCTACATACAGGCTCCTTATAGGTGTACCCGGTAAGTCAAATGCCTTTGAAATTTCTAGAAAGCTAGGTCTGAGTGAATATATTATAGAACAGGCTAAAAACTTTCTAACAAATGAGGACATAGAAATAGAGGAGGTACTACAGAACGTAGAAAAGAGTAGACTTAAGACCCAGGAAGAGCTTGAAAGGGCAGAAAGATACAGGCAGGAGATAGAGGATATAAAGCTAGACTACCAGGCCAAGCTAGAAAAGCTAGACCAGTCCAAGGACAAGGTTTTAGAAAATGCCAGGAGCCAAGCCTTCTCTATAGTAAGGCAGGCCAAGGAAGATACGGATGCCATGATCAAGGAAATCAGGAAGACAGATAGGCTGAAGGATAGTAGGGAAAAGGACCGTAGGCTTGAGGAAATTAGAAAAGAAATAGGCCAGTCTATGGGCAAACTCCAGCCTAGTGTAGAGAGTATGGTCGTACCAAAGTATGCATCCAAGGAGATTAAGACCCTAAAGCCTGGTACAGATGTAAATATAATTACCCTAAGGCAGGATGGTACAGTTGTATCTGCAGATGACAAGAAGAGGGAAGCCATAGTCCAGGTTGGTATCATGAAAATGAGCCTACCATACAAGTCTCTCAAACTGATAGATAAGAAAGAGAAAAACACGGTTACTAAGACTACAAGGCAGGTTATTAATTCCAAGTCGGGTAGTGTAGAAAGAAAGGTAGACCTAAGGGGCATGAACCTTGAAGAGGCTAGCATGGCTGTTGAAAAGTACTTAGATGATGCCTGTATGGCTGGCCATGAAGAGGTAACAATTATCCATGGTATAGGTACAGGAATATTGAAAAAGGGTATTACAGACCTACTAAAGAAAAATCCACATGTCAAGTCCATGAGACCTGGCCAGTATGGTGAAGGTGGGGTTGGAGTAACCATAGTAATAGTAAAAGTAGTTGGAATTAAATATGCATAACCAATCAATGATCCTTACCTAAACTTGCTTTTTATAAAGTTTATAGGGGGATTATAGATAAAAAGCAGTGTATAAAAGCTAGAGACAAAGACTATAAATAAAAGCATTGGTTAAGGGCCACAGATAAAGAATATAGGTAAAGAATATAGAAAAACTATAGGCAAATATTGAAAATATAGAGTTAAAAGGTGATAATAATGAAGGATATAGATAAGGGGCCAGTCCTTGTATCTGCCTGCCTCCTGGGTATAAAGTGCAAATACAACGGTGGAGACAATAAAAATGAAGCTGTCTTAAATTTCCTAGAAGGAAGAGACTTTATTAAGGTTTGTCCAGAATCCATGGGTGGTCTTGAGTCACCCCGTCTACCATCTGAAGTAGAAGCTGGTTACGATGGTATAGATGTTGTAGAAGGAAGGGCCAGGGTATATGGCAAGGATGGAAGAGATCTGACAGAAGAGTTTTTGAAGGGTGCTCAAATTTCACTGGACCAGGCCAAAAAACACCAGGTCAGCCTGGCTATACTAAAGGAATCCAGTCCATCATGTGGTGGTAACAAGATATATACAGGCAGGTTTGAAGGCCAGAAGAAAGAAGGTCAGGGGGTAACAGCTGCCCTCCTAAGAAAGAATGGTATAAGGGTATTAACAGAAGAAGATCTTTGATTTATATATGAGCCTAATAATCGTTTTTAAAAAGAAGGGGTTAGCAAGAATATAAATAGGAAAAACCTTAAAGTATTGAAAAATAAAAATGGTATATCATATAATATTGAAGAAAGCAGAACAATTATATGACTATAGATAAATTTATTGGAGGAAGACTCATGGCAGATTTTTAAAAAGTTGATATCTGAGAGCCTAAAGTCAGAAATAGAAGATTTGACTCTTGAAGAGATAGTAGCCCTTATAGAAGTACCACCAAACAAGGAAATGGGAGATTATGCCTTCCCTTGTTTCAAGCTAGCAAAGGTATTTAGAAAGGCTCCAAATGCAATAGCAGAGGACTTGGCAGGTAAGATTCAGCCAACAGATGATATAAATAAAATTATAAACCTAGGAGGCTATGTAAATTTCTTTGTAAATAAGGAAAGTCTAGCCAAGAAGGTAATTAACCAGGTTTTAACTGAAAAGGAAAATTACGGTAAGAGTGAATTTGGTAAGGGTAAGACTGTAGTAGTAGAGTTTTTCATCTCCAAATATAGCAAAACCTTTCCATATAGGTCACGTAAGGACTACTGTAATCGGTAACGCCCTAAGCAAGATTTACGCTTCACAGGGCTACCATGTTGAAAAGCTAAACCATCTAGGTGACTATGGTACCCAGTTTGGTAAGCTAATAGTTGCCTACAAGCTGTGGGGTGACAAGCAGGCGGTGGAAAAATGATCCAATAAAGGAATTATTAAAATTATATATTAGGGTTCCATGACGAGGCTGAAACTAAGCCAGAAATGGAAGATGAAGCAAGAGAATGGTTCACTAAGCTAGAAAATGGTGATGAAGAGGCCAAAGACCTATGGCAGTGGTTTAGGGATGAAAGTTTGAAGGAATTTTCAAGAGTTTACAAGCTGTTAGACATAGACTTTGACTCATATGTTGGAGAATCTTTCTACTCAGACAAGATGCCAGCAGTAATAAAAGAATTGAAGGAAAAAAATCTATTGGAAGAATCTGATGGTGCCATGATAGTAAATCTAGAAGATAGCAAGCTACCACCAGCCCTTATACAGAAGAGGGATGGTTCTACACTTTATCTAACAAGAGACCTAGCGTCTGCCTTCTACAGAAAGAAGCTATATGACTTTGACAAGTCTATATATGTAGTAGGCTCGCAGCAGGAGCTACATTTCAAGCAGTGCTTTGAAATAATTAAGAAGATGGGCTATGAATGGTATAAGGATATGATTCATGTTCAATTTGGTATGGTTGCCCTAGAAGAGGGAACTATGTCAACTAGAAAGGGAAGGGTAGTCTTCCTTGAAGATGTTCTAAACCAGGCTATAGACAGGACTAGACAGATAATTGATGAGAAAAACCCAGAAGCAGAAAATATAGATGAGGTTGCAAAGGCAGTAGGTGTGGGTGCTGTAGTATTCCAGGAGCTATCAAATAGCAGGATCAAGGACTACACATTCTCATGGGATAGGACACTTAGCTTTGAAGGTGAGACTGGACCATATGTTCAGTATACACATGCTAGGTGTTGTGCTGTGCTAAGAAAGGCTGACCAGCCAGTAAGTGCAGACATTAATTATGAACTCCTATCTGACCAGGATGCAGCAGATGTTCTAAGTGTATTAGAAAACTTCAACAAGAGTTTAATGACTGCTATGAAGAAAAACGAGCCACATATAGTGACTAGGTTTGTACTTGACCTAGCTCAGGCCTTCAACAAGTTCTACCACAACAGTCCAATATTGGTTGACGATGCAGACCTAAGGGCAGCAAGACTAGCCCTAGTTGAAGCGACTAGACAGACAATAGAAAATGCCCTAAAGATTTTTAGGGTATGAAGGCTCCTCAGAAGATGTAGGGAGGGCGAGAGCCGGCTTAAAATTGCTAGGCTGTCTCTGTGTGAGATAGTTAAAAGCTAAACAAGTTTTAAATGTGTAAATCAATCATTTTGATTTAAATAAAAAATTTTAGGAGGTATTATAAAATGACTACTTTTATAATTGGATTAGTTATACTAATTGCTGGTGGCTTAGCCTATGGTAAAGTCTGTGAAAAAGTCTTCGGACCAGATGATAGACCAACTCCAGCTGTTAGTATCAACGACGGTGTAGACTATGTTCCTATGAAGCAGAGCAAGAATGCACTTATTGAATTACTTAATATTGCAGGTACAGGCCCAATCCTAGGACCTATCCAGGGTATTCTATTTGGACCTATAGCATTCCTATTGATACCAATAGGTTGTGTACTTGGTGGAGCAATGCATGACTATTTCTCTGGTATGATTTCTATCAGATCTAATGGTAAGCAGATGCCAGCACTTATTCAGGACCACCTAGGTAACAAGGTTTATAAGGTATATAATATCTTCATAATCCTTCTAATGGTTCTAGTTGGTGCCGTATTTATCTATACACCAGGAGACCTTGTAGTTGCCAGTGTATTAAAGCAGCAGGCAGTAAGCTCAAACCCAGTAGTTTGGGTAGTATATGCGATTATATTCTTCTACTACTTAGCAGCTACTCTATTCCCAATAGACAAGATAATCGGTAGAATTTACCCAATATTTGGTGCAGTTCTATTATTATCAGCAGTTGGTATATTCTTTGGCCTATTCTTCAAGGGATATCACCTAGACAATGTAACTGCAGCTAACTGGATGGGTGTTCATCCTAAGGGGACTCCATTACTACCAATATTCTTCGTAACAGTTGCATGTGGTATAGTTTCAGGATTCCACTCAACTCAGGCTACACTAATAGGTAGATCTGTTTCAGATGAAAGAGAAGGTAGAAAGACTTTCTATGACATGATGATACTAGAAGGTTTCATCGCTATGATCTGGGCAGCAGCAGCTATGGGTATCTACTATAAGGGTGTTCCAGCAGAATTAGTTGGTAAGCCAGCTATCATAGGTATGGTTGCTAACGACATGCTTGGTTCTATAGGTGGTCTAATTGCCGTAATCGGTGTTATCGTATTACCTATAACATCAGGAGATACAGCACTTAGAGCGGCTAGATTGATGATAGCGGATGCTATAGGATATGACCAGTCTGAGGCTAAGAACAGAATAATACTATCAATCTGTATATTCGTACCAGTTATAGCAATCCTTATATTCGCTAAGTTAAACTCAGAAGGATTCAACGTATTATGGCAGTATTTCGCATGGGCTAACCAGACTATAGCAGTATTCGCATTTGCTATGATCTCATTATACCTATACAAGCTAAAGAAGCCATACATCATGAGCTTAATACCAGGTATGTTCTATACTTATATCATATCTACATACCTACTAAATGCTAAGATAGGTTTCAACCTACCACTTAACATTGCTACTATAGCAGGTATAGTAATAGCTTTCGTTTATGCTTACTTAATCATAAGAACAGGTAAGAAGGCTTTATCAAGCTCAGAAAGATTAGAAGCTTAATCTTAAATAGCTGATTAATATAAAAAGACTTTGCCAGTAACCAAAGTGTTACCGGACAAAGTCTTTTTTTAATCTATATTATTTTCTAAGTTGCTATCTACACCATCTGTATCATCGTCTATATATTCAAGTATATCACCTGGCTGGCAATCCAGAGCCTTACAAATATCATTCAGGGTAGAAAATCTTATAGCACGAGCCTTGCCTGTCTTTAGTATTGATAGGTTGGCACTGGTAATACCTATGGTCATAGCCAAGTCCTTGAGCTGATACCTTTTTTAGCAGGACTAGGTCTAAATTTATTTTTTTATTGACATATTGCAAGCCCCTCCTATATTGTTAAATCATAGTCTTCCTTCATTTTTGATTATACCTATAAAGATCTTGTGGAAAACATAAAATAAGCAGGCTAATATAAAAAGTGAAAAAAATCAAGCTACTAAAATTACTTACAGTAAATATAATCCCACGTCTGTCTATGAAAAACGAGTATATTAATAGGCATATAAATAAGATTGAAAAGGAACGATATAAGAATTGTAAACGCCCAGCATTTTTTTAAGTTTAATGGATTTGACTTTTTAATAGTCGAATTTATTCTAACTAGCTTAAATAGTACACAAGAGACAACTAGCATAACAGTTAATTCAAAAAGAATAGAATATATATTAGAATAAGTTTCTATCATACCCTACATAATCAGCAAAAAGCAATAAAATATGCCGTAGTAATTATTACATTAGAAATTAAAAAGAATATAAAAAGTAGATTAAAAATAATTCTTTGAATTTTTATTTATTTGATTAGATTTTTGATAAGAACCTTGTTTATTTATATTATTATTCATAGTAGACGCTCCTTTTTATAGGTTAAAAATTTATATATTAGTTTATAAAATAAATAGTTGTATTAGGTGTAGAGTTTTAATTAAATTATATAGTCAGATTCATCTTTAATCCTAACAATTTCAGTCAGTATATCTCCCTAAGATAAGTGTAGAGAAACATAATGTAAAGAATAAGAGAGATACTACTCGATAGTTAATCCCATAAATGTAAACATTCCATCTATACCTCTATACGTATCTTTTAAACATCGTAGTCGCAGACATGATAAAAAGACAAGTGAAGTACATTTTAACAAGCTGACTACTTTCATTGAAAATGGATTGATTCTTATTTGGCTAAAAATCATAAAAGTTAGAATAAAAGCAATAAGGCTAGCTACAAAAATCAAATATGTTACTTTAAATAGAAGGTCTTTTTCTACACTAGTTGGATTTAAAAGCGACTTTAAATCTCCTATAAAAAAATAAAACCCAAGCGAGCATTAAAAATAATAGTATAATTTGGATACAAAAAAATTTTTTTGTTGCTAAAAATTTGGTCCATCATAAAAATTCTCCTTGTCATATAATTGATAAAATAAAATACTGCTTACCTAAATTATAGGGCTAAAATTATTGAAAAGTCAATAATAAATTATCGAAAATCAATAATTTACTTCCTAAGCCTATCTTAATAAAAAGCCATGCATAATGGAAGATAATTTTTGTGATAAAAACAGAACTATAAGGATATTTTTTCATAAGTTATATTAATTGAAAAAAATAAGAAGGTAAAATTTGCAGTAAAATACCATTAAGAAGCATATTTTTACAAAAATACCAATAAGTTCTATGTTTTTGGGTAATTGTATTGAAAATAGGTATAAATAAAGTATATAATAAGAATACATTTAAATTTATAGTTTGAAAGGAGTAAGCTATGAGTAAATTAGACGATAAGATAGATGAAATAGAAGTTACTGAGTCTGAAAAAGAAAAAGCAGGCAAAGGACAAGGATGTAATAATATTCAAGGATAGGATAGAGATGCCAATGATCCCTTTGAGGGGGATATCAATCTCTCCATGTATATTACAGTCATTTGATATAGGAAGGTTAAACTCTATAGAGTTTTTGAGCTATCAATGTTAAATGATGAGAAGATATTCCTTGTTAGTCAGATAGATTCTAGTATAGAAAATCCAACAATTGATGACATATATACAATTGGTACAATATGTAGCATCAAGCAGGTTATTAGGACTTCTGATACCTCTATTAGGGTTTTGGTAGAGGGTATTGAGAGGGCTAGACTTGAGTCTATGAGGATAGATGAAAATGATGCCTGGATGGGTGAAATCACACCTATAGAATTCGATGAAGAAAACTTTACTAAGGAAGAAAAGACAAGACTAGAGGCCTATTCAAGAAGGCTGCTAAGGGGCTTTGAGGAGTACCTAAGTATAGCGGCTGATGTTCCTACTGACGCTGCCATGGACCTTTCAGATGCTGAAGGATATTCTATGATAGTTGATATCGTGGCATCAAGCCTATTCTTGAAGTTTAGTGATAGGCAGAAGGTATTGGTTACACTTGATATTGAGGAAAGGATGAGGCTATTATATGACTACCTACTAGAGGAGCTAGAGGTAATCAAGATAGACAAGAAAATACATAATAATGTCAGAAAGCAGATGAACAAGATCCAGAAGGACTACTACCTTAGGGAACAGCTAAAGGCTATCCAGAAGGAACTTGGTGATATCAGTGATGATGGCCAGGAAAACCAGTATAGGACCAAGCTAGATGAATTAAAAATCTCTGATGAGACTCGTGAGAAGATTGAAAAGGAGATAGAAAAGCTGGAAAGGACACCATCTAATTCTCCTGACTATAGTATTTCAAAGAACTACTTGGACACTATCTTCTCCCTACCATGGAACAAGGAGTCTAGAAACAGGTTTGATATAAATAAGTCTGAAAAAATCCTAAATGAAGACCATTATGGCCTGGATGATGTTAAGGACAGGATACTTGAGTATTTGGCAGTAAGGAAACAGTCAAAGAATATGAAGGCTCCTATCATATGTCTGGCAGGACCTCCAGGGGTTGGTAAGACATCAATTGCCAAGTCTGTTGCTAGGGCAATAGGCAGACCTTTTATCAGGATATCACTTGGTGGTGTAAGGGATGAGGCTGAAATCAGGGGTCACAGAAGGACCTATATTGGGGCCATACCAGGTAGAATTATCAATGCCATGAAGGAGGCCAAGTCTAAAAATCCGGTAATCCTACTAGATGAAATTGACAAGATGTCTAGTGACTTTAAGGGAGACCCGACATCTGCAATGTTGGAAGTATTGGATCCAGAACAGAATAAGTACTTTGTAGACCACTATTTAGAGCTACCATTTGACCTATCAAAGGTAATGTTTATAACAACTGCAAATGACCTAAGACAGATACCTAGGCCACTACTTGACAGGATGGAAGTTATAGACATTGAAGGATATATAGAAGAGGAAAAGCTAGAAATAGTTAAGAGATATATATTGAAGAAGCAGGTCAAGGAAAATGGCCTAACTAAGGACTTTATTACTATTGATGACGATGTAATCAAGTTTATCATAAGTAGGTACACTAGGGAGTCCGGTGTAAGACAGCTAGAGCGTACAATTGCCAAACTATGCAGGAAGGTTGTCAAGGAAATGGTTGGAAATCCAAATATGAAGCCAATCAACTTGACTAAGGAAAAGGTGGTAGAGTACCTAGGAACTGAAAAGTTCAAGGAGGAGCCACTAGACCTTAATCCTCAGGTTGGTGTAGTAAATGGTCTAGCCTGGACAGCTGTAGGTGGAGTTACCCTAGAGGTAGAGGTTAGTGCCCTGCCAGGAAAGGGTGGTATAGTACTAACAGGTATGATGGGTGATGTCATGAAGGAATCTGCTAGAACTGGTATTTCATATATAAGGTCTATAGCAGACAAGCTGGGTATACCAGCTGACTTCCACAAGGATAAGGATATACATATCCATATACCAGAGGGAGCTACTCCTAAGGATGGTCCATCTGCAGGTATTACTATGACCCTAGCAACTATATCTGCCCTAACAGACAGGCCGGTACCAGGTAATATAGCCATGACTGGTGAAATTACCCTACGTGGTAGAGTATTGCCAGTCGGTGGTGTAAGAGAAAAGGTCCTAGCTGCTTACAGGATGGGTATCAGAAAGATTATCCTACCTAAGGACTGCAAGGCTGATATCGACAAGATACCAGAAAATGTAAGGCAGGATATAGAATTTGTATTAGTAGAGACTATGGACCAAGTGATTGACATAGCCTTGATGGAAAAAGAGTAGGTTACCAATATGGCTAAAAATAATACCAAGAAAAAGAATAATAAAAAGACTTTGACAAGTCCTCCCCAGTATTACAAGAGCCGCCAAAGTGAGGTTCCAACTGAGGAGATAATGAAGATTAGGAGTGCTGAAATCACCATGAGCGCCGTCAACAAGAGCCAGTATCCAGCCGAGGGTATACCAGAGATAGCCCTAGCAGGCAGGTCTAATGTTGGCAAGTCCTCACTGATTAATGGTCTTCTAAATAGGAGGACCTTTGCTAGAACATCTTCAACACCTGGTAAGACGAGGACTATAAATTTCTACCTAATAAATAATGAGTTCTACTTTGTAGACCTGCCAGGATATGGATATGCCAAGGTGTCTAAGACAGAAAAGGAAAAGTGGGGTGGCATCATGGAACGCTACCTAGAGGACAGGGAAGAGTTGTGTGCTATCTTTCTCCTAGTTGATGTAAGGCATGAACCAACAGCGGATGACCAGATGATGTACGACTGGATCAAGCACTTTGGTTATGACTGTGTAGTAGTTGCTACTAAGGCAGATAAGATAACCAGGGGTCAGTACCAAAAGCATGAGGCCATCATAAGAAGGACTCTGAATATGGACAAGGATGACAAGGTTATAATTACATCTTCATCCAAGAAAAATGGTCTAGAAGACCTTTGGGAGACAATAGTAGCCCAGTATGAAAAATATGGTTACCAGATTACATATGAAAAAATGGTATAGGTTATGCCTAGGCCAAATATAAACTAAAAATAGAAAAAAAGGAAATACCACTTATTTTCTAAAAATAACCCAGATTAGGAGCCTAATCTGGGTTATTTTTAACAATATTTTAGTATTTCATGTATGAAATTTATGATAAGACAAACTTAAGCTAGTCTGTTTTTTTCCTACAATGGTTCATCAGTAACATTGAATATATAAGGGACATTCCTATACATATCTTCAAAATCAAAGCCATAGCCAACTACGAACTTGTCCTCTATAGTGAAGCCTATATAATCAGGTACAAATTCTACCTGCCTCCTACTAGGCTTGTCTAAAAGAACACATGTCTTAAGACTCTTAGGATTTTTTCTTGCTATATGCTTGTAAACAAAGTCCATTGTATTGGCTGTATCAGCTATGTCATCAAGAAGGATAACATCATACTGGCTTAGGTCGTCTATTGTAATATCTGACTGGACCCTAACCCTTCCACTAGAATCTGTGGAGTCACCGTAGCTTGATGTAGTCATAAAATTGATTTTTAGCCTAGGTAGGTCTATTGCCCTCACTAAGTCTGCACAAAAGATAAAGCTTCCCTTAAGTAGGGATATAACTAGTGGCTTCTTGTCCTGATAGTCATTTTTTAATTGCTGACCAAGCTCTTTAATTCTGGCCTCTAGGGCTTCCTGGTCATACATAATTTCCCATTTTCTTTCTTCTATATTCATTGCAACCTCCATATACTTGCTTCATGATGAATCAATATAATAATATTATAGCATACTTTATTTGTCGGAATATATCCATTAAAAATTAAAAGAGGATATATGGGAGAAAAAGGATAAAACAGATATTGACAGGATATATTCAAATATTGTAATATATAGATATACAGAAAAAAGACACATAAAAAGAAAAATTTATAAGAGTATATATAGATATGGAGGTGAATCTATGGAGGAACTAAATGTAAATGCCCAGTCTCTAGTAGATTATGCAAATATACTAAAGGCAATAGCTCATCCAGCTAGGCTGTGTATAGTAAAGGGCTTGGTTAAGGATGGTCCTAGCAATGTATCCAACATGCACGTCTGTCTAGAGCTTGCCCAGTCAACAGTTTCCCAGCACCTATCAAAGCTCAAGGCAGCAGGTATTATCAAGGGCGATAGGAATGGTACAGAAATCATTTATTCCATAGATAATGATTTTGTGGTCGATATAGTAAAGACTATGAAGGACTAATATAGTTAAGAAATACTGTGAAGGACTAAAGATTATTTAAGAAAGGTTATGGAGGATTAAATTCAAGGCTTGGTTGGGTGAATCAAGGCTTGACCACATGCTTGGCTTGTGAAATTAAAGTATCAACTTATAAGATTGAGAGGAGAAAAATATGAAAAAGATACTGATTGTAGGTGGAGTTGCAGGTGGAGCAACAGTAGCGGCTAGATTGAGAAGACTAGATGAAACATCTAATATTATAATGTTTGAGAGAGGTGAATACATCTCTTTTGCCAACTGTGGTCTACCATACTATATAGGCCAGGTAATAACTGAGAGAGATGCCCTACTAGTACAGACTGTGGAGGGTATGAGTAAGAGGTTTAATCTAGATATAAGAAACTTCAGTGAAGTTACTGCTATAGATCCTGACAAGAAGGAAGTTACAGTCAAGAATGTGCAGACAGGACAAGAATACAAGGAGTCATATGATGAATTGATTCTTTCGCCAGGTGCCAATCCAGTCAAGCCTCCAATTCCAGGACTTGCAGATGCTGATAATGTATTTACCCTAAGAAATATACCGGATACAGATGCTATCAAGGCCTTTGTGGATCAAAAACAGCCTAAGGAAGCAGTAGTAATCGGTGGTGGCTTTATAGGAATAGAAATGGCTGAAAACTTGGTTGAAAGAGGAGTTAAGGTCCACCTGGTAGAAATGCTTGACCAGGTAATGGCTCCATTCGATTTTGAAATGGCCCAGATTCTTCATGCCCACATGATAGATCACGGAGTTGACCTAGTATTGGGAGATGGTGTAGATTCTTTCAAAGACAATGGCAAGACTATTGTATTAAAGAGCGGTAGGGAAATACATACGGACTTGACTATCCTATCGATAGGTGTTAAGCCTGAAAATGAATTGGCTGTATCTGCCGGCCTAGAAATGGGACCTAGGGGTCATATAAAGGTAAATGACAAGCTAGAAACTTCTAAGCCACATATATATGCCCTTGGTGACGCTATAGAAACTCAGGATAGGATATACGGTCAGCCAGCAAGTATAGCCCTAGCATCTCCAGCCAATAGACAGGCAAGAATTTTAGCCGACATTTTAAACGGTATAGACGTAAGATATAAGGGTGCCTTGGGTACGTCTGTTGCCAAGGTATTTGATATGACTGCATCGTCAACAGGTAAGAATGAAAAGAACCTTAGGCAGATGGGTATAGACAACTACAAGGTAGTTCACCTTCACCCATTGTCAAATGCAGGTTACTACCCAACAGCTATGCCACTTGATTTCAAACTAATTTTTGAAGTACCAAGTGGAAGGATTTTAGGAGCCCAGGCAGTTGGTTATACAGGGGTTGAAAAGAGAATAGATGTAATAGCTACAGCTATAGCAGGAGGACTTACAGTTAGGGATTTAGAGGATGTAGAGTTGGCCTACGCACCACCATTCTCATCAGCTAAGGACCCAGTAAATATGGCTGGTTATGTAGCCACAAATATACTTGATGGCCTAGTGAAGACAGTTACAGCTGACAAGATAGATGATTTGCTTGCCCAGGGAGCCTTTTTAATAGATGTTAGGACACCAGAGGAATATGAGCTTGGTTCTATAGAAGGGGCAATCAATATACCATTAGACGAGTTGAGAGATAGGCTTGATGAAATACCTAAGGACAAGGATGTATATATAACATGCCAGGTAGGTCTAAGAGGCTACCTATCTACTAGAATCCTGACTCAAAACGGATATAGGCCAATCAACCTTGATGGTGGCTATAGCTCATACTCACAGTTGAAGCTAAATGTAAATAAGGATTCAAATGCTGATAGTCTTGGTGGTTTGGGGATTGCTTGTACAGATAACTCAGATGTAATAAAGAAGTAGCTAAAGCTAGATATCAAGGCCTGCACTATGGATATTTTGAGGTTCTATATACAAAAATACAAAAAAAGCTTGAAAAATTTCTTATTCAAGGTATAATGGAAAGGTAGTGTAAAAATCCAATGTAAGGAGATCCATTATGAAATATAAGACTAGACAGATTCGAGAAATGAATTTTTCAAGCATCGAAAGAAAGAAAGTTTTTTGAAGCTAAGCAGAGGATAGCCGTTGAAAAGTTCGGCAATATGTTTGAGGATGATACCTTCTTTGCTCTTGAATTAGAGTTAAATGTTGATCTAAGGAAAGACTTAGACAAAGAGTACGATGTTAGATACAATTTGAATAGAAAAATGAATTAGAATTAGTAATATCCATAGACTTAAAAATGGGGTCAGGTTTGTATAGCCTGTCCTCTTTTTCTATAAAAAGGTCTTGAGTAATAAAAAGGGCACTACACGACCAAACGTCAGGTGTAATGCCCTTAAAGGTGACTAGCTATATAATAAGTCAGTCCCTATATTTAGAGTTATATATAAGTACTCCCTTTATCTTCAGCCAAGTGAAGATATACAAATATATGAAGTATTATTTTTCGTCGTTTTTTCTTGTAGTTCTTATACTTCTTATAAGAAACATCCACTAGAGATTTTTCTTTGCTATGTGTCAACATTTCTAGTGCTTCGGATACCTTATAGAAGCCACCGCCCATAAATTCACCAGTTAAGGCAACATCAGGCTTAGGAGATTCCATAACATACCACATAATTGCATTGCATACTCTCTGGTTTCTACTCCTTGAGAAAATTCATATATAGTATCACCAGCTATATCAAGTATTTTAGCATCAACACCAGTCTCAAATTTTACCCTATCAATTGCACTTTCATGAGGTAAACCATCGCCAATAATCTTACCCTTAGGTAAAGTCCATTCGCCCTTATCATTCTCAACTAGTAGAACCTTTATTTGCGTAAAAAACAACACCACCAGAACAACGTCTCACTATCATTTTGAATCCCTCCAGTTTAATAAGTAATATTACTGTACCACGCATCTACGTGGCTATTATTTGATTTTGTACTTGAAATATAGTTTGTCCAAAGAAAGGACACAGGCCCTAATCACGTATTCCTTTTCAAAATCTGTCTTGTTTTTAATAACATTTTCTAAGACTTTTATACTGTTCCTATTTTCGATATCTCCTAAGAATTTTTGCACAATACTGTCTGATTTGAGGATTGTCATCCATAAGTCCCATCTCTATAACAGAGGCACTAGTCGAGCTGCTAATTTTACCTATGGCTGAGTAGGCTATCCTCCCTAAGATTTGAGTGGCCTTTTTGAGTTAGGGGATAGAGGATATTTAAAAACCTGTCATCCCTAAATTCTCCAACGGTCCAGACTAGAACCATCAAATCATCAACATTATTAAGCTTTAAGATACCTTTTATAGACCTGTCTTTTAAAAAGCATTTTTATCATTATCAGATAAATTTTTCCAAAAACTCAAGGCGCTCTTCCTTAGTCAAGGTAGGTAGTCCATGATTACATCGCAGTCACTACCCTTTTTGCTTTCCTGTTTTGACTTACGAATTTCAGTCTTGGCAGCAATCAGCTGTAGGTTGACCTCATCTTGTGACATATTCTCACTCTTGCTATCTGAGGGTACAGTTAGCGAGTCTCTATAAAGGAGATAAGTTATAAAGTAATCCTCAAGGTTGTCGACATTATCCCATCCTATTACCAAGTTTGTCCCTCCTTAATGATTTCTAGGCCTGGTGAGAACTAGTACTACCAGGGTCTAAAAATTATATTATAATCTTATTCTATAAAAGTATACGATTTCCTTTTTATTGATAGAAATTTTTATAAAATTTTTAAAATATTCCGAAATATTCAACGATTTGATTTAGAAATATTTACTAGAAAATGCATTACTTGACAGATAATCAGCCACTTTGTCATCACTTATATGTGGTATAATAAGAATATTGAATGAAAAGGGGTGTTTTGGTGGATACATACAGGACGATACACGACTATGGTACAGACCAGGTAACAATAGAAAAGTCCCTTTTCATCGGTTATGCCAAGCCGGTTGAAAGTGAAGAGGAAGCGAGGGCTTTTATAGCCGAAATTAGCACCAAACACAAGGATGCTACACACAATGTTTGGGCCTATGTGATTGGACAAAATATGAATATACAGAGATATAGTGATGATGGCGAACCCCAAGGAACTGCCGGAATACCTACCCTAGAGGTTATAAAAAAGGAAGGCCTATGCAATGTTGTAGTAGTAGGTACCCGTTATTTTGGCGGAATTAAGCTGGGGGCAGGAGGACTAGTTCGTGCCTACACTAAGACTGCAAAGATAGGCCTTGATGCAGGTCAGATAGTTGAGAAAATGCCCTTTATTGAAGTGGCTATCGGCTTGGACTACACACTATTGGGCAAGGCTCAAAATGAGCTGGCCAACAGGGGCTACCACGTAAAGGATATAGAGTATACAGATAGTGTAAACATTATAATTAACTGTGAAGAAGACAGGTTAGGAGACCTCAAGGCCCTGTTCATAGAATTGACTAGTGGCCAGGCCCAAATAGAGGAGAGAGGAAGCTTTTACCAGTCTGTGAAGGACGGAAAAATTTTATAGCTATAAATTTGCAAGTATAAAAATATGACTAAATTAATTGGAGGATTTTATGTTGACTAGAAGACAGCAGATAGACAAGACTGTAGAATGGATAAGGGCAAAGGTTGAGGAAGCCCATTGTAGGGGGGTAGTAGTGGGCGTATCAGGTGGTATAGATTCGGCTGTAGTTGCCTATCTAATCAAGGAAGCCTTTCCTGACAATTCCATGGGTGTGATAATGAACATCAAGAGTAACCCCCAGGACAAGATTGATGGTATGAAGGTTATAGATGGGTGTGGTATTGAATACCTAGAATTTGACCTTGACCAGCCACAGATAGAAATTTTAAATATGGTGACTGACAAGCTTAAGGACAAGGACCTTTATAGGGAAGAAGCCTTAAAGATGACAGATGCCAATCTTAGGGCCAGGATCAGAATGTCTACAGTGTATACAGTGGCCAACAACCTAGGCTACCTAGTAGCAGGAACTGATAATGCTGCAGAAATACACACAGGCTACTTTACAAAGCATGGTGATGGGGGTGTAGACTTCCTACCGATAGCCAACCTTACAAAGGGTGAGGTATTTGAATGGGCCAAGGAATTGGGCATCCATGAGGACTTAATCAATAAGGCCCCATCAGCAGGCCTATGGGAAGGTCAGACAGATGAGAGTGAAATGGGAACTAGCTACAAGTACATAGATATGGTTCTTGAAGGCAAGGCTGACCAGGTCCCTGAAAAGGACAGGGCCATAATAGAGAGGCTACATAGGGTTAGTGAGCACAAGAGGGTTCCAGCAGCAAGACCACAAATTTTCGAATAAGGTATATTAACGAATAAGAAAATTTGTGATATAATGTTTGAGGATAATCCGTATAAAGTGTTTTAAATATATAAATAAGTAATAAGGAGTGAAATTATGGGTCGTATTCATAATATTGAAGGAAGAAAAAATAAGCAGGACGCAGCAAGATCGAATGTGTTTACTAAGCATGCAAGGGCTATTGCAGTTGCAGCCAGAGAGGGTGGAGGAGATCCAGAATACAATGCATCTCTAAAGGCAGCCATAGTAAAGGCAAAGTCAGACAACATGCCTAATGATAATATAGACAGGGCCATCAAAAAGGGTGTAGGTGGCGGTGAAGGCGAAAACTATGAGTCAATAACTTATGAAGGTTATGGACCAGGTGGCGTAGCCATAATCGTTGAGACCTTGACTGACAACAAGAACAGGACAGCCGGTAATGTAAGATACTACTTTGACAAGAACAATGGTAACTTGGGAACTCCAGGTTGTGTATCATTTATGTTCGATAGGAAGGGACAGATCTTTATAGCTGCAGATGAAGCAGATGAAGATGAATTAATGGAATTGTCACTAGACCTAGGTGCAGAAGACTTTATAGCTGAAGAGGTTGGCTACGAAATATTGACTGCTCCAGAAGACTTCAATGAAGTAAGAGATGGTCTAGAAGCAAAGGGCTACAAGTTCTTGGCAGCAGACGTTAAGTTGATACCTCAGACTACAAGTGTCCTAGAAGAAGAGGGCCAGATTAAGTCTATGGAAAAGCTATTAGACGTACTAGAAGAAGATGATGATGTACAGAATGTACACCACAACTGGGAAATGCCTGAAGCATAGGAAGGATAGCTATGGAAAATATGAACATAGGTCAGGAATTTGACGTAAGGAAGTATAACATGTCTATGTACCAGATAGGTACATTTGTCTTTAACTATAGGGAAGAGGAAGAGGATGGAGAAAAGTTTGTTGAAATAGATGTTTACAAGCTAAGTCATCCAGTGGTTCTTTATATAAAGACTTACAGGGCCCCTCATTTCGAGGAAACTCAGCCTGTAGGTGTTTGTGAAGCCCTATATGAAGAGTTCTACCTATCAGCAGACCAGGAGTCTGAAGAAGGTCAGGAGTCATAAGAGTTAATTTTTTTGAGGTTGGTAAATACCAACTCTTTTTATCTTAAAAGTTTTTCAATAATTTTAGTAATTTTTGAATCTTTTATCTATTGTGTTTAAAAATTCTACTAATTTGATGTATAATAAAAAGTGAGATATAATTATAGGGGGTTATTATGACTAATAATACAGCATTATCGAATCTTAAAATCCTAGATTTTACCACTTATTACCAGGCCCATATGCAACCTTAATGCTTGCAGATATGGGGGCTGAAGTATTGAAGGTAAGTTCAAAATCAAAGGTAGACCCTGGTTTACAATATGGGGGCTTTTGATGAAGAGATAGGATTGAGTGCTAACCAGCTATGGCTTAACAGGAATAAGAAAACCATTTCCTTAAACCTAAAATCACCTAAGGCCATAGAAATCATCAAGGAATTGATTAAGGAATACGACATAGTTATTGAGCAATTCAGGCCGGGTGTAATGAAGAAGCTAGGCCTATCATATGAAGATCTTTCAAAGATTAATCCAAAATTAATCTACTGCTCTGTTTCATCTTATGGTAATTCAGGACCAGCCATGAACAAGGCGGGTCACGATTGTAACTTTATGGCCCTAAGTGGTCTCCTATCTGTAGCAGGTAGAAAGTCTACGGGACCATCTCTAATGAGTACACAGTTAGGAGATATAGCAGGTGGTGCCCTACATTCAGTTATAGGTATCCTGGCTGCAGTGAATTATAGGAACCTAAGTGGCAAGGGCCAGTACATAGATATTTCTATGATGGACACAATTATACCTATGAACACCTTTGAGGGTACATCATTCTTAATGGATGGCAAGAAGAGGGAGAGAGAAGGATTTGAACTAAACGGCAAGGGTATATACGACATATATGAAACTTCTGACAAGGAGTACATAACAGTTGGTTCACTAGAGCCTAAGTTCCTAAGAAAGCTAGCTGAGGCAGTTGACCTACCTGAGCTACTAGAAAAGGGACCAACACCAGATGATGGTGGACTTCTAAAGGCTAGACTAGTTGAAATAATCAAGTCTAAGCCTACTAGCCCATTGGAATCAGGTATTTGGTGAATTGGATGCTTGTATAGAGCCAATTCTAGATTTTGAACAGGCCTTCAATCATGAACCACAAATAAAGGCAAGAGAAATGATAGTCGAGGTGGACGCAGGTAAAAAGAAGGTTCGCCAGTTTGCTATGCCTATCAAATTCTCAGAAGCAGATGTATTATACAGATATGCGGGTAGGGAAATAGGTTATGATACCCAGGATGTACTAAAAAGCTAGGCTATAATGACTCAGAGATTGCCGCCATGGATTCTGAGGAAGTATTTAAATAGGGACTTGCCAGCAAGGTTAGTTCAATTTATCTTCTACATAAATTATTGAATAAATAGATATAATACCGGCTATATGACTAGATTATCATGATCATATAGTCGATTTTAATATATTTAAACTTTAGTCCCAATATAATGGATATTTAAAGGATAATGGTTTATAATTTATATATCAAATATCTTGAGTAAAAATTTAAATATATAGAAAGGTAAGGAGAATAATATGAAAATTGGAGATAGGCACCAGATTTTTAAATTAATGGACAAGGATAATAATGAAGTAACCTTAAGTCAGTTTAGGGGCAAGAAGGTAATTTTGTATTTTTATCCAAAGGACAATACACCAGGTTGCACTAAGCAGGCTTGCAACTTTAGGGACAACTACCCACAGATAGTAGCCAAGGGGGCAGAGGTAATAGGTATCAGCAAGGATAGCGCTAAGACTCATACAAACTTTGCAACTAAGCACGAGCTACCATTTATACTTTTATCTGATCCAGATGCAAAGGTAATAGAGGCCTATGGGGTTTGGAAGGAAAAGAAAATGTACGGAAAGACCTTCCTAGGTATAGAAAGAACAACTTTCTTGATAGACGAAGAGGGCATAATAGTAGATATAGTAAATGGCAAGAGGATGAAGGCTGCTACAAATGCAGATGATATAATGGCCGGAGACTTTTTGAGATAGATAGAAAAGGCGGTATGTATCCTAAAGAACTCCTAGCTTGGACCTAGGTATAAGTATATAATGCGAAGTTTTTTTATAATATAAAGGATATTATAGCAGCTAGAGTCTTAAGTATATATACTATTAATGATTATAAATAGGTAGGTAAAAAAATGAAGCTAATAGATGAAAAATTTATATATGGAAGGGGTCAAGAAAAGACTGGCCCAAAACCTGATTTCAAATGAAGAAGCCAGTTTAATGGTGAAAGATCTTACTGAGATTTTTGAACTACCACAGTGACAGGTACTATAATTCAGACAGCCCAGAGATAAGTGATATGGACTATGATAGGCTTTATGAAGAGTCTGATCCTCCTAGAGGAAGCCTTTCCTCAATACAAGAAGGAGGACTCTCCGACAGTTAGGGTAGGGGGAAGAGCCCCTAGATAAGTTTGACCAGTACCAGCACGAGAGACCTATGCTGAGTCTTTCCAATGTATTCAATAATGAAGAAATAAGAGACTTTGATAGGAGGGTTCGCGGAAGTATAGAACCTGGTCATGGCCAGGTAAACTATGTGGTTGAAACTAAGATAGATGGTTTATCGGTTGGCCTAACCTATGAGGATGGCTACCTAAGGGTAGGTGCTACTAGGGGTGATGGCCACATAGGAGAGAATGTAACAGAAAATATCAAAACAATAGCAAGCATACCCATCAAGATAGATGAAAAGAGAAAGCTAGTAGTCAGGGGTGAGGTATATATTTCAAAAAGTGATTTTGAGGCTGTAAATGCCTACCAGGAGGACCATGACCACCAAATATATGCCAATCCAAGGAACCTAGCAGCAGGCTCTCTAAGACAGCTTGACCCTAAGCTAGCAGCTAAGAGGCCTCTTGATATATTTATCTTTAACCTAGAAAATATAGATGACTTAGGTATAGAAACGCACAGCCAGTCCTTTGACTATATGAAGTCCCTGGGCCTAAAGGTAAATGAAAAATACAAGCTGTGCAAGGATATTGAAGAGGTAATAGAATATATAGGGTATTGGACAGAAAATAGGTCCAGCCTACCATATGAGATAGATGGTATGGTTATAAAGGTTGACTCCATAGCCCAAAGGGAGGTCCTTGGCTTTACTGCTAAGAGTCCAAGGTGGGCGACTGCCTTCAAGTTCCCAGCAGAGAGGAAGAAGACCAGGCTTCTAGATATAGAAGTAGAGGTGGGCAGGACCGGTACAATTACCCCAACTGCTATCCTAGAGCCAGTGAGGCTCGCTGGTACCATGGTTGGTAGGGCAACCCTTCATAACGAAGACTACATAAAGGAAAGAGATATTAGGATTGGGGATACAGTCCTAGTCCAAAAGGCAGGAGATATTATTCCCCAGGTAGTTGAGGTAGTCAAGGAGGATAGGACGGGCAATGAAGTTGTATTTGATATGCCTCATATATGCCCGGCCTGTGGTCAGGAAACCTTTAGGCTAGATGGTGAGGCAGCTGTCAAGTGCATCAACATATCTTGTCCTGCCCAGATAAGAAGGGGGATTATTCACTTTGTATCCAGGGATGCCATGGACATAGAGGGTATGGGTGAGTCTATTATTACAAGTCTTCTAGACAAGGGGGTAATAAAGGATATAGCTGACCTATACTATATGGACCCAGATATATTGGTAAGTCTAGATCGTATGGGACAAAAATCTGTAGCCAACCTAATGGCCTCTATAGAAAAATCAAAGTCAAATGACCTTTGGAGACTGATAAACGGCCTGGGGATTAGGTTCGTAGGAGTCAAGGGGGCCAAGCTCTTAGCTGATGCCTGTGGTTCTATGGACAAGATTATGGAGGCTAGTGAAGAGGACCTAATAGGAATAGAAGAATTTGGTCAAATAATGTCAGATAGTGTAGTTAAGTTCTTCCAGGAGGATAAGAATAAGCTGACTATTGAAAAGCTGAGACAGGCAGGCCTTAATATGGAAGTGATAGAAAAGGAAGACCAGGGTATAGCCAAGGTATTTGATGGCATGAAGATAGTACTTACAGGAACCCTTCCTTCTATGAATAGGAACCATGCTAAGGTCCTAATAGAAGAGAGGGCAGGTAAGGCTACCTCAAGTGTCAGCAAGTCTACTAGTTTTGTATTGGCTGGCGAAGAGGCAGGATCTAAGCTAGACAAGGCCCTAGCACTTGGTGTTAAGGTTATAGATGAGGCCAAGTTTATGGACCTATTAAACTGCCAGACTAAGGAAGAGGTCGCAGCCATATTAGAACAAGTATAGGCCTTGATATTTTTAAGATTTATTTGAGCTTAGGGGTATATCCTTATATATAGAATAAATTGCTCGATTATATAATCAGGCTGAATATAGATGAAAAGAGGGGATTTAGTGACAAATTCAAGTATTAAAGGGAATAAAGATGTCAAGTCTAGTCAAGGACTAGAAAATATAATTGCTGGTGAGGTCGGTGTTTTGGGCCAGGAAGCAAGTGGGCCAAGACCGGATGGAAGGCAGTACGACCAGCTAAGACCAGTCAAAATAACTAGGAACTATACGATGCATTCGGCAGGATCTGTCCTAATAGAGGTAGGAAATACCAAGGTGATCTGTACTGCATCTGTGGAAGAGGGTGTCCCAGGTTTTATGAAGGGGACAGGCCGAGGATGGATAAGCGCAGAGTATTCCATGCTACCTTCAGCTACAGAAACTAGGAAGAGAAGGGACTCCAGCAAGGGTAGGATCGATGGTAGGAGCCAGGAAATACAGAGACTGATAGGCAGGTCTATCAGGTCTGTAGTTAATCTGGATGACTTGGGTGAAAGAACTATATGGATAGACTGTGATGTCATCCAGGCAGATGGTGGTACCAGGACTGCATCAATTACAGGAGCCTTTGTTGCCTTAGCAGATGCCCTTTACAAGCTTTACCAGGAGGGACTGATAAAGACTATGCCTGTGACTAGTATGCTGGCAGCAGTTAGCGTAGGTGTGGTAGATTCCCAGGTATGCCTAGATATTTGTTACCAGGAAGACTCAAATGCTGAGGTTGATACAAATATCATCATGAATAATAAGGGAGAATTTGTAGAGCTCCAGTGTACTGGTGAAGAGAGACCCTTTACTAGGGCCGAAATGGACAAGATACTTGAATATGCGGAAAAGGGAAATAGGGAGCTTATGAGAATCCAAAGGAGGATTCTTGGTGAGGTTGCCGATGCAATTATAGGACCTGAATACGAAAGAGAGGCCATTATAGCAACTGGTAATATGCACAAGCTAGAAGAAATCCAGAATATGTTGGCAGATATGGACTTTGAGATAAAGTCCCTAAAGGATGTTGACCTTGATGGTATAGAGATAATAGAAAACGGTAGGACCTTTGAACACAATGCCCTAATAAAGGCTAGAACTATATCCAAGATGACTGGCAAGATAGCCATAGGTGATGATTCTGGTATTGAAGTAGATGCCCTTGGAAAGAGGCCTGGTATATATTCAGCCAGGTATGCAGGCGAAAATGCTAGTGACGAAGAAAATAGGATAAAGATGTTTGAAGAACTTAAGGATGTACCCATGGAAAAGAGGACAGCTAGGTTCGTATGTGTAATAGCGACCGTATTCCCAGATGGTAAGGAAATGCTAGCCAGGGGCAAGGTAGAGGGTAGGATAGCCCTTGAAGAGAGGGGTCAAAATGGCTTTGGTTATGACTGTATGTTCATACCAGAGGGTTATGAAGAAACCTTTGGACAGTTATCACCTGAGGTTAAGAATTCCTTTAGCCATAGGTCTAGAGCCCTTGCTCAAATGAAGCTTAGTCTAAAGGAAATAATAGAATCTAGAACTATATAGGCTTTGAAGAGCCGCTTGTTAGAGAAGGGAGTTTAAAAATGAAGATATTAATCTTGTCTGATACTCATGGAGACAGACGAAGTATGGACAAATTGGTACCCTTTATAAGTCAAGAAATTGATTTGATGATACATGCCGGGGATAATTTTAAGGACTCCATTTACTTAAAGGACAAGACCTCTAAGCCGATAATGGCAGTCAGGGGGAACTGTGACTTTGAAATAGCGGATGGTGAGCTCGTCTTTGAATTAGAAGGCCTAACCTTTATGCTTGTCCATGGCCACATGCACAGGGTCAAGTATGGATTGGACCTGCTAGCCCAGGATGCCCATGAAAAGGGGGCCAATATAGCGATTTTTGGCCATACCCATATCAAGGAAAATAAAGTCATAGGTGGCGTTGAAATCATAAATCCTGGGAGCCTATCCCTACCTAGGGATGGTATAAAGGGGTCCTATGTGGTTATGGACATAGAAAATGGAAAATATACCTATTCATATCATGATAATTAAGGAAACCATTGTATTTTTAACCTTTTTATAGTATAATTATGTGGTTGAATTGTGTTTAAAATTATGATTTGAATAATTAAAAACAATAATATATTTAGGTGACGTGTAGGAGGATTATTTATGAAAACCAGAATTAATTAAAAAGAAGGATATTCTGTGAATTTTGAAATAGCTATAGATGCTGCAGAATTTGAGGAAGCAATAGACAAGGCTTACAAGAAGACTAGGTCTAGATACAATATAGCTGGATTTAGAAAGGGTAAGGCTCCAAGAAAGATAATAGAATTGAACTATGGTAAGGGCGTATTCTTTAATGATGCCCTAGATATACTACTTCCAGAAGTATATCCAGCAGCAACAGACGAGCTAGGTCTATTTGTTGTTAGCCAGCCAAGTATAGATATAAAGGATGTTAAAGAAGACGGTTCACTAGTACTTGTAGTAGATGTTGATGTTAGACCAGAGCTAACAGTAGAAAACTACAAGGGTGTAGAAATAGAAAAGGTTGAAGCAGAAGTAACTGAAGACCAGATAGATGCTGAATTAAAGGCCCTAGTAGAAAGACAGTCTAGAATGGTAGATACTGAAGGTCCAATAGAAAATGGAAATATAGCAGTTATAGACTTCAAGGGACTATTAGATGGAGAAGCTTTTGAAGGTGGAACATCTGAAGGCTATTCACTAGAGGTAGGTTCAGGTACATTTATACCAGGCTTTGAAGAACAACTAGTAGGCAAGAAGGCTGGAGAAGAAATAAACGTTGAAGTTACTTTCCCAGAAGATTACCCAGCTGAAGAGCTAGCAGGTAAGCCAGTAGTATTCGAAGTAAAGATTAATGAAATCAAGGTTAAGGAATTACCAGCCCTAGATGATGACTTCGCTAAGGACACAACTGAATTTGAATCACTAGAAGAATTAAAGAACGACATCAAGGCTAACCTTCAGAAGAAGGCAGATGAAGAAGCTAAAAATGAAATGAGAAACAAGGTAGTTGAAAAGATAGCTGAAACAGTCGAAGTTGACATACCAAACTCAATGATAGAAAGCCAGCTTGACAACCAGATGAACGAAATCAATATGCAGCTAAGCTACCAGGATGGTCTCTAGAAAAGTTTGCCGAACTATCAGGCCAGACTTTAGAAGAAATCAGAGAAGCTAGAAGAGACGAAGCTAAGACTCTAGTTAAGAACACACTAGTAATCGAAAAGATAGCTGAATTAGAAAATGTTGAAGTAACTGAAGCTGACATCGATGCAGACCCTAGAAAAACATGGCAAATATGTACGGCCTAGAACTTGACAAGATCAAGGAAGTGGTTGGTCCTGGATGAAAGAGAAGGCATAGTTGCTAGATTAAAGAACACTAAGACAGTAGACATGCTACTAGATGCTGCTGTACTTAAGTAGTGAATCCTGATTATACAGGTTAAATTTAGGTATATAGTATAAAATAAAGTATGAGACAAAGACCACATGACTATGTGGTCTTTTATCTTAAATAATAGCTTTATCAAGTGAAATTTGATAACTATACTAAGACCAGTAAAGTTAATTTAAGGAGGGAAATTATGGCATTAGTACCTTATGTAGTAGAGCAAGACGGAAGAGGAGAAAGATCATACGACATCTACTCGAGACTTCTAAAGGATAGAATAATATTTCTAGGTGATGAAGTAAATGATGCTACAGCCAGTCTAGTTGTTGCCCAGCTCCTATTTTTAGAGGCTGACGACCCAGACAAGGATATACACCTTTACATCAATTCACCAGGAGGCAGTGTGACTGCGGGTATGGCAATTTATGATACTATGCAGTATATAAAGCCAGACGTTAGCACAATCTGTGTAGGTATGGCAGCATCAATGGGTGCCTTCCTATTTGGCAGCAGGTGCCAAGGGAAAGAGGTATGCCCTACCAAACAGTACAATTATGATCCACCAACCTCTAGGAGGATCAAGAGGTCAGGCAACTGATGTAGAGATTCATACAAAGTTCCTGTTAAACACTAAGGAAAAGCTAAATACTATACTTTCACAAAGGACAGGTCAACCATATGATGTGGTAAAGGAAAATACTGAACGTGATAATTTCATGTCAGCTGACCAGGCCCAGGCCTTTGGTCTAATAGACCAGGTAATTGAAAGTAGAGATTAGCCTATTGGAAAGATATAGATAGAAAGAGGTGATAGAGTGCCTAAGCAAGAAGAAAAACAGTACAAGTGCTCATTTTGTGGCAAGAGCCAGGACCAGGTAAAGAGGATAATAGCTGGACCGGGTGTCTACATTTGCGACGAGTGTGTGAGTCTTTGTAGCGAGATAATCGAAGAAGAAGTAGACGATACTGAAGAATATGTAGAAGGCAACCTTCCAAAGCCGAAGGAAATAATGGCTATCTTGGATGACTATGTAATTGGTCAGAACAAGGCTAAGAAGGCCCTATCTGTTGCTGTTTATAACCATTACAAGAGGATATATGGTGATAAGATTGCTTCAGAAGATATAGAAATTCAGAAGAGTAACATCCTGTTGTTAGGACCAACAGGATCAGGTAAGACCCTACTTGCCCAGACCCTAGCCAAGATATTGAATGTACCATTTGCTATAGCAGATGCAACTTCATTGACAGAGGCTGGATATGTAGGTGAAGACGTTGAAAATATAGTCCTAAAGCTAGTTCAGGCTGCCGATTTCGATATAGAAAAGGCCCAGAGGGGTATCATCTATATAGATGAAATTGACAAGATATCAAGAAAGTCTGACAACCCATCAATCACAAGGGATGTAAGTGGTGAAGGTGTTCAGCAGGCCCTACTAAAGATACTAGAGGGAACTGTGGCTAATGTTCCACCATCAGGAGGAAGAAAGCACCCACACCAGGAATTCCTAAAGGTTGATACGACTAATATCCTATTTATCCTAGGTGGTGCCTTTGACGGTATCGAAAAGATAGTTCAAAAGCGTGGCAAGGACAAGGTCCTAGGCTTTGGTGCCAAGATAGAGAGCAAGACTGATATGGATATAGGCAAGCTGTATTCGCAGGTAATACCTGATGACCTATTAAAGTTTGGTTTGATACCAGAATTTGTAGGTAGAATACCAGTCCTAGCTACCCTAGACCTATTAGATGAAGAGTCGTTGGTAAGGATCCTGACTGAGCCTAAGAACTCTCTAGTAAAGCAGTATACAAAGCTATTTGAATACGATGATACTAAGCTTGAGTTTGAACCAGAAGCCCTTTCAGCCATAGCCAAGAAGGCTATTGACAGAAATACAGGAGCCAGGGGTCTGAGGTCTATAATAGAACATTCTTTGATGGAGACTATGTATGAAATACCATCATTAGAAAATGTTGAAAAGGTCGTAGTGACTAAGGAGTGTATAGAAGACAAGGATGCCAAGCCAAGTATTATTTACAAGGATCCTAGACAGGCCTTGGAGGCAAGCCCAATAGACTAGGGGCTAGCTTGCAGATTAATACGGTCCTATGATCGTTATAAATAAGTATTAAAGAGTTAGGTGACCATGATTGCTAGAGCAATTATGGAAGCCTAGCTTTTTTGGTTGTATAATATTTAGCGTTGGTGAGAGAAAATTCTCTCCCAACGCTAAATTTTTTGCGAAAAAATAGGAACACACATCAAATCTCATGTATAATTTAAATCACCACAATTAAAAGGAGAAATGATATGTGTTCTAATGCTAGTGTAACAGAAATTTTGGGAATTAACGATAACATTTTAGTAATTTTAGGGAAAAAGAAAGGTTGATTATACAATCAACCACAATCGTAGACAAAGTCTCTTAAGTCATTAATGATTTAAGGGACTTTTTCTCATATAATTGTTAAAAACTAAAGGATAACCTAAAAAACGAAAAAATTGTCGAAAAGTCACAGTGTTTTTTACTCTTCTTTGTCAGTATTTTTGCTAGTTTTTTCATATTTAGACACGCAAAAGTTAGGCCTATTTTCATGGCCATTTTTTCTTTACCTATCTGCTGTGTATATCGCATACTATGATTTTCTTTTGCTACTCCAAATACTCTTTCTATTGTTTTCGTAAATCGTAGATGCTTTTCGTCCCTCTTGTATGTCTAATGTCTTCGCATATATCCATATATTCTTGCCATACATGCCTTGTAACTACCTTCTGATGATTTTTACTTTGGGTGCATTGAGATATATATGGACAACTACTGCAATTTACAGGATTACTTTTATACTCTATATCCGTCTCTGTTTGTAGTTGAGTATTTTAGTATCTTGTTATTTGGGCAAATGTAGCAATCGTAATATTCATCATATACATACTCATATTTTCTAAAGAATCCTTTTTTTGTCATTGGTGCTTTATACGGAAAAATTGGCCTTATACCATCATCAATCAACATTCTAGCTATAGCCGGTGTTTTGTACCCTGCATCAGCAACAATTATTTCAGGTTTGAGTTTCTTTATTTTTTCATAAATTGCAGGGAATGTTTTAGAATCGTGTTCATTGCCTGGATGTACTGTATAACCAAGTAACCAGCCATGCTTATCACATGCAGCTTCTATCGCATATGCAAAGACCTCTTTATGTTCTCCTTTATGAAACCAACCACTTTCAGGATCTGTTGTGCTGACTTTCTTTTCTTTAAGTTCGCTACAATCTATGCTAGGGGGATCAACATCATCGTCATCCTTATTTTTGTCTTTTAAGGACTTTTTACCATGTTTTTCTCTATCTGAATTTATTTCCTTTGATAACTGATCATCATAAAATCTCGCAGCTTTCTTTGCTACAAGAATTTTTCTTAGCCTTTCTTTCTATTTGCGGCTGCTTTTGACATGGGTAGAATCTACAAATACAGTTGAAGTATCAACAAGATTCTTATTCATACACTGCATTAACACATTAGAAAAAATCTGCTCAAATAGGTCTGTTCCTTCAAATCTTCTTTTGTAGTTCTTCCCAAAAGTACTGAAATGAGGAACGGGGTCGAAAAATCCAAAACCAAGAAACCATCTATATGCTACATTTACTTCTATTTCCCTTTATTGTCTGTCGCATACTTTTTTTATTCCAAACATATATTGAATGATTGGAATCTTGATTAGTATCACCGATCTATACTTGGTCTGCCAGTATCTGAAGAATATTTATCTTCCACTAAGTCATATATGAATGAAAAATCAATTGTATCATCAATTTTTCTAAGAATATGGTCTTTTGGGAACAAGCTGTTCTAAGGAAACCATCTGTATTTGCTCTTTATTGGATGTATCTTTCGTAATCATAGCGCACCTCTTTTCATATATATTATACCACGAAACATTGAAATCTCAATGCTTTTCGTGGTATGGATATCATAAAGATGCATTTGTATTGTACTAAAAAACTAGAAAAAGTCCACACTTTTACATGTGGACTTTTGTCTCATAGTCTGAGGTTGATTATACAATCAACCACAAATCGTAGACAAAGTCTCTTAAGTCATTAATGATTTAAGGGACTTTTTCTATATAATTGTTAAAAAAACTAAAGGATAACCTAAAAAAACGAAAAAAATTGTCGAAAAGTCACAGTGTTTTTACTCTTCTTTGTCAGTATTTTTTTGCTAGTTTTTTTCATATTTAGACACGCAAAAGTTAGGCCTATTTTTCATGGCCATTTTTTTCTTTACCTATCTGCTGTGTATATCGCATACTATGATTTTTCTTTTTGCTACTCCAAATACTCTTTTCTATTGTTTCTTTTCGTAAATCGTAGATGCTTTTTCGTCCCTCTTGTATGTCTAATGTCTTCGCATATATCCATATATTCTTGCCATACATGCCTTGTAACTACCTTCTGATGATTTTTACTTTGGGTGCATTGAGATATATATGGACAACTACTGCAATTTACAGGATTACTTTTATACTCTCTATATCCGTCTCTGTTTGTAGTTGAGTATTTTAGTATCTTGTTATTTGGGCAAATGTAGCAATCGTAATATTCATCATATACATACTCATATTTTTCTAAAGAATCCTTTTTGTCATTGGTGCTTTTATACGGAAAAAAATTGGCCTTATACCATCATCAATCAACATTCTAGCTATAGCCGGTGTTTTTGTACCCTGCATCAGCAACAATTATTTCAGGTTTGAGTTTCTTTATTTTTCATAAATTGCAGGGAATGTTTTTAGAATCGTGTTCATTGCCCTGGATGTACTGTATAACCAAGTAACCAGCCATGCTTATCACATGCAGCTTCTATCGCATATGCAAAGACCTCTTTATGTTCTCCTTTATGAAACCAGCCACTTTCAGGATCTGTTGTGCTGACTTTCTTTCTTTAAGTTCGCTACAATCTATGCTAGGGGATCAACATCATCGTCATCCTTATTTTTTTGTCTTTTAAGGACTTTTTACCATGTTTTTTTCTATCTGAATTTATTTCTTTGATAACTGATCATCATAAAAATCTCGCAGCTTTCTTTTGCTACAAGAATTTTTCTTAGCCTTCTTTCTATTTGCGGCTGCTTTTGACATGGGTAGAATCTACAAATACAGTTGAAGTATCAACAAGATTCTTATTCATACACTGCATTAACACATTAGAAAAATCTGCTCAAATAGGTCTGTTCCTTCAAATCTTCTTTTGTAGTTCTTCCCAAAAGTACTGAAATGAGGAACGGGGTCGAAAAAAATCCAAACCAAGAAACCATCTATATGCTACATTTACTTCTATTTCCCTTATTGTCTGTCGCATACTTTTTTATTCCAAACATATATTGAATGATTGGAATCTTGATTAGTATCACCGGATCTATACTTGGTCTGCCAGTATCTGAAGAATATTTATCTTCCACTAAATCATATATGAATGAAAAATCAATTGTATCATCAATTTTTTTCTAAGAATATGGTCTTTTGGGAACAAGCTGTTCTAAGGAAACCATCTGTATTTGCTCTTTATTGGATGTATTTTTCGTAATCATAGCGCACCTCTTTTCATATATATTATACCACGAAAAACATTGAAATCTCAATGCTTTCGTGGTATGGATATCATAAAGATGCATTTGTATTGTACTAAAAACTCAGAAAAGTCCACACTTTTACATGTGGACTTTGTTCATAGTCTGAGGTTGATTATACAATCAACCAAAAATAATAATTTGAATATTTACTACATAATTTAAGTATTGACTAAAAATATATAAGGTATCTATAATAAAAATAGATAGTTAAAATATTACTCATTTCAACATACGACCAAAAACAGTGGAAAAATATGCTTTATAGTAGCACCAAGGTGTTGGTGAGTTATGAAAGAATTTAGTATAATTATAGGTAGACAGAGTATTTAATTCTGTATCATTCATACATGATCTTTTATAAATGTCAAATGTGTATATAGTGGGAAGAAAGGTTTAGGTAAATTGAATTCTAAAACAATTTCTTGACATAAAATAGAATTATCCGATGTGCAGATACAAGTTGATCCTTGCAAGGGTTAGGATGGAGACGTTTTGACTGTTTAATAGACTGTGCAGATTATTCTCCGAAAGGATTTCCTGCTTATTAAGCTGTAAAAATAGTTTAATATGAGAGAACGCAGGTGAAAGAAAAACATTATGTAGTGGGAGGTAAAGCTATGTTGAAATTAATCAAAAACTATTTGATTAAGGATTATAAGAAAAACATTTCTATTATCTTAGTTTTTATCCTTATCATTAGCGATTGTATTCTCAAATGCAACAGCTAAATTAAGTCAAAGTGAATATGCGAAAAATATTATGGAAAGTAATTCACCAATGTCACAATTAGATTTTATTAAATTGAGTTCAAAAACAGATAGATGTCTTGAAAAAGAGATAATAATGTCGAAAAAGTAAGTGTTATTAAAAATTATGCTGATGTAAATCTGGCTAAAAAGCTACACCAGCCCCTAATATCATATGACAAAGAATATTTTGAATCTTATAATTTAAAAATAACCAAGGGTAGATATCCTGAAAATAAAAATGAGATTATTGTACCAGAAAAATATTTAATTCAATGAAATATAATATTAATCAAAACGTTACCATTAGGGCTAATAAGATCATAGAGAATCGTGAACAAGAGAAGGAATATTATAATTTTGACTTGAATGCTAAAGTGGTAGGTTCTTATTCTTATCCAGAAGAACTAAAGGATTACTATAAATTTAAAAGCATATTTATATATGACAGTAGCTATTCTTTTGATAAATATGCAGATTATGATGGTAATATCTATTTAAAAAGATAAAAAGCAAACTTACTACGAATTGCAGACCAGTTGTGTGAAAAGATAAAATCAAATTCAGACCATATTTATATAAATGATACACTTGAGAGAGTAATGGAAGAAAAAAATCTAATCTATCACAAGAATATGATGTTTTTGATATTGTGTTCATTGCTATGGCTATTTTATTAGTATTTAATATTTTGTTTTTTAATGCATAAATCAATGTCAAAAAGAACAAGGACTACTGAGAATAATTGGGATGAAAAGAAAGAAGTTATAATGTTTGAACTGTTGAAAAAGTTTGATCGTTTTCTTTGTAGCAACTGCGTTAGGTTTAGTATTTAGTATTTTTTTCTAACAAAAAAATCTTTATCAGGAACTTTTACTTTATATCAACGTCTATAGAACCGTATACCGCACCTGTTATATACGATGTAAGTAGCTTGAAAAAGATTTTGTTGACATTATTTATAGTAACTTTAATCTCAATAATTATACCGATTTTAGATATGTATAGATTTTCTCCGGTTGAGCAATATTTTGAAACAGGGAAGGAAAATATAAGAAAATAGACCTAATGAGAAGGTTAAGCTTTTAAAGATATTAATAAAAAAACTGATGGCGGTACAAATTGGAAAACAAAAAAACTTTTATGATAATTTCAGCAGTTATAATAAGTTTTTTTCCGGATACCTATTTTTTACAATCATACAGTCATGTTAATAATGAAGACAAGTACACAAGTCCAACGATATATAGCTTTGGGAAGGTACGACCTTATATTAAATCACAATAGGATAGTTGATAGATATTTAAATGGATATTCAAAAATGATATAGAATATATAAATAAGTTAGATAATGTCAGAAGTATAGTATCAACAAGTGATTCAAAAAGCATATTTGTATTTGGATTCTAGAATGTTATCTAGTGAATATAATGAGCAAAGATTATCAGCAAAGCGATGGAAAGATTGATGTTAGAATTGATCTAATAGGAATTAATAAAGAAGGTATACAATCGTATGTAGATAATGAAAAGATACTAGAATCTGGAAGGTTGCCTAATGAAAATTCAGATATCCCAGAAGTATTGATGTACAACAAGTTTTATTCGAAAATAAAACGAGGTATATTTAAGCTTTTACCCTAACCTAAAAACTTAATAATGAGCTCACTATATCATATCAATATTATGATAAAGATAGTGGTACTGTAAAAATTTAAAAAAATCTAAAAGTTAGAGTGGTTGGTTTTATTAGTGATAATTGGGATCCCTATAACTCATACAGAGCATTTTGTTCCGGATATTATAACTTACGATAGCATTTATAGAACTTAACTAATATAAGTAATGTTAATGAAATAAAAAGTTGAGCTTAATGATAAAGATAGTTTAGAAAATATATATATTAAAAATAGAGTCAAGATTTTCAAGTAAAAACTTTTATGAAGGCGATACAGAAAAAGACAATATTGGAAAGATTAAACAGATACGAAAAAGAATAAAATAAAGAGAGAAGTATCTTCAGCAGTATTATTATCAATGTCTATTGTAAACATAATAGCAGGAATAATATTAACATTTAATTTAAACAAGCGTGGTTATGCTACTATGTTGTCCTTGGGAATGAGTAGGAGAAATTTAAAAAGAATGTTAAGAAAAAAATGGAATTCTATCAATCATTCCAGGAATTGTTTTTAGCTATAATAGTGTCCTTGATATACAATATAAAATGGTTTAATCAAGTGAAACTAATTGCAGGGATTCAAGGGATAGAGTTCAAGGAAACTTTTTTTCATTGCTGTATATGCAGATTGTAATTTTTATACTAATTTGTACAATATCAATTTTATTAGCATTGTCAGTAGTATACAAAAATGTTGACGATATAGATATAATTGAGTGTTTAAATAATAAGGTATAGTGAGGTAATAATATGGTGTTAAAGGAGAGATTACAAAGTTCGATGAGGATCTGTGGTCTGGTCTGATAGATTACATTATAGTAAAGGATAAAGAAAGCTATACTGTAGTATTTAAAGGTGGCACGGAGATAGACATATAATATAGAAGAAACTGGTACTTAAATAAAAACTCAAAAATATGGTAAAATAATATTGTATATTATTTTTATACATGAAGGGGTGAAGAATTTGGAAATTAGATATATAAATGCATCTGATGATAGAATGAAAATCAGCAAAATATATTAAGAAAGCTGGAAATATGCATATAAAGATATAATTCCCAAAGATTATCTTGATTCTATTGAAAGTGAGAAATGGGTATCGGTATTGGATTTACCAGGGTGGAATACCATTGTATGTGTTGAAAATGATAAATTTATAGGGATTTGTAGCTTTTCAAAATCTCGTTTTAAAGAATATTCTTCTTATGGCGAAATAATCTAAATATACTTGCTTCAAGACTATATTGGAAAGGGTTATGGCTATGAACTGTTAAATTGAGCTACTAAAGAATTAATAAAGCAAGGTTACATCCAAATTTTTGCTTTGGGTTCTAGATGATAACCATTTGGCAAATGAATTCTATGGAAAAAAATGGCTTTATAGAAACAGATAACTACTTGGATTATAATATTGAGGAAACATCTTCGAGAGGTGATGTTTGTCTTCAATCAGTCTATTTAAAAATGATAGCCAGTTTATAACAACAAGGATGATGTAATGAATGATGGAATGTATTTAGGATATGTCAATTAGAAAGAATAATAATGGATGGGAATTTTCAGATTGCAACGGGGAATCTCTTAAAGCTCCTGATGAAAAAGTATTTTCACCTCATCTATGAACAAAAGGTATAGAAAAGAACGTAAAAAGTACATTGTTGATGAAAACACTGCATGTGTATGGTTTCTGAGGGAAAAAGCAGATAATGGTGATATAACTTGTATCCAGGTTTGGCAGAACAAAAACCTAACTAATCTTTTTAAGCAATGATATAAAAAGAGGATATAAAAAGTTTCTATAGTGGAGTTGGGAAGTATGGAAAGCTTAAAGAAAAAAATATAATGAGTTAGTTTTTTTATGATGTGAATGTTAATCGAATTATAAAGGTAGATGAAGATGCAAAAATTTTTGGGGTCAAAGCCTAAAAGATAAGAATCTTGGTTTGGCCTATTCTGTTATATGTGCTGCTTATGTTGAAGGAAAGTTGTCATTTGAAAAGGAAGCCGAACTATATTGTCCTTCAACTTTGGATAGATATTATTATGCATACTTTTAAGGAACATTGATGGTGAGGTGCAAAATGAAGGAATATAAAATTAAAGGTACAGAATACAAAAATTCGCTATAATGATCTTTATGGAGATTCAATACCGATTGTGTTCATACATGGTCTAGGATGTCGGGGTCTTTTGATTATGTTGAAGTAGCGTCCACTCTGGACGTGATCATAGAATAATTTTTAGTTGATTTATTGGGTGCAGGTTATAGCGATAAACCACTAAAAATTTAAATATACAGTTGCTTCGCATGTTAAATATTTAAAAGAGTTTATTGAAGATCTTAATCTAGAAAAAAAGTTATTATATTTGGTCACAGTTTAGGGGGTGCACAGCGATAGAATTGTCTGATTTGTTAAAAAGTCGGTAAAGGCTCTTATACTAAGTGAATCAAATTTAGACCCAAGCACTCCCTGGATCAGCAAGCTTTTGAATTTGCGAATTTTAATGATAAGGATTTAGATAAGTCATTTGAAAAGAAACTTATAGAGTATGAAAAATTAGGAATACAATGTGACTGCTACCTTAAGAAACTGGCTACCAAAAGCCGCATTTGAATTATCTGTTAATGCTGTTAATGGTGGTAAAGTATCATGGAGAGAGCTTCTATATAGATTTGAATTTCCAAAATATTTTTATTTTTGGAGAAAAATCACTACCTGATGCAGATTTTGATAAATTAAAAAGAGCATAATGTTATTGTTGAAGTTGTTCCGAATGCTGGGCACTCGATGGCATGGGAAAATCCTAAGGACTTCGCGCAAGCAATAAAAAGATGCTTGCATTCAATGTTTCTAAGATAAAAACTGAATATAGCATTTATGGGAGGTGGATGAAGTCCATCTCTTTTTGTAGAATGAAAACCCCCAGTTAGACTGGGGTTCCGTTTAGCTTTAGCGATGAGAAACTATTAAAAAAATCCTCCTTTGTGTATAATTAATCTGTGGTCTGGCAACTACAAATTAATATTAAAAGGCACAAAGGAGGATTTAACATGTCAAAAGACACTCATAGTTTATCACACACAAGGTAGAATTGCAAATATATGTGGTGTTTGCAGCAAAATATAGAAGAAAAGTATTTTATGGGGAAAAAAGATTGGAAATAGTAGGCATACTCAGGGAGCTGTGTAATTGGAAAGGTGTAAATATAATACAAGTAGAGGTGTGTATAGATCATGTACATATGTTGATAGAAATACCGCCTAAAATGAGTGTATCAAGCTTTATGGGATTTCTAAAAGGTAAAAAGCAGTATAATGATTTATGAAAAAAAGGGGCAACTTAAAATACAAATATAGAGGTCGTCAGTTCTAGTGTAGGGGTTACTATGTAGATACAGCAGGTAAGAATGACAAGATAATAAAGTAATATATAGCAAAACAATTAGAAGAAGACGAATTGGGAGAACAACTAACATTTGATGTCAATGCCCCTTTTAGAGGGTAGCAGTTAATATTTGCAAATGTCAGACTACAAAAAAATACCTTTTGAGGTATTGCTAGTAAATAAGTGTAAATGTCAATATTAAAATGTACAAAAAAATGGAAAAATAAATCTTAGTTGTCAACACATATGTTACACTTACAAGAGAGTTTTTCAAAATGCCTGTTATTTTTATCGAAAAATTATAAATGGATAAGTCAAGGAGTAAAGCTTATGAACCTTGACTTGGTTCATTTTTAATTTTCATAATGAGTGTATGTAATTTTTTTCTGTAAATTAGCCTTCTATGGTCAATCTGCCGATCAGGCAGTAAAAAAATTAAAGATTTGATTTTGAGGAAGGTTGGTTAAAATCCTATCTTCCTCAATTTTATAATATTATTTAATTATAAGCATGTCAATAAAAACCTTCATAAAGTCGGTTTTAAAACTAATAGCTTATACGTTCTTCGAACATAATCGATAGCTCACCAAAAATAGAGCCCCAATTTCTTATAGGGTGGGTCCATTTTTTACTGATTTTTTCTACCGATAAAAATAAAGCTTTTTCTAACGAAGATTTTGTAGGAAATACACTCTATTTCTGTTTAGTCTCTTAAACTGTGCATTTAAGCTTTCAATGGCATTTGTAGTGTATATGACTCTCCTGGTTTCTGGTGAGAACTTAAAAATAGGAGTTATACAATCCCAATTTGTATACCATGATTTTAGGGAATTCGGGTATTTTTTAGACCACTTTTCACTAACAGCATCTAAACTCTGCCTAGCTTGTTCTTCACTTCCTGATAAGTAAATTGATTTCAAGTCTGTAGCAAACTCTTTCTTGTCTTTATAGCTGACATATTTGAGTGTATTCCTTACTTGATGTACTATACAACGCTGGTATTCTGTATTTGGAAATGCTACGTTTATAGACTCTTTAATACCTGTTAGCCGTCTGCGCAAAGTATCATAATGTCTTTTAATCCTCTATTTTTAAGCTCATTGAATACTGACAACCAATATTTTGAAGACTCAGCATCTCCAACATAAAGCCCGAGAACCTCTTTCATGCCTTCAGTTGTAACACCTAAAATCACATAGGCAGCTCTCTTTTTCACTATACCAGCATCCTTTACTGAAAAATGGACAGCATCAATATATATGACAGGATAAATTGAATCAAGAGGTCTAGATTTCATTCTTCAATTCTTGGTATTACTTTGTCTGTTATATCACTTATCATGGATTCTGATACCTCAAAAACCGATATATCTTCTATTTCTTCTACGATTGTTTTATTAGTTAGTCCGGAGGCATACTTATTTATTATTTTTGCTCGATTTCAGATATATCTTTTTGTCTTTTTAATAACCTTCGGTTCAAATTGAGATTCCCTATCCTGAGGAACATCGATCTCAAATTCACCCATAGAACTTCTAACTTTTTTTACTCTTATAGCCATTCCTACTATTAACAACATCTTCATCTCTAGAATATTTCTCATATCCTAAATGCTCATTCATTTCAGCCTCTAACATATCTTGTAGCGTTTCACCTAATAAATCTTTTTAGAGCTCTTGAATGTCTTTAGTGGTTTTTTATATCGTAAGTTTTAATAAGTTCACTTACGATATTTTTTTCTTAGCTGGATCCATTGGTTCTCTTTTTCTTCTTCCCATAATCAAAAGTCCTCCTATGATAATTTTTATCATAGAAGGACTTACAATTTTACAGACTTTTTACATAGACTCAAATTTCTATTTGAGAGTTAGGTGACTATGATTACGCTATAAGTAATTATGGGAGCCTAACTTTTTTAGTTTTATGGAGAAAGACTAGATAGATTAAATATTTTATATATAAAAAGACTAGACTTAGAGATGATATTTTTTTCTGTTTTTTTGCCAATTTTGTGGAAAATTTGTAGCCCAAGAAGCCTAAAAATGCCGACTTTTAAAAATAAAAATAAATAATTCCTAGTAAATTAGTCAAGATTATTGATTTTTTGGGTAAACATAGTAATATAGTCTTGTACAAAATTTCAAATGAAAAATTTTCAGGTGATAATCGATGGATATTGACTGAATTTGAAATTATAAAATAATTTAATTGATGTGAAAGGGAAGTGGAAAGTATGAGCGATATATTATTAGAAATAAAAAGACCTTAGCGCTAAGGTTGGAGAAAAAGATATACTAAAGAATGTCAACCTTGTAATCAAGAAGGGTGAGACGCATGTTATCATGGGGACCAAACGGTTCTGGTAAGTCTACTTTAGTTAATACTATAATGAGTAATCCTAAGTATGAGATTACATCTGGAAAGATCTTCTTTGAAGGAGAAGATGTTACAGAAATGGCAGCTGACGAAAGGGCAAGAAGGGGTATCTTTATGTCATTCCAGTCACCAATAGAGGTACCTGGTATCAGTGTTGAAACTTTATTAGAACTTCTAAGTCTGCGGTTGATGGAAAGCCAGTATCAGTATTGAGGTTTAACATGGACCTATCTAAGAAGATGAGAGACCTACAGATGAAGGCTGAATATGCTGGAAGATACATGAACTATGGCTTCTCAGGTGGAGAAAAGAAGAAGACTGAAATCCTACAGATGCAGGTCCTAAATCCAAAGCTTGCCATGCTAGATGAAACTGACTCAGGCTTAGACGTAGATGCTGTAAGGATAGTTTCTGAAGGTATAAAGAATTTCAAAAATGATGACAATGCCTTGCTGATAATTACTCATCACAAGGAAATCATACATAATGTAATACCTGATTATGTTCACGTAATAATGGATGGTAGGATAGTTAAAGAAGGCGACTTCTCATTGATTCAGAGAATCGAAGAAGAAGGTTACGGTTGGATTAGAGATGAGGTGAATTCATCTAATGGAAACTAAGAGAGAAAACAAGAAGAGAACTCAGATAGAAGAACAGGATCGTGGTATATACGACATAAAAATGAGTTCAAATTTAAGTCAAAAACTGAAAAGGGATTGACAGAGGAAATAGTAACTCAGATAAGTAAGGAAAAAAATGAGCCTCAGTGGATGCTTGACATCAGGCTAGCATCTCTTAAGAAGTTCTATGAATTAGAAAACCCATCATGGGGGCCTAACTTAGACGAGGTAAATATAGACGATATAACTACATATATCAGACCAGATGCAGACCTAGTAGAGGACTGGGATGAGGTTCCAGACGATATCAAAAATACCTTTGAGCTACTTGGTATACCAGAGGCAGAAAGAGAAAATAACCTATCAGGTGTTGGAGCCCAGTACGACTCAGAAGTTGTTTACCACAATATCCAGCAGCACCTGCTAGACCAGGGTGTAATCTATACTGACTTTGAAAGTGCAGTAAGGGAATATCCTGAAATAGTTCAGAAGTATTTTATGAAGTGTATATCTAATGCAGACCACAAGTATGCAGCCCTACACTATGCGGTATGGTCAGGAGGGTCATTTGTTTATGTGCCAAAGGGTGTAAATGTAGACGTGCCTCTACAGTCATATTTCAGACTAAATGCTCCAGGAGCAGGTCAGTTCGAGCATACACTTATAATTATAGAGGAAGGTGCTTACTGTCACTTTATAGAGGGATGTTCAGCACCTAAGTACAATGTTGTAAATATCCATGCCGGAGCAGTTGAGCTATTCGTTCAGGAGGGCGCTACACTTAGGTATTCTACAATAGAAAACTGGTCAAGAAATATGTACAACCTAAATACAAAGAGGGCCATAGTAGAAAAGGATGGGGCAATTGAATGGGTATCAGGATCTTTTGGTTCTAAGGTATCATGTCTATACCCAATGAGTGTCTTGAGGGGTGAAAATGCCAGGTCTGAATTTACTGGTATCACATTTGCTGGTAAGGGCCAGTACCTAGATACAGGTACAAAGGTAGTCCATGCAGCACCTAATACTTCATCTACAGTAAACTCAAAGTCTATATCAAAAGACGGTGGTGTAGCAATATACAGGGGGTCTTGTAAAGGTTACAAAGAATGCCAAGGGTTCTAAGTCAACAGTTAGCTGTGAGTCCCTAATGCTTGATCAGGAATCAAGGTCAGACACAATACCAGTAATAGATATAGCGACTCAAGATGTTGACCTAGGTCACGAAGCCAAGATTGGTAGGATAGATGATGAGGTAATCTTCTACTTGATGTCAAGGGGTATCAGTGAAGCCGAGGCCAAGTCAATGGTAGTTAGAGGCTTTGCAGAGCCAATTGCCAAGGAATTGCCACTTGAATATGCAGTAGAAATGAACAATCTAATTAATCTTGAATTAGAAGGTACTATAGGTTAGGAGGAAAATTATGATAGCAAATACATTACCACTTCTTACTTGGAGATGGCTAAAGGTAAATGAATCCCTAATCGAGTTACCTGAGGTCAAGGACCAAGTACATGAAATAAAGGCAGAAGAGGGCCAGGAGGTTTCAGCCCTATTCGATACAAATAAAATGGCAGGGCCAGGGGCTTCTAGACATACAGTTATAAACATAAGGGCAGAAAAGGACTCTACAGTTAATATCTACTATGTAGCTAGGTCTCATGAGGAAGAAAAGGCCCTTACAGATATAAGAGCAGATGTAATGGAATCTGCCAGAGTTAATCTGATTCAGATAGAGGCGGGTGCCAAGGATGTAGTAACTAACTATGTTGCCAACCTAATTGGTGACAAGTCTAGTACTAATGTTGAAGCAGTATACTTTGCTGACGGTGACAATAGGGTAGATATCTTCTACAACATCAACCAGATGGGTAAGGAAACTGATTCAAACATCCTAGTAAATGGAGCCCTAAAGGACAAGGCAAAGAAAACCTTCAAGGGAACAATAGACTTCAAGAGGGGGTCAATTGGTTCGACAGGTAGCGAAGAGGAATTTGCTACCCTACTAGATGATGAGGTAAGGTCTATAGCAGTACCAGTCCTACTTTGTCAGGAGGATGATGTAGAGGGTGTACACGCAGCCAGTGCAGGTAAGATAGACCAGGATACACTATTCTATATAATGAGTAGGGGTATCAATGAAGAAGAGGCAAAGAAGGTTATAGTTGAAACTAAGCTTGCTCCAACTATCCACAAGCTTCCAGATGAAAAGCTTATGGAAGATGTTTGGAGGCATATAGAAGCAAGAATGTAAGGCTAGTGGCCTGGTTTTATAAAAGAAATGAGAGGTGTAAAAACCATGGATAAGCAGACAGTAAATGAAATAAGAAAAGAATTCCCTTATCTTGACGAAGCCAAGATGGGTAGGAAGATAGTTTATTTGGACAACGGGGCAACTTCACAGAAGCCACAGTGCGTAATTGATGCCCTTGCCAACTACTATTCATACCAGAATGCCAACCCTCATAGGGGAGCCCACTATTTGGGAATGCTGGCAACTGACCTATATGAAAATTCAAGGGTTAAGGTAAAGAACTTTATAAATGCCAAGTCAGAAAATGAGATAATCTTTGTAAGAAATACTACAGAGGCCTTGAACCTAATAGCATATTCTTATGGCTTAGACAAGCTGAAGGCTGGTGATGAAATAGTGATTTCAGTCTATGAACACCACAGTAACCTTGTTACATGGCAGTTTGTAGCCCAGAAAACAGGAGCAGTCCTAAAGTATGTATACCTAAATGACAAGAATGAATTGGACATGGAAGGGTACAAGAAGGTCCTAAGCGACAAGACGAAGATAGTTTCACTAGCAGGTGCATCAAATACTGTTGGTGGAGTAATAGATGTAAAGGAAGTAACTAGGCTAGCCCATGAGGTTGGTGCTGTGGTATCAATCGACTGTGCCCAGCTGTCACCACACCTAAGAATGGATGTTCAGGACTGGGATGTTGACTTTATATCATTCTCAGGTCATAAGATGTATGCCCCAATGGGTATAGGTGTTCTTTATGGAAAGATGGAATTACTAGAATCAATGACACCATTTATGTATGGTGGAGACATGATCGAATATGTATATGAACAGGAAACTACATATGCACCTGTTCCCGCCAAGTTTGAAGCAGGTACTCAGAATGTTGGTGGAGCAATAGCCCTAGGAGCAGCCATAGACTTTATGGAAAGAGTAGGTGTAGATAATATACATGAGCATGAATTGGCCTTGACAGACTATGCCTACAAGAAGATGAGCGAGCTAGACTTCGTGGAGATATATTCAACACCTAGCTACCTAAGATCTCCTTTGATAGACTTCAATGTTAAGGATGTCCACGCCCATGACGTGTCGACAGTCCTGGATTCTCATGATATAGCAATCAGGACAGGCCACCACTGTGCTATGCCATTACATACTTTTATAAAGCAACATTCAACATGTAGGGTTAGCTTTGCAGTTTACAATACATTTGAAGAAATTGACTTCTTCATAGACAAGCTTAAGGAAGTAAGAAAGGTGATGGGATATGGATCTTAAGAGTTTATATACAGATATGCTCTTACAGGAGAGCAACAACAAGGCTAATATGAGGGATCTAGAGGCTCCTACATACAAGGAATTAGGCCATAATCCAAGCTGTGGTGATGAAATTACCCTACAGATAGAAATGGACGGGGATATTATCAAGGATGCAAGCTTTGCAGGTGTTGGGTGCGCTATATCTAGGGCTTCACATCTATGATGATAGACCTGATCAAGGGTAAGAATATACATGAAGCCAAGGAACTGGTAGAGAAGTTTATAGGCATGATCAAGAAGGAAGTGCCTGTAGATGATGACTTGATAGATGCCTTGAGCGATGCAGTTGTCTTAGAAAATGTATCAAATATGCCAGCTAGAGTTAAGTGCGCTGTACTTGCATGGCATACTCTAGGAAATATAATCGATAAAAACTATAAATAATAAGAGCTTTGTGATATAATATGTCTAAGCTCATTTATGGGGAAGTTAAGCTAGACCTGTTAATATGGGTCTAGCTTTATTTTTTAGTAGGATCTATAGGTTGGAATAGGACTTATCTAGCAAAGTACCTATTAAAAATTAATCGGAAATTTTTGTAAGTTTAGATATATTGGAGGGATGCATTATGGCAAGCTACAACGATTATTCATATGCAAGGAGCCTATTAGCTACAGGCGATTTTAGAAGATGTTATGATACTATGAATAACTTCGAGGACAGGGACGCAGAATGGTTCTATATAAGGGGCATGGCTGCAATGAACCTTGGCTTTTATGAAGAGGGCGAGGACTATATAAAGAGGGCTAAATTTATGGAGCCCAACAACAGGGAATACAAGGATGCCTATGACAACTATGTAAGCAATAGGAACAACTACAACCAGAGGGCAGACTACTATAATAGGAGTAGGTCTAACCTTGATAATGCAGGTTGCTGTTGCTGTGGTGGAAATTGCTGTGATACCTGCTGTACTTTATGGTGTGCAGACAGTTGTTGCGAGTGTATGGGAGGAGACCTTATAACTTGTTGTTAAGGGAGGAATAGTTTATGGAAAATAAACCAATAAGACCCCAGAATCAAGAGGATGATATAAGGAGACCGCAAGATACAAATAAAAATAATATGGCTAGGAAAATGGCTCTTATGGGCCTTCTCCTAGCCTTTAATTCAATAATATATATACTGGTCAACATATACCCTACAAATACTATAGCCCCTTTTGGTTCTAGCCAGCCTACCTGCCTTAGTGGTAGTAGTAGAATTTGGTCTAAGGAATGGGGCCCTTTACACCTTGGGATCTACCATCTTAGCCTTTTTACTGATAGGCAACAAGGTCCACTTTGTGACCCACTACTAACCCTTTTCTACCTATCCCCTAATAAAGGCCCTGGTAGAAAAAATAGGGTCACTTAAGCTAGAGCTAGGGTTAAAGCTAGCCTATGCCAACCTGGTCTTTCTAGTGGTCTACCTGGTATATGGACAGTTTGTGGCTATAAATGACCTAATGTCTAAGTATATACCGATTTCACTCTTGGTCTACAATATATGCTTTTTTTGATTTATGACAAGGGTCTAAGTCAATTTGTAGTCTATTATATTGACAAGCTGTCAAAAACTTATAAGGATGAGATAGCTATCTCTCCAAGGCGTCAGCGATTCTTTCAAGGGCATCGGCTATCCTAGCTAAAGAGCTAGTGATATCTGGGCCCTTTTTTTGCTTGTCTTCTGGGTCAGCAAAGGGGTCATCCTCTAGGTCATTCATTAGCTGGCTACCCTCTGGTAGAACTATTTTAATACCTTCTCCATCAAAATCTTGGTCAAAATCACTATCGAAGTCATCATCGAAATTTTCATCGAAGTCTTCAATTAGGCTTTTTGCCTGGTCATTTTCTTCATCAAATTTAAGTAATTTCGTTGTACATAGGAAACCCTCACTTTCTATCAACTATTAGCAACAATCCTCTATATGAAGGACAGATGTTGGTACCTGATATATGACGTCTTTTCTTTCTATAATAACAAGGGTATTATTCTTCAAGGCATCATCTTTGTTTAGCTGGTGGAGCATTTCCTAGAAGGGTTTATAGCTATAGGGAAACCAACCCTCTTGAGCATGCTTATATCACCATTTGTATCTCCATAGGCATAGGACTTATCCATATCTATAGAATGCTTGTCTATGAAATACTGTAGGGCCTTGTCCTTACTGTCCGACCCCCACATGGGAGATACACCCCAGTCATCTTTCCGTCTTCTACAAAGTACTTGCTACCTATATAGTCAGTAGCCTTTGTATTTTTCAGCCATCCTGTTGACCAAAAAAAGTCTGGTGAGCCAGATATAAAGATAATCTTGTGGCCCTGGTCCTGGTGCCATTTAATCCTAGATCTAGTATACCCTGTATACCCCTATCAGCCTTGAGTTTGATTACCTGGTCGCTGGCAAAGTCGACTGATGTCTTGTCAAGCCCAGTCAAGGCCTCAACATAGTGGTCTGATATTTCATGTAGGTAGTCATCGTAGTTACCCTGTCTTTTTTTCCCAGTTCATATAGGTTGTCTCCAATTGCTCGGACCACTCCCTCCTGTGAATCAGGTCATACTGGATCAATTTCTAAAAATGCTCTATTAAAAGAGAATCCCTGCACAGGGTCCCTGTCTATATCAAAAAGCAGCTATATTAGCCATGTTTTCTACCCCTTCCATATATGGTTATTATACCAAAAAGTATGAAAACCTCAATTTACAAAAATTATTTGATATAAGATAGCCTCAGGCCTTATAATAGAGTATATGCAGATAAAAATAGGAGGAAGTATGAAGAAGTTTAAAAGGGCTTTTTGCACTAATACACGACTAATGGGGACCATGATGCTGATGGTTGAATGGTTTTACGGATTTGATATAGATATGGTGTCTGGAGAGGACCTTGAAAATAGGAATAAGAAGGAGGCTCTTTGATTTTGGCTATGATAGGGGCCTGGTTTCTCATGTATTTATCCTGGATGCTGAGGGCCTGGGCATATCAGACCTTTACATATTGAAGGATATGGACCAGGAGGCTAGAGACCTTTTCTATAGGAAAAATATGGGGGCTTAGGTGGGGGTAAATATAGACCTTAGAGAGGACCAGGTTGCATATTTAGTAAATAAGTATAGGAGAAAGAATGAATGGTACAATAAGCCCCTTCCAGAAGACTTTGAAGAGGTATACCAGGACTTTTATGATGGATATGATACGAAGCAGTAGATACAGTCGCCTTATTTGATAGCCTCATGCAAGGAAATGGAATCAGAATATGAATTTGTAAACTATATGATTATGAGGTTTATAGCCAGGACTGGGATGGTCTCCTACATTACTCTGGTAGTGATCTAGTGGCAGCCAGCCATATCAGCCAGATAAACGGGGCCCTTCTATACAACTATATAGAGAGGAAGAGTCAAGATAGGTACCTTTGTAGGGCTATATATGAGGATATAGATGGCTACTATGATGCCAATATAGTAGTGAATATAGCCCATGAGGATGTAGAAGAGGACAGGCTAGTTTACTATGACAAACCAAAGAAGTACAGCCTGAGGTCCTTTATGGTAATGAGTAAGGAAGAAATCTATGACTATGAGGTTTTTGATATGATATCTAAGCCGGAAATCGTCGATATCTACCAGCCAATAGACGATGACTATGATATGTCTAAATTGGCTAGTAAGCTTAGGGGTATATATCCAGGAATCCAGGAGTTGGCTTATGAAAAGGGGATTCTCTTTACCCAGTATTACCAGGATAATTCCCACCTTGACAGTCAGGTCTACCTGATTAACAATGACCTTATGTTTAATATTTTTCAACAGAAAATATCCTTTATCTGGCCACTTTTGACCTAGATACTAGGTCCTTTGTCGAGTACGTATTTAAGGACAGTTTTGGAGAGAAAATAAGGCTGGTAGACAGCTTGAATTTGAACAAAAATCTACTTTTGACTTTGTAGAGTCTGGCAATGACGACTTTTATGATTTTTAGATAATTGAATTTTGTCAACTTTTTAGGCAAATCTTTTCTTTACAAATATAGATATGATATAATTAAAGGACTGGAATTGGGCTTGAATATACATGAAAAATGAAAGGTGGATAATCTAGAATGACTATAAGTGATTACAGTGGAAAAGTGGCTAATTTTGACACATTTTTGAGCTATTTAGATGCTATGGCCATGATAATATCAGAAATGTTTGGGAGTAATTGTGAAGTTGTAATATCTGACTTAGACGACCCTGAAAAATTCGATTTTATCTATTTATAATGGTCAAGTGACAGGGAGAAAGCCGGGCGACCCCTTTACAACAAGGCCGGAAGAGTTAATAGAAAGGAGTAGGGGTGGCTACAATGTAAACTACAAGAAGGCTAACAAGAGGATTAAGAAGGAAATAAAGTCTTCTACAATAGTTACAAGTGCCTTTGGAAGAAATGTCTCCTTTTGTATAAATTATGATTGTGATGATTTGACCGTACTCCACTCACAGTTGAAGAAGTTTCTATCTATGGGTGATGAAGCCTATGATGAATTTGATGTATTTGATAGCGGTGAATTAGTAGAACAGAAGTTCCATATAGAATTGGAAAAGATGAATAAGAAGATTGTCGGTATGAATAAGAACGATAGAATCAACCTGATCAGAAACCTACATGCCGGTGTATTCAAGATACAAAAGAGTGTTCCAGTGTGTAGAGCAGCTTGGTGTATCTAGGTATACAATATATAACTACCTGAACGAAATCGAAAACGAAGGAAAATAAAAAATATTTTAATTTATGTGTTTAAAAAGGGGAGAAAGTTGGGAAGATATATAATACAAACATAATAAATTAAAATATCATCTTCCCAAGACAGAATCTCATCCCCCTGAGATTCTGTCTACTTTATGCCTATTTTTACAAAAAGACTTGCCTAGGTATTTCTTGATATCCTCTTCAGGCGAGAAGTCATCTATCAGTATTTCTACCAGTATCTTCAAAGACAACTAGGACCTCACAGTCACCCTGTAGGAAAAACTTCTCACAGTCTCTTCCTTAACCTCCCCTAACCTTGACTATATTCTTTTTCTTTTTCAAAATCCTTTAGTGTAGTAGCTACCCATCATATTTATAAATTTAGTATATCTATTCATACTACCTCCAAAACATATATACACTTAAATATAACACGCTAAGTTTGACAATGTCAAATAGATATAATGCAAATTGGGACTAGGTATGATAAAATATATAGGGTAAGAAAAATATATGAAAAATATATTAGGTTTAAAGTAGGTGGAAGAATGAAACTAAGAAATATAAAGGAAATACCTACATGTTTAATGGAGGAACAAAACACAGGGGTATACCTGTTTGAAAATAATGATGCCCTCCTGATAGATACAGGTCTCGCCGGCAAGCGTCAAGAGAAGATTATAGGTGTTTTTAGGAAAATAATATAAAATGTAAGGTACATAATAAATACACATGAACACGAGGATCATATAGGTGGCAATTACCAGATCAAGAAGGCCTTTCCAGATGCTAGGATATATTCATCCCTACCAGTCTAGGGTCTATGCAGAAAAATCCAAACCACTATATGGACTACCTGATGGGGAACTAGGTCCCAAGTACCTAGTAAAGACCCTAGAGGAATACATGGCTCTACCAGGTCCAGATGAAGATATAAGGCTGGTTGACGAAACCATATATCCAGGCCAGGTCCTAGACCTTTGTGGCCATAAATTTAAGGTGATTAATTGCTGTGGTCATACTGAGGGGTCTATAGGCATAGTTACAGACGATGGTGTATTTTTCATATCAGACCTCTTGGTAACTAAAAACTCACTAGACAAGTTTGACTTCCTATTTATGCACGACTATAAGGAGCAGATGAAGTCACTTGATAGGCTGAGGATGATTGACTTTGAAATAGGTGTCTTGGGACACTCAAGAAAGAACTATTCAAAGCAGGAGGTGCTTGAAATTGCCAATGAAAACCACAAGGCCCTTATGAGGATGATAAGGGTAGTTTTAGAGGCAGTCAAGGACAAGGCAACCATGGATGACATAGAGCAATATATAACCCTGAAGAACAAGCTACCCTTTGACTATTTGGCCTATATGATATATAGGAATGCCCTTAATGCAGTAGTATCATACCTCATGGATGAGGGAGTAATAGAGTTTATTATAGAGGACAACAGGCTTTACTACAAGCTCAAGGACTAGAAGAAGGCAAATAATAATAAATAAAAGCAAGTAAAAATATGTAAAAATAAGCAAAAGGCAAGTATAATACAGGCAAAAAAGTAACCGGCAAGTAATAGACTAGCAAAATATATGATAGGTTTCATATTCAATTAAAGGTTAGGAAGTTGGGTGATTTTATGGAATACGAACAGTGGCTAGAAATAATTAGACCCTACTCATATGCAGTAGAGGAGCTAAAGATTAAATTTAGAAATGTTAGAAATGACTATTTGGATACCAAGCAACATTCCCCGGTTGAGTTTGTAACTGGAAGGACAAAGAAACTCTCTTCAGCCCTTGCCAAGATGAAAAAACTTGATATAGACAAGATAGAGGACATAGAGGACCTGGCCGGTATAAGGATAATGTGTCAGTTTGTTGAGGATATTTATGTAATAGTTGATATCATAAAGGCTAGAAATGACATGTCTATAGTCTTAGAAAAGGACTACATCAACAATGCCAAGGAAAGTGGCTACAGGAGCTACCACCTTATAGTTAAGTATCCGGTTAATACCATACACGGGGTAAAGGAAGTCCAGTGTGAGATCCAGATCCGTACACTTTCAATGAACTTTTGGGCTACTATAGAACACTCTTTAAAGTATAAGTACGACCACTATATACCAGATGAATTGGCTTATAGGCTAAAGAGGGCTGCAGATGCCGCCTTTATGCTTGACCAGGAGATGGGAGAGATAAGAGAAGAAATAATTAAGGCACAAGAGCTATTTACAGAAAAAGGAATATGTACTGACAGATATCACTCCAGGGTAAACAAGCTCAAGGAATTGGGTGATGGGAAAACTACTATCTTTACAGGATGAAGATGAATGAAATTTCTAGGTCTAGGAATATAAAAACTCTGCTAGAGCTTAAAGAAGAATTGGATGAAATCTTAAACAAGACCAAGGTTAATTTATAATAGGAGACAAGATGAAAATTTTTGCAATAGGAGACCTCCACCTATCAGGCAGTGTGGACAAGCCTATGAATATCTTTTGGAGACCACTGGGAGGGTCACGACATGAAGATTTTCCAGGACTGGTCAGCCAGGGTAACTGATGATGATGTAGTATTGGTGGTTGGGGACATATCCTGGGCTTCAAAGCTAAAGGATGCCCAGCTAGACCTTGACCAGATAGACAGACTACCAGGCAAGAAGTTCTTTACAAGGGCAACCACGACTATTGGTGGACTACAGCCACAGGCCCAAACAAGCTATATGGGAGACGATATGGTATTTATGAATACCACTCAGGTCCTAGGTCCATACGCCCTGTGTGGAACAAGGCTGGCTGAGTCCCAATGAAATAAAAGTTTGATGATAAGGATGAGGTTATATACAAGAGGGAGGCTAAGAGACTAGAAATATCTCTAGAAGGGGCAAAAAAGGCTGGTTACGAGGACTATATAGTAATACTCCACTACCCACCTACTAACGAAAAATTTGAAGACTCTCTCTATATGGAAGTAATAAAACAAGCACAAGCCAAAAGTATGTGATTTATGGTCACCTGCATGGGAAGGACAGTTTTGAAGCTGGTCTCAAGGGTCTACATGACTGTGTATCTCACCACTTGGTAGCCTCAGACTACTTGGACTTTAAATTGGCCCTTAATTGAAGACCTGGGTCAGAAAGACTAGGCGGGCAAAAAGTTAAGGAAAGGCTAGAAAAGGCCAAGAAGGGCTAAAAAACTAAAAACCCTAAAAATCTAAAAATCCCAAAAAACTAAGAAAAGCCATATAGATAATATAAAATCAAGAGGGGGAAGATATGACTAGAATATATGTATAGATATAGATGGAACTATGACAAGTCCCTACTTTTTATACCCTATTTGAACAAGTTGACTGGTAAAAACCTGGGGTATTGAGGACTATACCTCTATAGACTGGAATGTTACCTATGGTCCAGAGCATAGTCAGATGTACAAGGACTTTGACCATATCCATACCGATATTTACTGGGGAGAATGAACTCCTAGAGGGGTCAAGGACCCTGGTCAATGACCTCTATGACAGGGGGACAGGGTATATATAGTAACTGCTAGGAGCAGTGCCATAGCCCATGTTACCAATGCCTGGATAGACAAGCAGGGAATAAACTACACTGATATTTTTTCTATCAGTGGCAATGAGGGTAAGGTAGCCATGGCTGAAAAATTGGCCTGTGACTACTTTTATAGAAGATGACCCAACCAATGCCGTAAACCTGGATAAGGCCGGCTATAAGGTAATACTTATGGATGCCACGCACAATGGGATGTCAAGGGTGACAATATTACTAGGGTAGGAAGTTGGGAAGAGGTAAGAAAGCTACTCTTGTAGCTAGAGATATAAGTATATAGGTTAGGATAGAAAAATAATCTAGTAGGAAAATATAGCTCAGCATAGAAGATATATGTGACTCAGAAAAGAAATAATTCTGGGCACTAGGGGAAAAACCAATATGTATATAATTAGCGTTGATGAGGAAAAATAGGACCTATCAACGCTATAGGAAATAAAGGCAAAATGTTTTTAAAATGGAGGGATATAGTCTTTTAGTTGGCTAAAAATAGGGATTTCTATGGTTTTTGTGAATATACAAAAATTTTTGAAAAATACATAATTTTTTTCATGAAATGATTTATTTTTAGTGAATAGACTATAATAGAATACGAAATGATTTTTCATAATTAGTCAAATCTAATATTACAGTAAGGAGGCTTTTTCGTGCTTGAATTAAAAAGATGAAGGTAATTTTTAGAATTGGTAGCTAATGGTGAATATAAGACCTTATACAATGGACAAGATATAGATTTAGAATCTCTTGATATAGAAGACTTTAATGACAGGGTCTTGCTTTATGAGGTCTCATCAATGGGGATAGGTCGGCTAGGAATAAGTTTATATTGGGTAAGATTGACTATATAAGGAAAAATCGTTACATGTGATAATGAGATAAAGAGCTTTAAGGCTCGGGGCCTAGATGATGACGACCTATTCCAGACAGGGTAATGGGCGTTCTTTGTGCTATAGATAAATTGATTTTAGACCAGGGGTAAAGGTGAAGACTCATATAAACAATAATGTTAAGTATAGTATAAAGAATGCATAGAAAAATACGGGTCTATAAGTGTATCTAGAGAGGCTAATCTTCTACAGGATCTGCTCCAGACAAATGGACCCTATTGGAGGATAAGATTGATTCAAGCAAAATATTAAAAATATCACGGGAGACCAATATATCCCCTCAAGGTTGGAATATGGAATTACAGCAAAAGAGTAGGAATTGCCAGTACAGATACGACAATGATGGATGTCTAGATACAGACCTTGCATCTATGGAAAAATATTCTCAGAAAGTTCTAATGAACTATAATCAGGAAGAAAATCTCAAATTAATTATTGACAGTCATGAAGCCATAGCCAGACTAGAGGAAAAAGAAAAATTTGGTTATCACGGAAATTACATAAATGACAAGACCCAAAAAGAAGTGGCTCGCCAGCTAGGATGTTCAACTACATCTGTAGGAAATATCAAGAGGAGGCCCTAGAAAAGATCAGGAATATGTTGAGGGATGTTGATGACTAAGCTAGTACTAGCCCAGATCTAGTATAAAAGTAACTGGACAAAGCTTAAAATAGGTCAGGAATATATTCAAAAGCTAGCCAGGTTAGAAAAAGGAAAGGGATATCAGGCAAAAAGTTTTGATATTCAAAAATAAAAGCTTGACTTTTAATTTTCACTCTTCTATAATTAGAAAAGATAGTTTGTATATCAAAATATATATGAAAAAGGGAGTGTGATAATGGATATAAATTTTTATAAGAGACCTAGCAGTGTAATGCAAGAATATAACCCTAAATAGACTTGATTATAGCTGTGGGATACAAAGTTAGAACTAGAAATATATGGTGAAAAGACAGGTAAAAAGAAATAATATATTAGATAATCAAAATACTGCTCTAAATAGGATTGATAATGGATATGATGAAGTAAAAATAGGAGCTTTGTAGATGATAATATTGATATGCAAAAGTATCAATCAGGAGACTTCAGCAAAGAATGAACCAGTGCTAGATCAGGGTCTTGATGCCATACAGTCAAACATGATTGGTACCTTCTATTCAAAGCCATCACCTGATGATGGGGCCTTTGTCCAGCCTGGTAAGGTGGTCAACAAGGACGAGGTTGTCTGTATTATAGAATCTATGAAGCTTTATGAATGAAATCAGGGCACCATTTAAGTGTGAGATTGTAGAGGTTTTAGTAGATGATGGCCAGATTATAGAGTTTGGTCAGGACTTGTTTAAGGTTAAAAACCTTGAAGCTAAATAGGTTTTGGAGGTGATTACATGTCTAGGCCTAGAGAAAAGAAATTAGATATAGCTAGGTCTTTCAAAGGAAGTAAGGATGATAGACCCTATAAAGAAGGTTTTGTAGCCAACAGGGGAGATTGCTGTAAGGATTATCAGGACCCTAAAAGATATGGGATAAAGAGCGTGGCTGTATTTCAGTGCAGACAAGGACTCACTCCATGCAACTATAGCTGATGAGGCCATATGTATAGGTCCTGCCAGCGTAAAGGATAGCTACTTAAATAAGATACAAATTATAAATGCAGCCCTAGTAACTGGAGCAGATGCCATCCATCCAGGCTTTGGCTTCTTGTCAGAAAATCACGGCTTTGCCAGGATGTGTGAGGTCTATAATATCAAGTTTATAGGTCCGACTAGCAAGGTTATGGCAATGATGGGTGACAAGGAGGTTTCCAAGAGGATGATGAAGGAGGCAGGTGTCCCAGTGGTTGAAGGTTCAGATGGGGTTGTTGAAAGCCTAGAGGAGGCTAGGGAGGTCCTTGAAAGGCTGGGACTACCTGTTATCATCAAGGCCAGGTCTGGCGGTGGTGGTAAGGGTATGAGGCTGGTTGAGGATATGGATGACCTTAAGAGGCAGTTTGATTCTGCCAGAAAGGAAGCCCAAAAATGCTTTTTGGTGATTCTGGAGTATACATAGAAAAATATATCAAGTCTCCCTCGCCACATAGAGGTCCAGCTGATGGCTGATGAACATGGAAATGTCATCCACCTGGTGCTAGGACTGTTCCTGCAGATGAACCACCAGAAGGTAATAGAAGAGGCGCCACCAGAGGGTGTAGACCAGGAAACCCTGATAGGCTATACGAAACCTCTGTCAGGGCCGCCAAGTCGGTTTCATATACCAGTGTAGGTACTATAGAATACCTTCTAGACCAGGATGGGTCCTACTACTTTATGGAAATGAATACCAGGATTCAGGTAGAACACCCTATTACGGAGATGGTTACTGGCATAGATATAGTCAGACCAGGTATTAATAGCCTGTGGAGAAAGGCTGGCCTACAAGCAGGAAGATATACTGATTAGGGGGCCATGCCATAGAGTGTGTGGATAAATGCCTACGACTCTGACAACAACTTCCTGCCTAGCGTGGGCAAGATCCAGGCCCCTAAATATGCCAGGTGGCTATGGGGTCAGGTTGACAGTGCCATATACCAGGGCTACGAGGTCCCACCATTTTATGATTCCATGCTTGCCAAGGTAATATCCTATGGCAGGGATAGGAAAGAGGCTATCAGGATAATGAATAGGGCCCTAGAGGAATTTTGTAGTTGAGGGGTCAAGACTAATATAGGCTTTTAACCTCAGCTAATAAATGACCCAGTATTTATAGAAAATAAATATGATACATCATATTTGGAAAAGGAGCATAGATGATACTAGACCACTTTAAGAGTAAGACCTATAGGCTGGTTAAAAAGGTTGATATACAACCGGACTGTGTAATTAAGTGTCCCAATGTGAGTCCCTTTTTCTTCATTGATGATATGGACCATGTAAACAAGCTATGCCCCCACTGCGGTAAGTATCAAAATGACTGCATGGGAGAGGCTAGCTAGCATAGTTGATGAAGACAGCTTTATTGAGTACTTTAGGAAAAGAAGATAAGAGACCCAGCTAAAAATTTCCAAAATATATGAAAAAGCAGCCAAGCCTGAGAAAGAAGTATGAGCTTTGATGAGGTGTGGTATGTGGTACAGCCAGTATCAAGAATATCAAGGTTGCCATAGCAGTTATGGATACCGACTACCTGATGGGCAGTATGGGAACTACTGTGGGTGAAAAGATAACAAAGACAGTTGAGCTGTCTATAAAGAAGAGCTACCCCTGTTGATATTCTCAGCTTCAGGTGAGCCAGGATGGAGGGTATGTCTCTCTAATGCAGATGGCAAAGACCTCCCAGGCCATAGCAAGGCACAAGGAGAAGGGCCTCTATATATATCATCATGACCAACCCTACACAGGTGGGGTAAGTGCCAGCTTTGCAAGCCTAGAGACTTAGTCATAGGGGAGAAAAATGCCCTGATTGGCTTTGCGGGTCCTAGGGTTATCAAGCAGGTAACAGGAACAGAGTTGCCACCAGGCTTCCAGAGTTCGGAGTTTCTACTTGAACACGGCCTACTTGATATGATACTGTCCAGAGAAGAAATGAGGGACAGGCTGGGAGATATATTAAAAGATACATGCAAATGTAAATAAGTCTAGGGGGGTGAGAAGATGACAAAGGCAATGGATATGGTTCGAGCCTCAAGAGACCCTCAGAGGAAAAAAAGGCCTATGACTACATTAATTACCTCTGCGATCCCTTCGTTGAATTACATGGAGACAGGCTCTTTGCTGACGATGACAGCATAGTAGGTGGCATAGGAAGTATAGGTCCTTATTCTGTCATGATAATAGGCCAGCAAAAGGACAGGAATTTTGGTATGCCAAATCCAGAAGGTTATAGGAAGGTGTTGAGGCTGGCTGACTATGCTGAAAAAGTTTAGCTACTCTTATAACCCCTGATAGACACCCCCAGGTGCTGGATGTGAATAGAAGCAGAGGAAAGGGGACAGGCAAGCTCGATAGCAAATTGCATCATGCAGGTTTTTCATCCTTGAAAGTACCTAGCCTGGCCATAATTATTGGTGAGGGAGGCAGTGGTGGAGCCCCTGCCCTAAGTGTTACAGATGAAATTTGGATGCTGGAAAGAGCGTCTACTCGATACTATCACCAGAAGGCTTCTCTAGTATCCTGTGGAAGGAACCTAGTAAAAAGGACGAGGCAGCTGAGCTGATGAGGCTTACAAGCTGACGACCCTAAAGGAAGATGGTTTTGTAGAAAAATCATAAAAGAAGATGGTGGAGAGATATATAATTTAAAGAATGAAATATTGAACTTTTTAGACAAATCTTATTCTATTTCTATGGAAAAACTCTTAAAAAGATATGATAAGTATAGAAAGATTTTTAGGAGGATAGGAATATGGATATTAAAAACAAAAACTACGAAGACAGTCGCAAGGTTATAAACGGTATAATAGTTGAACTATTTAAGAATATATTGACGATAGAAGAAAAATCTCTAAAGGATAGGGGATAAAGGACCTATCCATAACAGAGATACATGTAATAGAGGCCATCGAATAGGCAATAGGAAGATGATGTCTGAAATAGCCGATATATTGGAAGTGACAATGGGAACCCTAACTATAGCCATGACCAAGCTTGAAAAGAAGGGCTATGGTAAGGAAAGAGATGAAAGAGACAGGAGAATTGTCGTCTGTAGCCCTGACTAGAAGGGAGTTTTAGCTGAAAGATTCATAGAATTTTCATGATGAGATGATTGACCATTTGATGGTGGACTTGAAGCTAGAGGAAGAACCAGCCTGATTCAGGCCCTAAAGAATATCAATGAGTTTTTCGTCAGAGAATATGGAGGAAAAATGACAATTAACATAATTTCTACTCGAAGTTATGCTGGAGAAAAAGATATTAGACAATGACTATTTTGCCAAGATTGTAGATGACCAATGACGTATGGATACAAGAAAGAACAGGCATCAAGACTAGGCATATCTGTGATGATATTACCACAGAGGAGATGGCAGCAAGGGCTGGAGAATCTGCCCCTAGAAAAATTAGATATAGACAGGTCAAAGATTGGTTTTGGTTATTTTTGCCAGTGTTAGCTCTGATACCAGGACACCAGCATCATCTTTCACGGTCGCTGGTAGATTAGGACTTAAGGGCAACCCGGTTTGTTTTGACCTAAATGCTGCTTGTAGTGGTTTTGTCTACAGTATGGCAGTTGCCAGGTCACTTATGGCAGATATGAATATAGCCTATGCTATGGTAATTGGAGCTGAAAGGCTGTCCAAGTTTGTAAATTGGTCGATAGGTCTACCTGTATCCTCTTTGGAGATGGGGCAGGCTGTGCAATATTAGAAAACTCTGACCTAGCAGACCCAGGAGTTAAGTCTAGCCTGGCCTACAAGCTAGAAATTGAAGGAGACTATTTGGCCGGTAAGTACGACAGCAATAGGTACCTAACCCTTGATTCAAGGTTTAGCCTAGATGAAGACAAGTACCCCATATAGGTATGAATGGTAGACAGATATCAAGTTTGCTACAGATGTCGGTGTCAAGGTAGTCGACAAGCTACTGGGTGACAGGGGACTATCAAGAGATGATATAGAACTGATAGTGCCACACCAGGCCAATAAGAGAATAATAGAAACCCTGGCATAAAGAGTCAAATACCAGAGGACAAGTGGTTTGTAAACCTCGACAAGTATGGTAATACATCGGCAGCCAGCGTATTTCTTGCCTTAAATGAGGTAGTCGAGGATGTCTTATCAGAAAGGGACTTGACCAAATGGATGGTAAGAGGATACTTGATAGCCTTTGGTGAGGCTTAAGCTATGGTGGCTTCCTACTGAGGATAAGGAAGAAATAGGACCTAAATAAGTAATTAGGTAAAAATAAAAAGTGAAACTATACAAGCTTTATACAAGCAAAGAAGATAAAATAGGACCAGCTTTGAATAAATGAAATAAGCAAGATTAAACAAAAATTTATATGTATTAAAAGGAGATTAAAAATGATAACAAAGATAAAGGAAATATTAGCAGACCAGTTAGATATAGAACTAGAAGATATAAAGGACAACAGTGATATTCAGGAGGACCTAGAAGCAGATTCTCTAGACGTAATGGATATAATGACTGAAATAGAGGATGAATTCGATATAGAAGTAGAAGATGAGGCTATAGAGGAATTGAGAACTCCTCAGAAGATAGCTGACTATATAGCAAAGGTAAAGTAAGGGCCATGAAAAACAAGGAAATATGTGCTTTTATTGGGCACTAGACTACCCCTATTTTTCAGGGGGTATGGCCTGGGTCATCAGATGCTGAATTGGCAGCTGCCGTATCAAATGCAGGTGGCCCAGGCATTATAGCAGCAGGTAATGCACCCAAGGACTGGGTTAAACGAAGTAGGAAGATCAAGGGACTTACAGACAAGCCTCTTGCCCTCAACCTTATGTTGCTTTAGTCCCTTTATAGATGAAGTAGTAGATGCCGTAATAGAAGAGGGTGTAAAGATAGTAGTAACTGGAGCAGGAAAATCCAGGTAGTATTTCAGCAAGCTAAATGAGCATGGAGTAAAGATAATACCAGTAGTTCCACTGTAGCTCCAGGCTATAAGAATGGAAAGAAATGATGGTGTTGTAGCTATGATAGCTGAGGGGGCAGAAGCAGGAGGCCATGTTGGTGTTACCAACACTATGTCTCTGATACCCCAAATAGTAGATGCTGTCCCCTACCAGTCATTGCTAGCTGGTGGATAGCTGACGGCAGGGGCTTCGCTGCAGCAATGTGCCTAGGAGCCAGTGGTATCCAGGTTGGTACTAGATTTTTGGTGGCTGATGAATGTAATGTCAGCGAGCCATATAAGGAAAAAGGTCCTAAAGCGTCAAGGATACCTCTACTTTGGACAACAGGTAATTCTACAGGTCACCCTGTCAGGGTAATCAAGAATAGTCTGCCAAGCAGTTCAAGGCCATGGAGGATGCTAAGGCAGACCAGGCAGAACTAGAAGACTTTTGGTGCTGGTGCCCCTAAGAAAGGCAGTAGTTGATGGTGATGTTGACAATGGTTCAGTAATGGCAGGCCAGATAGCAGGCCTAGTAAACAAGAGAGAATCCTGTAAGGATATAATAGAGGACTTGATGAAGGGCTACCAGGAGGTAGTCAGGGGCTTGGAGCTAAGCAAGTAGCCACGTTATATTTAGTAGTGAAAGGATAGGTTAAGAATGAGTAAAAGATAGGGAGTCACTATTTCCCGGCCAAGGTTCCCAGCATGAGGGCATGGGTAGGGACTTGATAGCTAGTCCAGTATATAAGAGGGCCAAGGAAACTTTGATGACCACACATATTCGGTGGTTGAACAGGCCAGCCTTGACCAGCTGTCAAAGACTAGGTATGGTCAGGTGGCCATATTTTTAAATAGCCTTAGCCTGATATCAAGAGCTTAAAGATAGGGTTTTAGATCCCAATGACATTAGTGTATCTGCCAGTCTCAGGCCTTTCAGCCTGGGAGAATATACTGCCCTATGTGCTGCAGGCGTATTTTTCCCTTGATGAGGGATAGACCTAGTGAAAAAAATAGGGGTATTATCATGGGCCAAGGAGCTGGAGGCAAGGGGTCTATGGTGGTAGTTATGAAGACAGGCCTAGATACAATCCAGGACCTTGTTGACCAGGCTAGGCAGGATGATGTACTAGCAGTTTGCAACCCTAAACTGCCAGGCCAGATAGTAGTTGGTGGAGAATTTGCTGCCCCTAGATAGGTTTGAAGAAAAAGTGCAAGGAAGCCAAGATAAAGAGGTATATGAGGCTAAAATGTCGAGGGTCCCTTCCATACACAAATTTTAAAACCAGGGTAGCCAAGGAATTTGTTGATAACTACCTATCAAAGATAGACTACAGGAGCCTAGCATGGATGTATATACCAACCTGTCAGGTAAGAACTATAGGCAGGTAGACTCTATAGTAGACAACCTTAAGGACCAGATGTCTCACCAGTTAGGTTTATTGACTGTGTTGAAAATATGATTGCTGATGGCTGTCAGCTATTTATAGAAATAGGTCCAGGCAAGTCCCTAAGTGGCTTTTGTAAAAAGATAACAAGGACGGGTAGTATAAACATACAAAAATATATCCGATATAGAGGGTATAGATTTGGAGGATTTAAAATGAATGATATAAAAAAGGTAGCCTTTGTAACAGGCGCATCTAGGGGTCTTGGTAGGGCCATAGTAGAAAAGCTAGCCTCTGATGGATTCAAGGTTGGATTTAGCTATGTAAGCTCTGATGAAAAGGCCAAGTCTATAGTTGATGAGCTGACTGCAAAGGGGCTTAGAGGTACTCTCTGTCAAGTTCGATGTAAAGAACTTTCAGGAGGTTGAGGATGCCCTTTGATAAGATATATGAAGAGCATGGTAGGATAGATGTCCTAGTAAATAATGCAGGTATAACAAGGGACAAGTTGTTTTCTAGGATGAAGGAGGACGACTTCGACCAGGTAATAGATACCAACCTAAAGGGTATATTTAACTGCTCAAAACAGGTGGCTAGGAAGATGTCAAAGCAGAAGTCAGGCCGTATTATAAATATATCATCGTTAGCAGGCCTAGTTGGTAATATAGGTCAGGTAAACTATTCTGCATCAAAGGCAGGAGTAATAGGCTTTACAAGGTCCTTGGCAGCTGAATTAGGTGGCTATGGAATTACTGTAAATGCAGTTGCCCCAGGCCTAATAAAGACTGATATGACAGATGCCATTCCAGACCAGATAAGAGAAGGATGATCAAGGCCATACCACTAAAGCGTATAGGCCAGCCTGAGGATATAGGCAACATAGTAGGCTTCTTAGCAGGAGATGCAGGCTCATATATCACAGGCCAGGTTATCAGCGTTGATGGTGGCCTATCATCGATATAGGTGATAGGGATAGGTTGAAAGGAGAGCAAGTTTTTTATGAGTAGAAGGGTAGTTATTACAGGGGCTGGTGTAGTCAGTGCCCTAGGAAATTCTGTAGATACCTTTTATAGAAAATATAAAAGATGGAAAAATGGGATTAGTCTCATTGAAGGAATAGATGTAGACCAGAACAAGGTCAACTAGCTGCAGAGGTCAAGGACTTTGACCCCAAGGACTTTGATATAGATGGTCACAAGAAAAAAAGACAGGTTTGTCCAGTTTGCAATGGCAGCAAAGCAGGCCCATGAGTCAAGTGGCTATGAAATAAATGATGAAAAACAGGTTTAGGACAGGTGGTAATAGGAAGTGGGATTGGTGGTCTAGTGACCATACAGGACGCCCATGCCAAGTACCTCGAAAAGGACCTAGGAAGGTATCTTCCCACTTTATACCAAAGGCCATTATCATATGGCATCTGCCCATGTATCCATAAAGCTTGGTACTAAGGGGTATGCACCTCGTGTAACAGCGTGTGCAACAGCAACAGACTCTATAGGTAGTGCCTTTAGGTTAATAAAGGATGGCTACCAGGATGCAATCTTTGCAGGTGGATGAAGCATCAATCTGTGAGCTGGGAGTATCAGGCTTTTGAAGCCATGTCAGCCATGACTGTTTCACAGGATGTAAATAGGGCTTCATACCTTTTGACAAGGAGAGGTCAGGCTTTGTAATGGGTGAGGGTGCAGGAGTTCTCACTGCTAGAATCCCTCAGAATCAGCTCCCAGCCAGAAAGGCCAATATTATATGCGAAATAGTTGGCTATGGTCAGACTAGTGATGCCTATCATATACAGCTCCAGATCCAGATGCTGAAGGGGCTAAGATGGCGATGCTATTGGCCCTTGAAGAGGCTAGCTAGAACCTCAAAAACTTGCCTACATAAATGCCCACGGTACTAGCACACCCATGAATGATGCGATAGAAACAAAGGCTATAAAGAAGGCCTTTGAGACCATGCAAAAACTTTGTGTATCATCTACAAAGTCTATGACGGGTCATATGCTAGGTGCAGCAGGGGCTGTTGAAGCACTTGTATGTGCCTATGCAGTAAGGGATGGCTTTGTACCACAGACCCCTAAACTATAGGGTGGCTGATGAGGCTTTCAGACCTCAGACTATGTAGCAGGTGCTACAAGGTACCAGGAGGTCCCATATGCCATATCAAATTCATTAGGCTTTGGTGGACACAACTCAAGTCTTCTATTTAAAAAGTATAGTGAGTAGGTGGAAGTATGTTGAATATAGAAGAAATAAAGCAAATAATACCACATAGGTACCCATTCTTGTTGATAGACAGGGTTGAGGAAATGGAAGTGGCAAGAGCGTACATGCGGTAAAGTGTATCACGGCATCGGAGCCTTGGTTTACGGGTCACTTTCAGACCACAATGTAATGCCAGGTGTCCTGCTTGTAGAGGCCATGGCCCAGGCAGGTGCAGTTTCCATCCCTATCAATGGAAGAAAATAGGGGAAAGCCAGCTTTTTTCTCCGGTATCAAGAATGCCAAGTTTAGAGAGAGGTAGGCCTGGAGACAAGCTGGATATACACGTGGAAATAACAAAGATGAGAAGAAATTTTGGGAGTGGTAGGTAAGATTTACTGTGGTCAAGACCTGTGCGTAGAAGCAGAAATCAGCTTCTTTTATAGAAAAAGTAATCCCATTGAATAATTTTATCAATTTATGAGACAACATCTGTAAGATACTTATAGTTATAGATGTTGTCTTTATTTTATAAATTCCAAATAAATTTTCCCTATATAATGAATAATATTTCTAAGGTGGTGACAACTTTCGTCTTTTTTTCGATATAATAGTTAAATATAAAAGCATATTTACTCATATAAGCCCCTAATATGGTGGGGTGTTTCACCCTATAGCCCCTAAACTATAGTCTATGAGTTGGAATTAAAAAGACTTGACTCAGTATCTTTTGAGTAGGAGTCTGTTTTTATTTTTACGAAATCATCAAATTATAAGTATTTTTAGGAGGAAAAATGGAAGAAATGAACGTAAACATGGACCAGGCAAGCCAGTCCAACAAGAGGGATGAACTCAAGTATTCTATAGAGGCAGTACCGCCAATGGGTGTGTCAATCCTACTAGCCCCTACAGCATATACTAGCAGCCTTTTGCAGGTATAATAGCTGTGCCTCTTGTTGTTTGTACAGCCTTGAAGCTAAGTGTTGAGCAGACAAGTATAATGGTGGCTGCAACTATATTCGCATCAGGTATCACAACAATATTACAGTCAAAGGGACTAGGGCCTATAGGGTCAAGAGTCTCAGGTATGATGGGTACTGACTTTACCTTTGTAAATCCATCTATAAGCGTTGGTGCTAAGTTTGGTATAGCTGGTATAGTAGCAGCTACAATCACTGGATCATTTGTGGAAATAGTCTAAGTAGGTTTATAAAGCCACTATGAAGTTCTTCCCACCACTAATCACAGGTACAGTTGTATCCTTGATAGGTATTACCCTACTACCAGTAAGTATAGACTGGGCAGCAGGTGGAGTAGGTGCGGCTGACTATGGTTCAATAAGAAATATTTCTGTTGCCTTTATAATCATGCTATTTACCCTATTCTTAAACCACTTCGGTAAGGGCATGCTATCAACAGCAGCAGTATTTATAGGTATGGTATTCGGTTATCTTGTATGTATACCAATGGGTATGGTAGACTTGACATCTGTAGCTACGGCAGACTGGATAGCAATACCAAATATTTTACGTTACGGCTTTCCATTTTGATATGGCTTTTACACTTTCCTTTGTGCCGGCCTATGTGGTTTCTACAACAGGTACAGTTGGTATAATGATGGCGATTGGTGAAGCATCTCATGAAAAATTGATAGTGACAGGGCGTGCCGGTGTCCTTTGTGACGGTGTAGGTTCAATGATATCAGGTATATTTGGAGCAGGTCCAAACACAGCCTTTTCACAGAATGTCGGACTAATCACACTTACTAAGGTTGCTAGTAGACACGTAATGATAATTGCTGGTATAATATTAGCCATACTAGGAGTATTTCCAAAGTTGAGCGCCTTAATTGCAGTAATGCCTTCTCCAGTACTGGGTGGTGTTGGTGTAATAATGTTCGGCCTAGTTGCAGCCCAGGGTATAAAGACCCTAGCTTCAATCGACTTGGGAGACCGTGAATTGCTGATAATTTCTGTTGCCTTTGCCCTAGGTATAGGTGTAACAGTTAAGCCAGAAATCCTACAGGGTCTACCAAATGCCCTAAAGATGATCCTTTCATCTGGTATTTCAACAGGTACCCTAGCAGCCTTGATATTAAATGTTGTCTTGGTTGACAGAAGAAGTAAATAGGTCCATAAGGGATAAGAAAACAAGTCCTAAAGGGACAGAAAATAAGAGGTCCTAGAGGGACAGGAGGAATACAATGAAACTATTAGAAGATATGATATTAAAGAGGGGCAGGGTCCTAGATGGTAACATATTGAAGGTTGACAACTTCTTAAACCACCAGATAGATCCAGACCTATTTATGGAAATGGGTAAGGACTACTATGACCACTTCAAGGACAAAGAAATTACCAAGATACTTACACTAGAGGTATCAGGTATAGCAATAGCCTTTGCTGCTGCTACATACTTTAAGGTTCCCCTAGTCTTTGCCAAAAAGTCAGCCTCACTTACCTTGTCGGATGATGCCTATACTAGTAAGGTAGTATCCTATACAAAGAAGAAGGAATACGACATAAAGGTTGACAGGAACTTCTTGTCAGGAGATGATAAGGGCATTGATAATAGACGACTTTCTAGCTAGCAGGCCAGGCCCTAAAGGGGTTAGTCTCATTATGTGACCAGGCCGGAGCTGAGGTGGCAGGAATTGGTATAGCCATAGAAAAAACCTTCCAGAACGGTGGAAAGCTATTTAGGGATCAAGGTTATGATGTATATAGCCAGGCCATGATTAAGGCCTTTGAGAACAACTCAGTTATTTTTTGAGTAAATCTCTTGAACATAGATTAGGAACGAGGTAATTATGAAGAAAGCTTTGCTGATTATAAAACCCAACATCAGGTGGGGAAAAGGCCTTGGACTACAGGGAAAAAGCTAGAGGATAAAGCAGGCCAATACTTTGACCATGTCGAAACAAAAATAACACAAAAAGGCCAAGGACGCTACTGAATTTGCAAAAGCAGGCATCAGAAGAAGGCTATGAGGCTGTATTTGCCTTTTGGTGGAGATGGTACAGTGAATGAAGTCATTTTCAGGTCTTGCCGAAAATGAACACATTCCAAGGCTGGCCATTATACCAGGTGGTACAGGTAACCTGATAACCAAAACTCCTAGGCATCAGCCAGGATATAGACAGGGCGATAGAGGAATTAGACTTTGATTCGACAAATAGGATTGATATAGGAAAATGTAATGATAATTTCTTTGGGTATATCTTTTGCATAGGGTCCATACCTCAAGCTATCCATAATGTAGATATAGAGGAAAAGACCAAGTTTGGCTTTATGGCCTATGCATATAGGAGTGTAAAGTCAGCTATAAAGGATGAGACATTTAAGGTCCATATTAAGACTGAGAAGACTGAATACAAGGGTGATGCCAGTCATGTAATTGTACTCCTTTCTAATTTTATTGGCGACAAAAAAATGTTCGATCACAACAGGGTAGGCTATGCCAATATTTTAATCCTAAAGGAGGCATCTCTTGCTTCTAAGGTAGGCCTAATTCCCGATTTCCTAAAAGGGGCCCTGGTAGAAAACGATAAAATTGAATTCTTTGAAGCTAAGGAAATAAGTATAACTTCAGATAGGCCATTAGAAACTGATATTGATGGTGATGAAGGTGACAGACTACCAGTAGATATTAAGGTTTTAGCAGACCATATAGAGGTATATTCACCACAGAATTAATATTGCTGGAGATTTAAAATTAGATAAAGAATGAGACGCTGTATTTATGACTATAAGAGCATAGGTATGGCGTTTTTGTTGCATGAAATTTTAAAGTTTCAAAAAGGACTTGAATTACAGTATAGTTTGTATTATAATAAGTAATACAAACTAAGTATTATATATAATAATACAATTTAGGCTTATAAAATGATACAAGTTATAAATTGTAATTTGGGATAGGAGGAACCTACATGATTATATCTTTAGATACATCATCCAGTATTCCAATTTATGTCCAGCTAAGAAACCAGATAGTCCTGGGCATAGGTAGGGGTGAATTAAAGCTAGGAGAGGGCCTGCCAACTGTTAGGCAGATGGCCAAGGATGCTGGCATCAATACCATGACTGTCAATAAGACCTACCAGATTTTAAAGGCGGAGGGTTTTATAGAGATAGACAGGAGGTCTGGTGCTATTGAGACCAAAAGTCAAAGGATGGACAAGGAATTTGAGGAAAAATTAGAATCAGACCTGACCCTACTAACAGCTGAGGCCAGCGTCAAGGGCATGGATAAAAAAGACTTTTTAAAGATGTGCGAGAGGGTATTTGCAGGTCTTGAACCATGCCAGGAGCCTTAGGATTTTAGGACCATAGTATATTTGATAGATAAATCTTGGCCTATACCAAGAAAGAGATTTAATAGGGGGGATAAAGATGAATATATTATTACTAGTTATTATAGGAATTTCCAATCTAATCATGTGTCTGGTCTTTTGGTCAGTCATAGGCAAGATTGTAAAGTATAAAAATGGCATGGTCTTGGGTATGCATATTGACCCTGACAAGCTAGAGGATCCAGACCTGTTAACCCTGGTTGATAGGTATAAGAAGAAGCTCAATTTCTTTAAGCTGGCCTGGTTTTTGGTTCGATTATTACCCTAGTAATGACTTGGGTAGACATTAGCTTCTTTATTGTAGTCTCACATGACCTGGATAGTATTTATATAGCCTACTACCAGTATATTTCCGTATTTTGTATGAGGGATATGTATAGGCTCAAGGAGGATAGGGGCTGGCTTAGTAAGGGGTCTAGCCTAGTAAGGATAGATACTAGGGTATCTAGCATGGTTGACAAGATTAAAATCCATCCACTTGTCCACCTACCCTTTATGCTTGTCTATGCATATTTCTTGATAGACACCCTAATAGGAGGAAGGGTATTTAAGGCTGTGACCAAGGGGATGGATCCTTCCGCTTACCAGGATTCTAGGTTCATTTGTCTGACAATTTTAGCTATTGGACTAGTCATGTCCTTATCCTTCCTTCTTACCCATATAATATACGGGGATAGAAAAAACCAGGTCTACTGTGAGGACAGCGACATCAACTACATGGCCAACAGGGTAGACAAGCTATACTGGTCTAGGGCCTGCCTAATAGGGGATATAATGGTATTCTTGACAAATGCCTATATACTTTACAGGGTATCTAAAAATGCCTGGTTGTATGAGGTAGACTTTGGAATATATATAGGGAGCCTTGTTATATCAAGTATAGTCGTGGCCTTCGTAGCCAGGATAGTCAACACCAAGAAGGATGACATACTTAGCCAGGCCAAAAACATAGAATATATGGATGATGACTACTACTGGAGAAAGGGCTGGTATTCCAACCCGAACGACAAAAAGAATTTTGTACCTAGTAGGATAAAACAATATGAACTAAGAATTTAATATGGTCAGGAAAACCAGCCATAGCAATAAATATTTTGCTCCTACTGATAATATTTGGAACTTTTCTTATCTGCCTAGTCCCTATCGATAAGAATGTAATAGTAAGGGCCGACAATGACCAGATAAGTGTAAAGTCAGGTATGTAGAGACTGACTTTAAGAGGTCAGATATCCTAGACCCAGACCTGGTTGACGACCCAGACCAAGACTCCTATATTAGGACCAACGGAATAAGCATGGGAGAAACCGATATTGGTAGGTTTAGGGGCAAAAAGTCAGGTAGGCTAGACCTATATATCAACAGCAGCAAGAGGCCACTTGTAAGGATAAGGCTTAAGGATAGGCAGGTCTTTATCAGTGTAGACAAGAACAAGAGTCCAGAGAAAATTTATAGGATAATAAGTGGAAAATAATCTTTGACTTTGGGGGAAATGTATTTATTATAAATATATTTCTTTATTACTTTAAATATCTTTTATTTTGGGCCCTTTATGTGCTAAACTAGAATTGTGAACTTATATGTAAATATTGATACAATATTAGGAGAAATGATATGTCTACTTTTTAGGAAAATTATAAACTTAATATACTTCTTGATACTAGTATGCCTACTAATTGTCCTATATTCCATGGCCTTTTGACCCAGAGTTTATGAAGACTCTTGTAGATGCCATCAGGATAATGCTAGCTACACCTTGCTAGTAAATATAGGCCTGGTGTTAGTGCTAGGGGTGACATGCCCTAAGGGCTATATATATACTATTCAAGAAGTCCTACGATAGCTATTTACTTATCTTTGAAGATGAAGGGGCTATCAGGATATCTGACAAGTCTATAGAGAGGACCATCAGATATGCCGCAAGCCAAACTGGAGTGATAGACCAGTTGGATATAAAGGTAAAGGCCAGAAATAAAAATGACGCCTATCCTGATGTCAAGGTAAATATAAAATGTGGGCTTGACTATGGCAAAATATATGGAGTCAGAATACTTCACAGAGAATGTATCTTGAGGGCCAGGAATTTACCAGTCAAGGATCAGACCAGCCAATCAATAAGGCAATAGAGGTTGATAATGACCAAATAAATCTTTGACAAGGCTACAATTCAGACTGATAATAGTCAAGCAGATGAATATACTCAGGACAGGGCCCAGTCATAGGTAGGACTGGACTGACAAAATATGATTCAGGAAGAACTACATAGGCGGTTGAAAAACTTATTGGCCAGAGGGTAGACCAAATAAATATTAAATTTTATGATGTAGAAAAAGAACAAGGCTGACAAGCCTAGGAAGGTCCCAAGAAAGTCCAAGACTGGTACTGAAATCAGGGCAAGGCTAAAAAGGGTTAAGTAAGGAGGTGCCGAAATGATAGATGAAAAATTACCATATAGAAGATATAGACGATATATTTGATAGTCAGGATAAAAACTGTCAAGGAGGCAGCTACAAAGACTGGACCTGTAAAGGCCACGATAATATTTTGAGGACAGCATATCTAGCAAGTCTAAGGTGGAAGAGCCTAAAAAGTGAGGATTTAGGTCTACGAGGAGGCCTATGACCAGGAAGGGTCAGAGGAACTAGTGAAAAGAGAAAGCCACTTATCAACAATGTAAAGAAAAAGACCCTCACAGAAAAAGCTAGAAGCAATCCTGGCAGCAGCCTACAAGGACAAGCCAAACACAGTTGTAGCTACTATAGTTGGAATTATTATAGCAATTTTTTATTTTTATGGATTGGCTTCCAAAGACCCCTTTGTAATATGCCTAGTAGTCTTGATAGCAAATATAATCGGTCAGCTATTTGACCAGAACCCATTTGTTGTGGGTGTCTTTGAAACAATAGTTAGGAAGTTTAAGTAGACCTAGAATAGGAAAAACAATGAGTCTACCATTATAGGTAGTTTAAAAAGTAATATAGAGAGGTGTAAAGATGGAATACAAGGATAATAATACAGAAAGCCAGCACAAGAGCAAGCTGGTATTTGAAGAACAAGTAATAGCTAAGATAGTTGCCATGGCTATAAAGGGCCAGGAAGGTATCACTACTGTAAAGAGCAATGGTGCCTTCTCAGGTATAGTAGGCAGGGGCAACGAAAGCAGCGGTATAAACGTTGAAGTTGGAGAAACTGAGGTTGCAGTTGACCTAAGATTATGGCTGGAATTTGGCAAGAATGCAAGAGATATCTACCTACAGCTTAAGGACATTATTGAAGAGCAGGTAATGAGTATGACAGGCCTAAAGGTTGTAGAGGTCAATGCAAAAATTGAAGACGTATTAAGCCCAGATGAATTTAGAGATAGGCTTAATGGCTAATAGGAAGAAAGGGCAGTTGTACCAATGTATGGCTGCTTTTTAAATAAATAGATCTTAGGAGAGAAATATATGCAGATAAGACAGGTAGAAAATGGAATTATACTAGATGGTCTAGAGGATTTCGAGCCAGCCCATGTATTTGACTGTGGCCAGTGCTTTAGGTGGCTAAGGCAGGAGGACGGGTCCTATACAGGGGTTGCCATGGGCAGGGTAATCAATGTCAGCAAAGGAGGGGACCTCATCCATATAGACAATACCAGCCTAGAGGACTTTGAGAATATATGGGATGAATACTTTGACCTTGGCAGGGACTACGGCGCCCTAAAAAAGAAACTTGCCAAGATGGATGAAAACCTGAAAAAGGCAGTGGAATTTGGGCCTGGTATCAGGATCCTAAAGCAGGATGGTTGGGAGATGCTAATCTCCTTTATAATATCCTCCAATAACAGGATACCAATGATACAGAGGGCCATCAACAATATATCAGAGAGGTATGGTCGCAAGATAGAGACCTATAGGGGCAAGGACTACTATGCCTTCCCTAGTCCAGAAGAACTATCAAGGGCCAGTATAGAGGACCTGAGAGACTGTAAGACTGGATTTAGGGACAAGTATATCTACTACACTACAAGGGCAGTACTGGATGAAAATATAGACCTTAAGGCCCTAGTAGATATAGACCATGATTCCCTGCCACAAGGAGCTGCTTAAGTTCATGGGTGTTAGCCAAGGTGGCTGACTGTATAGCCCTTTTTGGTATGAGAAAGTACCAGTCCTTCCCGGTAGATGTATGGGTAAAGAGGGTAATGCAGGAATTTTATGGGGCAGAGGACATGAGCCTGCCTAAGATGAGGAAGTTCGGTATGGACCTATTTGGCCAGGACGCGGCTTTTGCCCAGCAGTACCTATTTTTACTATGTGAGAGAGCTAGAAATAGGTGGCAAGCTATTGACAAGAGTAAATAGGCAAGCAGGTTACTTAGATAAGCGAGACTAGAAAAATATAGGCTGGCTTATTTCAATAGAATGTTTTGTAGGTAGGAGGATGTAATGGTATTAAAAGTATTAGCTTTTAATAATTTTATTGTCCTATCTAATTGGGATAATTATTTCGATGGAGATCCTTCTAGAAAACAGGGACCCATCAAAGACCCTACTGTGGATAATGATGTTTTATGATTTTTCCAGGTATAGGGATATTCTTTTATGTATTTTCTGTAGGAATATCAGAAAGCAAAAGCTATTTAGGGCCAAGACCAGGTCTCAGCAAGCTGAGTCACAGACAGCTCCTATACAGCATGGAGGCCCTAAAGGAAATAGTTAAAAATCAGCAGAAGATGTTGGAGGATGGGGTCCTGATGGGAGATGAAGTCAGCCCTTATCAAGGAAAGGGTAGTAAGGCTCCTATTCAATATAGGCCAGTTCCCCTATACTACCAACAATGAGCTAGAGATATACAAGGATGGACACGAGAAGTTTGCCAGTCTAATTAAAAGATATGAAGGAGGCCAAAGACCACATCCACCTAGAGTACTTTATGAGTCAAGGATAGTCAGATAGCCAGGGAAATCCAGGCCATCCTGATAGACAAGGCAAGAAGTGGGGTTGAGGTCAGACTCCTTTACGATGATTTTGCCTGCTGGAGACTCAAGATAAAAAGGTCCTTTCTAAGAGAGCTAAAGGAGGCTGGTGTAAAGTGTGCAGCCTTCCTGCCAACCAAGTTTCCGATTTTGGTGGCACAGCTAAAACTACAGGAACCATAGAAAGATAGCCGTAATAGATGGCAAAATAAGCTATACCGGAGGCCTAAATATAGGTGATGAGTATATGGGTAGGTTCAAGAAGTTTGGCTACTGGAGGGACAGCCATATCAGGATAAGGGGTATAGCTACCCATATGCTCCAACTGATCTTTTATAGTGGACTGGTACCTGACGACAAGGAGCCCCTAAACGATGAAAAAGTATATGCCTAAGATGAAGACTCGTAGAAATACGGCTATCCAGGTGGTTGGTACAGGACCCGATAGCAAGTGGGAGGACATCCACTATGCCTTTTTCTCAGCCATCAGCCAGGCCAACAAGAGGGTATATATTGAAACCCCATACTTTATACTCGGATGAAAGCCTCCTAAAGGCCATAAAAGACAGCGGCCCTTAGCGGTGTTGATGTAAGGATAATCTTTCCCAGAAGATGAGACCACTACATAGTGAATGTGGCATCCTACTCTTACCTAGAGGAAATAATGAAGACGGGTGGCAAGGTCTCACCTATATCAGAAGGGCTTTATCCACTCCAAGGTATTCCTGGTGGATGATGAGGTGGCTTTCTATAGGGTCATCAAATCATGGACCTGAGGCTTTATGCTTTAATTTTGAGGTCAATGCCTTTATCTATGACAGGAATACATAAATAGGATTGCAGACCAATTTTACCAGGACCAGGAGGATTCAATCCAACTTTAGAGGAGTATTACAGTAAGAGAACCCTTATGGGTGAGACTGGCAGAATCAATAGCTAGACTCTTTCTCACCACTGCTTTAATTTAAGCTTTTTAAGAATTAAGATATATACTATTAGCAGTCAAAAGAAAAGAGAGTGCTAAATAAATACGGAGGTGTTTAATATGAGAATAAAACCATTAGGAGATAGGGTTGTTTTGAAGAGGGTAGAAGCCGAAGAAAAAGACAGCCAGTGGAATAATTTTTGACGGAGCTGCCAAGGAAAAACCACATGTTTGCAGAGGTTATAGCTGTAGGCTCAGGTATAGTTGACGGCAAGGAAAATCGAGATGGAAGTAGAAGTGAGACAAGGTAATTCACAACAAGTTCGCTGGAACTGAAGTAAAAGATAGATAAGGATGAATTTATAGTCCTAAAGATAGAGGATATAGTAGGTATATTGGTATAGTGACGTTTAAAAATAAAAGAGCAGATATAAGAGCTTTAAAAATAAAAAGTATATAATAAAAAAATATATAAAAGATATATAATAAATATAAAATATGCAAAAAAATATGTCAGTAAACATATACGATAAATATACGATAAATACAGGATATATCCCTATAGATAGAACTTATTTGGAAGGAGTTTTAAAATGGCAAAGGAAATTAAGTTTGCAAAGGATGCAAGGGCTCTTTTGGAAGCAGGTGTAAACAAGCTAGCAGACACAGTAAAGGTAACACTTGGACCAAAGGGTAGAAATGTAATACTAGACAAGAAATTTGGGGCACCACTAATCACAAAACGACGGTGTAACAATAGCCAAGGAAATAGAGCTTGAAGACAAGTTTGAAAAATATGGGAGCCCAGTTAGTCAAGGGCGAAGCTACAAAGACTAACGATGTGGCAGGTGACGGTATTACTACAGCCACAGTCCCAGCCCAGGCAATACTAAGAGAGGGCTCAAAGAACGTAACGGCAGGCTCAAACCCAATCCTACTAAGAAAGGGCTAAAGAAGGCCGTAGACGTAGCAGCAGAAGAGCTAAAAGAAGAATTCTAAGGAAATAACATAGAGGAAGAAATCGCCCAGGTAGGTGCAATTTTGCTGGTGACGAAGAGGTAGGTAAGCTGATAGCAGAGGCCATGAAGACAGTTGGCAAGGACGCGTGTAATCACTATCGAGGAGTCAAAGTCAATGGTAACAGAGCTAGAATCAGTTGAGGGTATGCAGTTTGATAGGGGCTTTGTATCTGCCTATATGGTAAACGATGTAGAAAAAGATGGAAGCGAGTCCTAGAAAATCCATACATCCTGATTACAGACAAGAAGATATCAAATATCCAGGAAATACTACCCCTACTAGAGGAGTTGGTTCAGCATGGTGGCAAGCTACTTATCATAGCTGAAGACCCTAGAGGGTGAAGCCCTCATCAACACTAGTAGTCAACAAGCTAGGGGAACATTTGACGTAGTAGCAGTAAAGGCACCAGCCTTTGGTGACAGGAGAAAGGCTATGCTAGAGGACCCTAGCCATCCTTACAGGTGGTAGGTTTGTATCTACAGAGTTAGGCTTTTGACCCTAAAAGATGTCCAGCTAGAAATGCTAGGTAGGGCCCAGACTGTAAAGGTAAATAGGAAACAACAAACTATAGTAGGTGGCGTAGGCTCAAAAGGCAGACATTGCCCACTAGGATCAACCAGATAAAGATGCAGATAGCAGACACTACATCAGACTTTGATAGGGAAAAATTGCAGAAAGATTGAGCCAAGCTATCAGGTGGAGTAGCAGCTGTCAAGGCTGGAGCAGAAACTGAGGTAGAAATGAAGGAAAGAAAGCTAAGGATAGAGACGCCCTAAATGCAACCAAGGCAGCCGTACAGGAGGGTAGTAGTTGCAGGCGGTAGTGCAGCCTTTTGTAAGTGCCATACCAGCAGTAGAGGACCCTAGTAGCATCACTAGATGGGGAAGAAAAACTAGAGCACAGATAATCAGGAGGGCCCTAGAAGAGCTCACTAAGACAGATAGCTGTAAATGCAGGCCTAGAAGGGTCTGTAATCTACAGAATGTAATAAATTCAGATTCTCAGATAGGCTTTGATGCCCCAAACGAAGACTATGTAAATATGATAGAGGCCGTGTAGTAGACCCAACTAAGGTAAGCAGGTCAGCCCTACAGAATGCCTCATCAACAGCAAGTGTATTCTGACTACGGAGGCAGCTATATGACCTACCAGGCAATGACGACCTGGAGGTATGCCAGGTGGAATGCCAGGAATGATGTAGTTAAGACCAAAAACAAATAGGATATATATGAAGGGGAGGCACCCAACCAACCACAAAGTGGCGAGAAGGCGGGCCTCCTTTTATATGGACAAGACCAAGATAATTAATCAAATTATGCTGAAATAGACCCCAAATTTATGGTATAATAATAGCTATAAGAAAAATTAAAAACGAAAAAATATTTCAATAGGGCTTAAATTGTTCGTATCGAGATTTGATAAATCTATTGTCATAAGAGGAAGGGAGAAAAATATGAAACACGAGATAGTTCTTGTAATTGATTTTGGAGGTCAGTACAACCAGCTAATTGCTAGAAGAGTAAGAGAAAACAACGTATATTGTGAAATCACCATACACAACTAGCATAGAAAAAGATAAAGGAAAAATCCCAAGGGTATAATATTCACTGGAGGACCCAAACAGGCTCTACCTAGAAGATTCACCAAAGATTTCAAAAGAAATATTTGAAATTGGTGTACCAATTTCTGGTATATGCTACGGTGACCAGCTGATGGCCCACCTCACTAGGCGGTAAGGTTCAGAAGGGTGACAACCAGACTAGAGAATACGGAAAGACAGTAATAGAATACGGTCAGTCACCAATATTTGAAGGAATATCAGGGCAATCAGGTATGGATGAGCCACACAGACTATATACTAGAAGTGCTAGAGGATTTGATGTAGTAGCAACCACAAAGAACTGTCCAGTGGCAGCAATGCACAATGTGAGACAAGAAGCTATACGGTGTGCAGTTCCATCCAGAAGTTGAGCATTCAATCGAAGGTGACAAGATTCTTACAAACTTCCTATACAAGATTTGTCAGGTGAGTGGAGACTGGACTACTAGCTCATTTATAGATGACAAGGTAGCAGAAATAAAGGCTAAGGTAGGCGACAAGAAGGCCCCTATAGCCCTGGGTGGTGGTGTAGACTCATCTGTTGCAGCTGCCTTGATGCACAGGGCTATAGGTGACAATCTGACTTGCGTATTCAAGTTGACCACGGCCTACTAAGGAAGAACGAGGGTGACGACGTAGAGAGAATCTTTAGACAGAAGTTCGGTATGAACCTAATCAGGGTAAATGCTGAAGACAGGTTCCCTAGGCGTTAGCTGGAGTAACAGAGCTTTGAAGCAAAGAGAAAGATTATAGGTGAAGAATTCATCAGAGTTTTTGAGGCAGAATCTCAGAAACTAGGTAAGATGGACTTCTGGTACAGGGAACAATCCCATCCGGATATAGTAGAGTCTGGTAACGGAGAATCTGCAACTATCAAGTCTCACCACAATGTTGGTGGCTTTGCCAGAAGACGTAGACTTCCAGGAAATAATAGAACCTCTAAGAGAATTATTCAGGATGAGGTAAGAAAAGATAGGTCTAGAATTAGTACTGAAGAAAACCCTAATATTTAGACACCCATTCCAGGGCCAGGACTTGGTATCAGGGTAATCGAGAAGTAACTAAGGAAAAAGTGCGACATCCTAAGAGAAGCAGATGCTGTATATATGGGACGAGCCAAGAAAGGCTGGTCTATACTAAGGAAATATGGCAGGCCTTCGCTAGCATTGCCAGACGTAATGACTGTTGGTGTAATGGGTGATGAAAGAACATATGCCCACCTGGTTGGATTGAGGGCTGTTGCGTCAAGTGACGGTATGACATCTGACTGGTACAAGATTCCTTATGATGTGTGGAGAGATCTCTAATAGGATTATCAATGAGGTTGAAGGGGTTAACAGGGTTGTGTATGATATAACTAGTAAGCCTCCTGGAACTATTGAGTGGGAATAGTTAAGTCACTATCTAAAGCCATTGATTTTACTGATTATTCTAAGGTTTCAAGTGGTTAGCTGAAGATGAAAGCCGTGAGGCAAGAATTGCTATCATGGATTCTGATATCAATGTTATCAGCTCAATTTACTCGATGGAAGAAGATATAATGTCAACATTCTACTTTGAGACTGGTACAGTAATACTTTACTCAGCAAGGGGCGAGAACAAGGTTATAGAGCTATAAGCTACATATTATTTAAGCCTCACCATTTAATGGTGATATATTTGTTTTTTAGTATCGGAGGTTATATTATGTCGCTAAAAAGGTATAATAAAGCAAATTGAACTAGACAAAAGAAATACCGAATATACAAATAAGAACATACCACCAATACTTCAAGTAGATAAGGAAGCTAGGATTCTAATCGTAGGTCAGGCACCTGGAAAAAAAGGTGGAGGAATCACTTATTCCATTTAATGATAAATCTGGAGAAACCCTTATTTCTTGGATGGGTATAGATAAAGATACGTTTTATTCTAAAGAAATTGCAATAGTTCCAATGGATTTTTACTATCCTGGCAAGGCTAAAAACAGGTGATTTGCCACCCAGAAAAATTTATTGCTCAGGAATACCATGGACCCATACTTAAGGAACTAAACAACATTGAACTTACAATCTTATCGGTAAATATTCTATGGATTACTATCTCAAGGGTAGGACAAAGAAGAATCTTACAGAAACAGTCAGGTGCTTTGATGAGTATTTACCTAAGTATTTTTCCAATCGTTCATCCAAGTCCCTTGAATTTTTAGATGGCAGGCAAAGAATCCTTGGTTTGTTCAAGATGTTGTTCCAGTAAAGCTAAAGAAAAACTGTAAAAGAAAAATATTAAAATAGATTAAAAGGATAGTATAAATTATCGGGTTGGTTAGAAAAATCCATCTCTAAACTATCGGGTTGGTGACTATGAATAAAAAGGTTAGATATATTTAGCGTTGGTGAGAAAAATTCTCTCCCAACGCTAAATTTTTACGAAAAATATATTGCTCATCAAATATTTAAGTACATTTAACATTCAAAAATATGATATAATATAAAGTGTTTATATATAGGTTAGTAGTAAAAAGTCTAATAAAAATCAAGGGTTTTAGTGATATAGAATACTTTTAATGATGAAACTTTATCCATAAGTTGAATAAATATTATAAAAAAATGATTTAAGGGGTATGTTATGGAAAAATAAGCAAGAAAATCATAAAGGATTTTTTTCAATTACAAAAGATGAATATACCATTTCATATTGATAAAAATCAATTATATCAATTATATGATAATATAGTTTTCACAATTACAATATTAAAAAAAGGAGGATTGATGTATGTTAGCCAAAAATTAAATTGTGGTTTTTAATCATAAGAATTTTTAAGAATGTCAAAATCTATAATTTTTAACAGTGTCGCTTCTTTTAGTTACTTGGATTTTTGATCATCAATATATTGCAATTAAATCTTATATTCCCAAACAAATATTGCTGTCGGCTGAAGTTTCGGTAGATTTCCTTTCTAATATATCTGGAATATTTTTTTGACTATAAGTACTTTTTGTTTTACAATTATTGTCTCTGTACTTAATAAATATAGTAGCATATCACCCAGGATGCTTCAGAGTTTCATAGATAGGACCGGAGTTCTTGGTTTATATGGTATATTTGTCAGTGGTTTTTCTATTCAGTAATCAGTATCCTATTATTGCAAAGATATTGCCCAGACCAACATGTTGTCGCTGGAAGTTTCGGAATTGCTTATTCCATAATTGCGATGCTTAGTTTTTATCGCTTTCTCAAGACAGGTTCTTGATAATCTAAAAGTATCAAATATTATAGAAAATATTTTTAATGATTGCGAGAAACTTATTGATAAAGAGGTAGAACTAAGAAAAAAAGCTAAGCATTATGAAGAAGGCGACGAATCTACAAAGTTATCAATTGTAGCTGAGAACTCAGGTTATTTATTTGAAATAAAATCAGATAATATTTTTAAAGAGCTTAATGGCATAAAAGCAGAACTTGTTATAAACAAGAGAATTGGTGAATACACAACCAAAGGAGAAAGCGAGGGGAATTAAATATATTCCAATACAAGTTAGATGATAATGATAAAAAGAATTAAAAGAAAAATTAAGTCCATTGTTTATAATAAATGCTTACAGTAATGAAGAAGATTATCACCGTGGAATTGTAAACTTAAGCGAAATTGTGAATATGGCCTTAAGCCCTGGCACAAATGATCCAAATACTGCAATAATGTGTATAAATAAAATGTCATCATTGCTAGGGAAACTCTTATCTACAGGCAATCATTTTGTAATCCTGAAAGAAGACGAAAATGTAAAAATAATTTATCGAAGTTATTCTGTAAAGGACGAACTATATCTTGGTTTCAGCCAGATAATTTTCTATTCAGCAGGAGATCCCTTGGTTACCAAAAGCGATTTTTACAAGGAATTTATATCATATACACTATGGCAGATATAAGTGCTAAAAAGCATAAAAAGTTTTTGATGATAGCTACGAAATTTTTAATAGAAAATTTCACCCACGAAATTCATTTGGATATTTTTAAAAGAATAAAAACACATATGGAAGAGCACGTAAACTTATAGGAAAAATGGGACAATTTTTTAAAAAATAGAAAATGATTCCAAACCCAAAAATCTATATGATAGATTTAATAATTACAGATCTACAAATTATAATTCTCCGGTACTGGGACTGGGACGGGACTAAAAATCTGAAAAATCTCCTATAATTAGGTGGATTTGGTGATACTAGAAAAATAGAACCCTAGTATTTTGAATGATTTGAGATATGTCGGACGTTTGGAAAAGAAGAGGGGAATAGGGTAATAAAATCGGTGTACCTCTTTATCTGCAAGGGGTATACCTTTTTAAATTCTATCTATGGCGTGAAAATGGCGTTATTTAGTTTTTTTCTGCGACTTCCTTACGTTTATTTGGGTATAAAATGGCCGTAAGTATCCCATGTTGTTTGGGTATTTTTCATGCCCCAGTCTATCACTTATGGTCATAATATTTATATCTAAACTTATCAACAAACTGGCATGAGAATGCCTCATATACTTATCAGCTATTCAAATAAAAACTGAAGTGGCTTTTTATAAAGATAATAACACATACATATTAATTGTAATGGTGGGATTATGTAATACTAGAAAAAGAGGTTAAAAAAATGATACAGCAACTAAAAATAACATATATGAATATCTTAATGATAAGGAAATTGTTGTACCTGCTGGATATGACAAGATATCTGATGAATATCCATTCTATTACTTCTGGAAGACTTTTATTGGAGCAAATATTGTCGAGTTAGAAGAATATGATAGGGTCGGTTCTATAGTTGATGAAATTTATGACCTGACTATAACAATGGAGCCAATGTTAGATACGACATTAATGGATAATAGGCTAAGAAAACTATATAAAAAAATTAATAAAGATTGCATAAAAGTACTTTAACAATAGCCGTGCCTTTTAGACTCGTCAGGTTACTCTTAGGCTTATATCCTTTAGAAAACCACCCGTCCAGCGGGTGGTAATGATTAATCAATGGTTTTTTTCGTAAATCTGAAATTATTTTATCTAATTTCTTGTCTTTTGTATCACTGTCATTTTCTAACTTAGTATCTTCTAGTCTGTCAATTAACATCCTTAGAAAACCACTAAATTGTTTTTTTCTGTCATTCCTGTTATTCCTGTCTCTTTCATCTTTTTCTCCTTAATGTCATTTTATAACTTGTAAGTTATCCCTTACTGTACTTATATTATATCGTGCTGGTAGGGTATTGTTAATACTTACTAATGATTTTTTTGAAAAATACACTTTTTTTCAGATATATACTCACCTGAATCCATGTGGTACAATGAAGTAAAGTGCTAGGAAAAGCTGGATATTTATTCGGATAAAAAGGGTGTATTTTTATAATTAACAGCAGTAAAATTCATAAAATGTAAATGTCAATATTAAAATGTACAAAAAAATGGAAAATAAAAATGTACAATTTGGGCTCAACTATCCATCAACTCTCTTATCATCAATGAAGGATCTCTTGTCTTTAAGACGATATGAGGGGCCTTTTATTGATATAATTTTAGAATGGTGTAAAAAGTCTATCTAAAACTGCATTGGCCAGAGTCGACGAACCAAAAGAACTCACCCCATTTGGAAAATGGCATATTTGTTGTCACACTGTAGTATTTTTTCATACCTTTAGCGATTAGCTGAAAAACATGTTAGCAGTATCTTTATCAATTGGCATATATCCAATTTCATCTATAATTAAAACCTTGTATTTGGCATAAAACTTTAATCGTGATTCAAGCTTATTCTCATTTAAGGCCTTTTTTTAGTTGTGAGATTAAGGATTCAAAGGATATAAAGTATGTTTGGTATCTCGCTTTCGTACAGCTAATACCAAGAGATGTAGCAAATGAGTCTTTCCTACTCACTAGAACCAACAAATATTATATTTTCATATTTTTCCAAAAACCTAGATTATTTAGTTCTAAGACTTCTTTTTATTGATTCCTGGTTGGAATCAAGTCAAAATCATCAATGGTTTTAGGAATGGGAAATTAGCAATATGTAAATTAATACTGTCCCTTTTCGCTTGTCGGTAGACACGCTCGATCTCAACAAGCTCTTCAAGAGCCTCCAAAGGATTTTTTTCCCCTGGTTTACGAGATCTATATAGGTATCAATATGATCTTGAATACATATTATACCAATCTCTTCTAGTCCATTTAATAATTTTTGATGTGATGACATATTTTTTCCTCCTTAAAGAAATTCATCCATCTGCCTTAAATTAGTTTCAGCTAACTCATCTATAGAATCTTCATTTTTGATAGAATACTTGAGTAGCTGCTTGTAATGTTCCTCTTTGTAATTTAACCTTCGGTTACTTATACTGTGCATGGTTAGCAAATCTGTGCTATAATATATGTATAACATATCTTTGGTGACAGATAGGCAAACTGTTTTACCAATATATTGATGTGGAACAGAGTATTTGCAACCTAAATAGGTAATCATGGAATCTTTTGTGACGGTCGTGCGTCGAGTTTTTGCTGTATAGGATTCCACGATATTTATATCAGGCAGTGGTTGTAGGTACTCTGCTTCTTTTTGCAGTAATAGTACTGGTGTAAGTCCTGTTTCATAGCAAACCTAGTGCATACTTTCTTGTTTATACCAGATAATATTTCAATTAGGTCTTTTTCTGTTTCAAACTCGCCTTCATATGGTAGTATCCAAGCAATGAATTTATTTGCAGCTCAACCTCACCCTTAGTGAAAGGATGATATGGCTTACATCGTTTGATTTTAAAGTTAAAATCCTTGGCGAAAGCCTGTATTTTAGGACTAATTGTTGCATGCCCATCTTTAAAAGTTACAAGTGACGACATGTTGTCAAAAAGAATCTCCTTAGGTACGCCACCAGTATTTTTAAAAGATGCAATAAGGCAGTCAATTACATCTTCTCTTGTACGACTTGACTTGTAAATGAAGACTGGATATCTTGAATAACCTAACTTGTAGCTAAAAACGTGAAACGTGAATATTTTTCCGAATTTGTTTTTTATAGATATATCTTCTTTCCAATCAACTTGAGCCTGTATTCCAGGTGACGTTTCATATCGTGGGAACCTTTGGGAGTTTTTACTTGGTTTCAAACCTTCTTTTTAACATACTTATTGAAATTAGAGCATGTCCCAATGTCAGAATCTATTTCAGATATTAAATATTCATAAACAGACCTGACATTGACCCCCTAATTGCAAGTTTGATACCCTATTAATTCTTTATATTTGTCTAATTTACTAGTTTTATATCTATTTTTTAGGTTTTTCCTTCATATCCTTCATAGTATTTTTAATGGTTCTTCGGTCCATTTCATATAACCTTGCAAGCTCTGGAAAAAGTTGGTTTAATGTCGCTCATTTTTAATATTTTTAGTTGAGTTAATAGTACTGTATTCATGTGCATTTACCTCCACGAATACAGTATCATATTTTTCTTATTTGTACATTACCAAAATTGCAATATCAATTTGTACACTTTTTGTCCTTCCTGCCAAAATATCAGAACTTGACCTGAAATATATGTCAAGACTAGCTTAGCCTATTCATTTTTAGTCTTGACTAGTATTTTAGGGCGAGTAAACTGGTATTTACAGGAAGGCTTTTATACTTTAAGCTACAACACTCGTAGAGTATATCTTATCCATCTCTTCATCGAAGATTTCTTCAGGAGTTTTTGTATCCAAGAATTTTTTTCTAGGCTTAGCATTTATTAGGTCAACATAATACATGATTTCGTCTTCACTAAAGTCATTTATACTCCTTCCCTTAGGAATGAATTGTCTCAATATACCATTATGCCTTTCGTTGCTACCTCTTTCAAATGAAGAGTAGGGATGACAGAAGTATATGGATACGAGTGATTCAATATCACTTAGTCCTGAAAAACTCTGAACCATTGTCACTTGTTATTGTCTTGAATACTTTTTGAAACTTTTGTTTTACTTCTTTCCATTATAAGGTCTAAAAGTGCATCATTTACTGGTTTTTGAAGACTTGGAATCGATTTTTATAGCTTTATAATATCTAGATTTTCGTTCTATTATCGTCAGCAAAACATCTTGGTCTGAGGTTTTTGCCAATTACGGTATCTATCTCCCAATGTCCAAATTCTACTCTAAAAATCTACATTTTCTGGCCTTTCAGATATTGATTTTTCCAAGTTTTTTTCTTATTTGTTCTGACTTTTGTAGACTTTGGAAATTCTTTTTTTAGTTTTTGAGGTAGATCCACGTTTTTATCTTCAAAAATCCACGTTCAACATAGTTGTATAGTGTCTTTGTGCAGACTGTGCTTTTTCAAACAGATTTTCCAACCTTGCTCTACCATAACACTCATCCAAGGACCAAAACTTTTCCTCAAATGATGCTTCAACAAATCTGATAAAGTCAATACATTCCAATGCTTTGAACTTCTTTTTGAGTTTTCCCTGTTTCTTTCATACTGGGGCTTGTCCTGCATCAGGATAATAGACTATGACCTTGCGGCCATTTTTTTATTTGTTCTACGCTACCGCGTTTAAGTTCATTGTAAATAGTGGTTCTTGACCTTTTTAGGTGCCTGGCAATAGAAGATATTGAGCAACCTAATTTGATCATGGCATAAATTTCTCCTCTTTCATACTCACTTAGGTGTTTAAAGTTTCTTTTCTGTGTTAAAATTAAGCTGATTCATTGTGATCCTCCTGTAGAATTTGTTTAGCGACTTATATTTTTAACACAGGATTCGCAATGAATCATTTTTTATTCAGTTGTACAAATTGATTATACAATCAACCTTATTTGTACATTATTATATTCCACTAATTGTTCATTTATATTTTACACTTTACAGCAATGAATTTTTATCAAGCTGCTACAAGAAGTCCATATTTTTTGTAAATATGCCGATTGTGAAAATGAGTATATTTGTGATTCAGTACTTTCAGATATTGTGGGACTGTGGGTGAAGGAACTTACAGGTATGACTAAGGAAGAAATAGAAATGGCTAGCAATAATCCTAATTTATAGAAGTCAATTTTAATGATTTTTACTTGCATGAATAAATATTATACAACCAGAATATGAAGATCCCTTTAGGGAAGGTAAGTAGTAGAAATACTCTTTTAAAGGGTGGTGACGAGTCAAAGGCCAAGCCTGAACAAAGTGAAAGCCAGCGCCTTTAGACGCTGGCTGGTAAACCTTGGGCTTATAGCCCTTATGCAAAACCACCCGTTAGACGGGTGATCTTGATTTTAATAGATTTTATTAATTTAAATTATCACTAATATTATAGAACATAGAACTGTATTTAATAATATAAGTATTCATTACAATTTATGGTGATTTTTGCATACTTTCCAAGAACTTAATAACTATTTTTGTAATTGATTGCTAACATTCCTCAGTTTGTTGTACTAAGGATTTCGTTTTTTTCACTCATGGATTCTTCATTATTAATTAACTCAGTTAACCATTTGGTAGCTTTGTTCAATATATGAATTATCACCATAAATTTCAAAAAGAATAAGGGCAAATTCAGTATACTTTTTGTGCATGGTAAACTTTTTCGTTTATCACTTTTTATAGCATTCAGAAAGTATATTCATAGCTTCTTCCAGAGATTTTTGCTTCTGAAGTTTTTATCCTGATTAGCTTCAAAAAGTATAATTGCACGAGCATTTCTTATACTGAAATTATTTGGTTGCATATGAAGTGCTTTTATCAATATCTGAAAAAGCCTCAGAAAACTGCTTTGTTTTTGCTTTGTACAAAAAGCAAATTGTTGAAGTGTATATGCACTTGGTGTTTTCCTATATAATTCTATATAGATTTCATCACCTTTGTTCCCAAAAATATTAAAAATTAGGTCTGCATCATATGAAGTTCTTCTAAATACATTGTTTTTATAAATAAGACACGAATCCATTTCGTGTACAAATTTTTTATGACATTCCCTATAGTCATATTTGAATTTAGAAACTGCTACAGAATGAGTAAATTTTGCAAAAAGTGTTGATCGTAAGAATAGTAATCCTGATCGTAAACATCTTCATTCAAAGTTACATTCAATTCTGATAAATATGACTGTACTATTTTTATCTTACGTTTTATTATGTGTACATCTGTTGTTTCAAAGTAGCGAACCAAAATAGCTGTTGTTAATGCAGATCTATTATGTACAAGATATGTTGTTAATAATATTAACTCAAAAGGCTTCTTCATTTTGTATTTTGATTCTACTTAATGATTCCTCTATCTTATCTCTTGAAATAATGTTTTTCACATTTGATGATATTAATTCTAAAATTGAATATTTTTCATCATCTTTTTGCTTATATTTAAAGGATTCATTTCTTAAATTTACAGGGATATTTGCAAAATATTCTTTGTGCTTCCATGTGATCGATGTCATGTATATCTAATTTTTAAATGAAATTTTTCTAATATATGTTTGGATGATTCATACATAAAATCATCACTAGTAGCTATGGTTTTTATATTTTTTTACATTCAGCTAATATCTTATATGCATTCATATCTTCTGAACAATTATCTACCAAGAAAATATATTCACCTTTTATTTTTTTAATGGCATTTTTACATATTAATCTAGCTTCTGATTCATTTAAACTATCAACAAAGTAGACTGGTTTTTCGCATTTTACAAGCAACTTGCATTAATAGCATAGTTTTTCCTCCTAGTGGAATACCTACTATAATTACATTCTTATTAACAAGAGAAGCGTCAATGATGTTGTTAACATTATTTGTTGAGTATGTTTGATTAGTTAACGCGTAATACCAGTGTTTTACCTTGTTCATAAAAATCTCTAAGTGGTAAGCTTTCAACTTGGTTTATAGTTGAATTGCATATTCTTTCCAAAAAGTTACTGCATATCTGATACTATATTAACTTTAGTTCCCATTAATTCTGAATGTATTTCTTTTAAGAGGATTCTGTATCACCTATAATAATATTACATCCCTAAATCTCTATAAAACTGTATATTAGTATCATTGGGCATCAATTGAATCCATATATCTTGTTTGTTTTCTTCGAATATTGTATCAAGTACTTTATTGACACTTCCATCATGAAAACTATATCCTAAAAATTGTTGGCTTACGTAACAATGCAGCCTCCATCATTGAAAATAGGCTTTTATGAGTTACATTACATAACTCAAATTTTCCAAAAATATAACTCGGATTCATTATTTAAAATATCACCATGCAATGGTATATATTCTATTCCGTTGGCGCATCTCTTAACCGGACCGTAATAAGAAATATTATTTAAGTAATATATACTACTTTCATCTATGATAGAAGGAATTAAAATTATCAATGTTAGTAGTTATTATGCTTGAAATATTAATTTTATTTATTGCATTATATAATGGATTATAATCATCTACTTTAAATTTATCTCTAAGATATTCTTGAAATTGATCCTTGCTATTTCTTTTTAAAATAGTAGAAATTTTTCAAGATCATCAGAATAAGACTCGTCTATATAAAATTCATCACAAATTTGTTTACGCAATCCATCAGCTGTAGGAAGTCGATTTCCGTTTGAGATTCTAATACGGAAAATCCTGCTCCAATAAACAAATTTACTCCAGTTTTTAATTTTTCAAAAAAATATTTTTGTTTTCTATATCTACCATAATTTCTCCTTTATAACTGCTTATTTATATAATTAATAAGATTTATCATAGAGTGCATAAATCTAATAAACTTTTGTATATATCATTCTAACATTGAAATAATTATATAGTCAATACCTTAGAGAAATGCCAACTATATAATTATTAGAATGAGAACTTCCTATAAAGAGTAAAATTTTAAATACGTATTTAAGATAATTTCAAATAAATACTATATAATAAAAATCTTTTATAGAGAGACAATTTGAGTATAATTAACTGTTTTTATAATCGAATATGAACAATAATATCTCATAATAAATTCATTTAAGTAATTGAATTTACTAGAGGGCGTGTAAAAAGGAAGACAACGAAAAGATAATTAAATACCTAGACAAGAGGTTTGGCAAGGATGCATATACCATCAAGCAAGACAAATACCATCCCCGCTGGTTTGTGACCCGGGAGTTTGACACTTGTAATCGAAGATTTACTATTCAAAGGCTTTGAAAAAGCCTTAATTTTTTTGTCAAATTTTAAAATTTTATGTCTTCGCAATGCACGCAATGTATGATATAATATAAGTATATATGTTTTTGTGAGGTGAATTATGAGACTACTTGTATCTAAATCTGCTAACGCTTCTTCCTTCTATGTTCAGAAGGATATAAAAAGGAAATTCTAGAACTACTGTTATTGTTGAAAAACTTGGAACAGAAACAGAGATAATGGAAAAAAATACGGAGTAGCTGACGCTAAAGCTTGGGCACTTGATTATATGCCAATTTGAATAGAATAGAAAAGGAAAAAAAGACTGAAATTATGCCGGTAAATATGAAGCTTTTTTTCCTCAGCAAAACCATAAGCAATCGTCAAAGAATATTTAACGGAGGATACCTACCACTTCAATCAATTTACCATAGCCTTGGACTTAATAAGATTTGTAAAAAAATAAGTTCAAACGGTAAATTCGAGTATAATCTTAATAGCATTCTTTCAAGATTGATATACACTAGAATTCTTTTTCCCGGTTCTAAACTCAATGCATTCGAAGAATCTAAAAAGTTTATTGAAGATCCTGAATTTGACCTACATCAGGTCTATAGAGCTCTTGATGTTCTGAATAAAGAAAGTGACTATATACAGTCGCAATTGTATAAAAATAGCACCAAAGTTACTCAAAGAAACGCTAGTGTTCTTTACTATGACTGTACAAACTATTTCTTTGAAATCGAAGAAGCTGATGATGAAGGTCAACTAAGACAATACGGGAGATCCAAAGAAAACAGACCTAATCCATTAGTGCAGATGGGGTTATTTATGGATGGCAATAGAATTCCACTAACCTTTGATATAACCAGTGGAAACACTAATGAACAAACCACTCTTAGGCCTCTTGAAGAGAAAATAATCGAAGATTTTAATCTATCTAAATTCATAGTGTGCACTGATGCTGGTCTTTCGAGTAATGCAAATAAAAAGTACAACTCTATCAAGGATAGGGCTTACATAACTACGCAGAGTCTTAAAAAAATTAAGAAACATCTTAAAGAATGGTCTCTTGATCCTAATGGTTGGAAAAAATACGACTCTACTACATCATATAATATCAATGAAATTGACGAAGAGGAAAATAGAGACACTATATTCTATAAGGAAAGATGGATAAATGAAAAATGGACTTGAAGAAAAGCTTATAGTAACATACAGTATAAAATACAGAGACTACCATAGAAACATTAGATCAAATCAGATACACAGAGCTAATGAACTAATAAATAAAGGTTCTCTAGCTGCTAAGAAAATTCGTGATAATGATATAAGAAGGTTCATTCGCGAAACAAAAGTTACATCAGATGGAGAAATCGCAGATAGGTCAATAGTAAGCCTTGATGAAAACAAAATAATGGAAGAATCCCTGTATGATGGCTTCTATGCTGTTGTTACAAACCTTGAGGCTGAAGCTCATGAAATAGCTCAAATAAACAAAAACAGATGGCAAATAGAAGAATGTTTCAGAATAATGAAGAGTGAATTCAAGGCTAGACCGATATATCTTAGCAATGATGAGAGAATAAAAGCTCATTTTCTTATTTGCTTTTTAGCTCTTACAATATATAGAATCCTTGAAGTAAAGTTAGGAAATAAATATACAGTAAGTGAAATAACAAAAACTCTACGAGAAATGAATATGCTTAAAACTAAGCAGAATGACTATATACCAGCGTTTAATAGAACTCAGATAAGTGATGATATCTTCGAAGTTTTTGAATATAGGCTAGATTATGAAATTATAACAGAAAAAAATATGAAAAATTTTAAAAGCTACAACAAAATGAGAACATTACGCAAAATTTAAACAAAATAGAAAAAAAGCCGGAAGTATTAGTATTACTAGCCTTTCCGGCTTTTATCATCAAAAAAAGTGTCAAATACAGGATTATATAGTCAATACCTTAGAGAAATGCCAACTATATAATTATTAGAATGAGAACTTCCTATAAAGAGTAAAATTTTAAATACGTATTTAAGATAATTTCAAATAAATACTATATAATAAAATCTTTTATAGAGACAATTTGAGTATAATTAACTGTTTTTATAATCGAATATGAACAATAATATCTCATAATAAATTCATTTAAGTAATTGAATTTACTAGAGGGCGTGTAAAAAGGAAGACAACGAAAAAGATAATTAAATACCTAGACAAGAGGTTTGGCAAGGATGCATATACCATCAAGCAAGACAAATACCATCCCCGCTGGTTTGTGACCTTAAAAAAATATCCGGATATAAGGATTTATTACACTGTTTCCCGAAACCCACTTTCCATGAGTTCGCCTGCTATATCAACGGACTTTGACAATTTTTTTGGTGAACGGGCAGTAAAAGACTACAAAAAAGCCAATAAACTTGCTGGTGATAAGCTCTCTTATGATAGCTCTATCAACTTTGTCTACTATACAAGGGTCAAGTCACTTGAAGACTTACGGGCTTCTTATGACAGACTTATGGACTTTGTCAACTTTGTGCGTGAGAAATACCCGATAATCATCGAGGAAGGTTTTTTGGAAGTACAAATGGATATTGACGGTATCAAGTTAAAAGGACTGGCAGATGACGATAGCATGATATACCAGGATATTTGCCAGGTTAAAAATGGTGAGCTTGATGTCAAGTCTTACGAAGAGATTTATAATGAGCTTAGTCCCAAGATAAAACCCATCCTGATAATCCAGATGGCTTTTACCTTCCATGCAGATATTGGTAGGGTCCTTTATTTTTGGTTGTATAATATTTAGTGTTGGTGAGAGAAAATTCTCTCGACGCTGTAGAATGAAAACCCCCAGTTAGACTGGGGGTCAGACTGTAGACAAAGTCCACATGTAAAAAGTGTGGACTTTTCTAGTTTTTAGTACAATAAAATGCATCTTTATGATATCCATACCACGAAAGCATTGAGATTTCAATGTTTTCGTGGTATAATATATATGAAAAGAGGTGCGCTATGATTACGAAAAATACATCCAATAAAGAGCAAATACAGATGGTTTTCCTTAGAACAGCTTTGTTCCCAAAGACCATATTCTTAGAAAAATTGATGATACAATTGATTTTTTTCATTCATATATGATTTAGTGGAAGATAAATATTCTTCAGATACTGGCAGACCAAGTATAGATCCGGTGATATTAATCAAGATTCCAATCATTCAATATATGTTTGGAATAAAAAGTATGCGACAGACAATAAAGGGAAATAGAAGTAAATGTAGCATATAGATGGTTTCTTGGTTTGGATTTTTTTCGACCCCGTTCCTCATTTCAGTACTTTTTGGGAAGAACTACAAAAGAAGATTTGAAGGAACAGACCTATTTGAGCAGATTTTTCTAATGTGTTAATGCAGTGTATGAATAAGAATCTTGTTGATACTTCAACTGTATTTGTAGATTCTACCCATGTCAAAGCAGCCGCAAATAGAAAGAAGGCTAAGAAAAATTCTTTGTAGCAAAAGAAAGCTGCGAGATTTTTATGATGATCAGTTATCAAAGGAAATAAATTCAGATAGAGAAAAACATGGTAAAAAGTCCTTAAAAGACAAAAATAAGGATGACGATGATGTTGATCCCCCTAGCATAGATTGTAGCGAACTTAAAGAAAAGAAAGTCAGCACAACAGATCCTGAAAGTGGTTGGTTTTCATAAAGGAGAACATAAAGAGGTCTTTGCATATGCGATAGAAGCTGCATGTGATAAGCATGGCTGGTTACTTGGTTATACAGTACATCCAGGCAATGAACACGATTCTAAAAACATTCCCTGCAATTTATGAAAAAAATAAAGAAACTCAAACCTGAAATAATTGTTGCTGATGCAGGGTACAAAACACCGGCTATAGCTAGAATGTTGATTGATGATGGTATAAGGCCAATTTTTTTCCGTATAAAGCACCAATGACAAAAAGGATTCTTTAGAAAATATGAGTATGTATATGATGAATATTATGATTGCTACATTTGCCCAAATAACAAGATACTAAAATACTCAACTACAAACAGAGACGGATATAGAGAGTATAAAAGTAATCCTGTAAATTGCAGTAGTTGTCCATATATATCTCAATGCACCCAAAGTAAAAATCATCAGAAGGTAGTTACAAGGCATGATGGCAAGAATATATGGATATATGCGAAGACATTAGACATACAAGAGGGACGAAAAGCATCTACGATTTACGAAAAGAAACAATAGAAAGAGTATTTGGAGTAGCAAAAAGAAAATCATAGTATGCGATATACACAGCAGATAGGTAAAGAAAAATGGTCATGAAAATAGGCCTAACTTTTGCGTGTCTAAATATGAAAAAACTAGCAAAAATACTGACAAAGAAGAGTAAAAAACACTGTGACTTTTCGACAATTTTTTCGTTTTTTAGGTTATCCTTTAGTTTTTAACAATTATATGAGAAAAAGTCCCTTAAATCATTAATGACTTAAGAGACTTTGTCATGATTTGACCCCAGTTAGACTGGGGGTTCCGTTTAGCTTTTAACGATGAGAAACTATTAAAAAAATCCTCCTTTGTGTATAATTAATCTGTGGTCTGACAACTACAAATTAATATTAAAAGGCAAAAGGAGGATTTAACATGTCAAAAGACATTCATAGTTTATCACACACAAGGTGGAATTGCAAATATCATGTGGTGTTTGCACCAAAATATAGAAGAAAAGTATTTTATGGGGAAAAAAAGATTGGAAATAGGAGCCATACTCAGGGAGTTGTGTAATTGGAAAGGTGTAAATATAATACGAGCAGAGGTGTGTATAGATCATGTACATATGTTGATAGAAATACCGCCTAAAATGAGTGTATCAAGCTTTATGGGATTTCTGAAAGGTAAAATCAGTATAATGATTTATGAAAAATGGGGCAACTTAAAATACAAATATAGAGGTTGTCAGTTCTGGTGTAGGGGTTACTATGTAGATACAGCAGGCAAGAATGACAAGATAATAAAAGGAATATATAGCAAAACAATTAAAAAGAAGACGAATTAGGAGAACAACTAACATTTGATGTCAGTGACCCTTTTAAAGGGTAGCAGTTAAAATTTGCAAATGTCAGACTAAAAATACCTTTTTGAGGTATTGCTAGTAAATAAGGCCTTAACGGCCGAAAATGAAGAACCACCAGCTAGGCTGGTGGATTCTTTTATAAAAATATAATGATTATCAAATATATAAGTACTGTTAATATATAGAAATATGATATAATATAAAGTGTTTAGAAAAATAGAATTATATATAGATTAGTAAATTAAAATTATATGATATTAGGAGATCTAAAAAAATGGCTGATAGCACAAAAGATAGGTTTTGAAAAACAAATTTGGGACGCAGCTTGTGTTCTTTTGGGGACATATTCCTGCTGCTGAATATCGAAAAGTAATTGTTGGACTTATTTTTTTCTTCGTTATATATCCAGTGCTTTTTGAAAAGCGTTATGAGGAACTTTTAAAAAGAAGGTGATGGTTTTGAAAATGACAGGGATGCATATGCAGAAGAAAACATGTGCCAGAAGAAGCTCGTTGGAGCAAGATTTCTTCCGCTGCACACACACCTGAAATTGGTACAGTAATTGATGATGCAATGAGAGCAATTGAAAAAGAAAATGCGAGTTTGAAAAAAATGTTTTGCCTAAGAACTATGCCAACCCAGATTTGGATAAAAGAGTATTGGGGGAAGTTGTTGACTTATTTACCAACGAAGTAAAAATGGATGGAACAGAAGTAAGCAAAGATTTACTGGGAAGGACATATGAATATTGTATTGCTCAGTTTGCTTCCTATGAAGGAACAAAGGGTGGAGAATTCTACACGCCTTCAAGTATTGTAAAGACTATCGTTGCTATACTGAAGCCTTTCAATAATTGCCGAGTGTATGATCCTTGTTGTGGCAGTGGTGGTATGTTTGTACAGAGTGAAAAATTTGTGCAGGCTCATAGCGATAATCGAGGGAATATTTCAGTTTATGGACAGGAATCTAATGCAGATACATGGAAGATGGCAAAAATGAATATGGCAATAAGAGGAATTGATGCCAATTTCGGTTCTTATCATGCCGATACATTTTTTAATGACATCCATAAAACATTAAAATCGGATTTCATTATGGCAAATCCTCCATTTAATCTTTCTAATTGGGGCGCAGATAAATTAAAAGATGATGTTAGATGGAAATATGGAACTCCACCATCAGGAAATGCAAACTATGCTTGGATACAACATATGATTCACCACTTAGCACCTAATGGGAAAAATAGGCTTAGTACTTGCTAACGGAGCATTATCATCCCAATCTTCTGGAGAAGGAGAAACTGAAGAAAGATTATAGAAGATGATTTGATTGAAGGATTCTAGCTTTACCGACACAGTTATTTTTATAGCGTAACTATTCCAGTGACATTGTGGTTCATCACTAAAAAAATAAAAAAAGCAAAAAAAGGTAAGACGCTATTTATTGATGCTCGTAAAATGGGATATATGGTTGATAGAAAACACAGAGATTTTACAGAAGGAATACAAGAAGATGGAAGTTTAGGAGATATTGACTTATTAGCTAAAAACTTTGAAGATTTTTCAAAATGGAGAATTGAAAGAGAAAAGGATTTTCTGCCATAGCTTCAATAGAAGATATAGCAAAACAAGATTATATCTTAACTCCTGGCCGATATGTAGGAATTGAAGAACAGGAAGATGATGGAGAGCCATTTGAAGAAAAGATGAAGAGATTGACTTCAGAACTTTCAGTTATGTTCAAAAAATCTCATGAATTGGAAGAAGAAATCAGAAAGAAGCTGGGGGCGATTGGGTATGAAGTGTAAGCTTGAAGAAATTTGTTTATTTCGAATGGAGAAAACGAATGTAGCTAATTTAACAACAAAAACATACATTTCAACTGAAAATATGCTTCCGAATAAATCGGGAATAGTAAATGCTACGTCACTTCCAACTGTTAATTTGACACAAGCATTTGAGAATGGAGATGTACTTGTATCAAATATTCGTCCATATTTCAAGAAAATATGGAAGGCGAGAATAAATGGTGGATGTTCCAATGATGTATTAGTGTTTGTGGCTAAGAAAGACATAGATAGTGATTTTTCTTTACTATGTTCTTGCGGATGATGCATTCTTTGCATACGCAATGGCTACGTCAAAAGGAAACGAAAATGCCAAGAGGTGACAAGAAATCCATTATGCAATATGAAGTGCCTTGCTATGATGTTGAAACACAGCAAAAATAGCGAGCATTTTGAAGTCAATAGATGAAAAATAGAATTAAATAAACTGCTATAAAAACAATAATTTAGCGGCTTAAAGTTCGATATCCGAGACATCCACCGCTGACATTAAACGAGGCAGCAGGTATCTCTTATTTCAGCAAGTTTCGCATTTTTCCTCTTGATTTGCCCAAACTTGCTGGAATAGCGAATTTGCAGTTTTCAGTAAACTCCCTCATGTCAGCTTTGTGGGATTAATATTTCGGTTTTCCGGAAAATCAGGAACCGTGAGCTGTTGTTGCGTAGTGCCTGTTCCATGAATTGGGACACTCTTCAGCCATAGGTACAAGTATTTTAGCAGAAACGATATTCGTATGAGGTACAAGAGTTACAAGTCGGACTATTGGTGATATGGAATATGTCGAACATACAAAGCCAATTGTTCCCCTTGCAGAAACGGTCACACTCTCTGCTGAAATCTTGTAATCATTAGTGAAGTCTATAAAGACCTTCATCGCTGATTCCATTGGAATATACGATAATGGTGTTCTTCTGTTTTCTGATTTGATATTATTTGTGGTTTATCACCAGCGCTCATATCAGAAATATCACCAAGAGCTCATCCTGCCCAGCCAAATGGAGCTCATTAAGGATAGAAACCTCTTCTTGAAAGAGCTTCCTGCTCGCTGGAAGTAAATTATTGTCATATATAATATACCTATAACTTCTGTGGGTGCAGAAGTTAATATAGGGGACTTCCGCCCATAGTCGTTCTCTAAGAATAAATTAGGAGGATTGACTGTGAAACAAGATTTAATCAAAGATATTGTTCAAGGAATGTTACCATACTTGAACAACGCACAAAATGAGAAGTTACAAGAAGTTTTGCAATATACCTTTGTAAATTATGATGTAACAGAAAACAAGAAACAAGAAAACAACTCGGAGCAAAGCTATATGGAACTGTTCCTGTCGGCAAAACGAATTGAGGGATGTTCTGAGAAATCTCTAAATACTACAAAGTTATCTATTGAAGCTATGCTTAATGAACTCAAAAAGATGTCAAACGCATAGTTACAGATGATATAAGAAGATACCTGACAGAGTATCAGGAAAAGAAAAAGTCAAGTAAAGTTACAATAGACAATATACGCCGAATTCTTTCAAGTTTCTTTTCGTGGCTTGAGGACGAGGACTATATATTGAAAAAGTCCTGTCAGGCAGAATACATAAGGTTAAAAACCGGCACGAACATCAAAGAAACATACTCCGATGAAGCGTTGGAGCTTATGAGGATAACTGCACGGAACTGAGAGATTTGGCAATTATAGATATGCTTGCTTCTACTGGTATGCGTGTAGGAGAAATGGTGTTGCTTTAACCGCAATGATATTGATTTCAATGAGAGAGAATGTATTGTTTTCGGCAAGGGCAGTAAAGAAAGGGTTGTTTACTTTGATGCAAGAACAAAGATACATTTGCAGAATTACTTGAAAAGCAGAACAGACGATAATCCGGCGCTGTATCTTTTGAAATCACCTCACGAAAGGCTGAAAATAGGAGGCGTTGAAGTGAGATTAAGAGAATACGGAAAGAAATTAGGGTTTTGCAAAAGGTACACCCACATAAATTCAGGCGTACCCTTGCAACTATGGCAATAGATAAAGGAATGCCCATTGAGCAATTACAACAGCTCTTGGGGCATAGAAAGATAGATACGACCTTGCAGTATGTAATGAAAAACAGAGCAATGTAAAAATTGCTCATCGAAAAATACATTGGATAGAAAGGAAATAGTTATGGCTGAATGGATGGAATGTTCAATCGGAGATTTTGTGTAATACAATTTCAGATACTTACAAAGGGAATGATGAATATGTTGTTCTTTGTAAACACATCAGATGTTTTGAAGGAAAAGTATTAAATCACGAACCAGTTGTCAATAAAAACCTTAAAGGTCAGTTCAAAAAGAAATTTAAGAAAAATGATATTTTGTATTCTGAAATAAGACCAGCCAATAAAAGATTTGCTGATATTGATTTTGAAAAACACCTCAAGTTATATAGCATCTACAAAGCTTATGGTCTTGCGACATAACGATAAAGTATTGCTCTGAATACCTTTTTGCTTTGGTAAAATCCAACTATGTGATTGCTGAATTACAGCACTTGGCAGAAACTCGTTCAAGCACATTTTCGCAAATAACATTTTTCATCTGAACTTGCTCCGATGAAAGTGCTTTTACCAGACAAAGACACACAAAAGAGAATTGTAAGTGTGTTATCAAATATTGAACTAAAGATTGATGAAAATATAGCGATAAACACACTTAGAGCAAGGCAAGCCAAACTCTCTATAAAGATTGGTTTTTTGATTTTTCTCCATTTTCAACTGAAGGTAATCTTCCTGATGGCTGGCGTATGGGGAACAGTCGGCGACATTATCTGGCCACGACTTCCAGCGAGTTCCTCTTTTCTGGAGCAGAAAGAGAAAAAATGGAGAAAATATACCTTACTGGTGTTAAGCATCACTGATGGACTATGTGTTGATAATGCATCTTTTGACGGCATTTATCTTTTACCGAGAAGATGGCACAGTTGTTGATGTTCTGTAGGCTTCAATTTTCAATATGTATATGGACAATTTTAAGTTAATAATCACGTCACATCATAACCGGGAAAGAGGGCTGGTTGAAGAATTGTATCTGCTTTTCAGCCTAACAAATATTAAATCAATCGTTACCGGAGCGGGTTCAGCAAAAGGTTAATAACAAAACTTAAAGAAAGTACCGGCAATCATACCAGCAATAAAAGCTGGAGTGCATGGACGGCATCTCAACCAATATTCGCTCAAATCCGCAACTTAAGAGATGGTACCTGCTTAGCAGATTTGAGACACCCTTTACCTTCGTCTGCTGGCGAGGTACGTTCTGATATCACCTTGTTGCTAAATTATTGTTTAGAATATGGTACCTGCTGGAGGACTGAATCAAAAAGAATTAAATGAAAATTAATCTATAAAAGGGAGAGAGATTTATGCCTGCTTATATATGAAGCAGATTATGAAAAACTCAATAATTGAATTATTTTAGACGGATTTAGGATACGGGTATGTGTATGGTCCTGATATTGAAAGGATTTTTACAGTCCATTATACGAAGACATTCTGATTGACTCTCTATATCGTTTGAATAGAGGATACCGGATGATGCTATTCAGGAAGCACTATATCAAATCAAAAACTTTGAAAAACGGGGAGCTGTAGCAGAAAAATGCCATATTTATGGATTATCTTCAAAACGGTATTCCTGTTAGATATGTTGACAATGGAGAAGAGCGCCTTCGATTGTTTACCTTGTTGATTATAAGAATGTTGCCAACAATTCATTTATCGTGTCTAATCAATGGACATTCATTGAAAAATAGTAAAAAGACCTGACATAATAATATTTCTAAATGGATTGCCACTTTGTATTAGTGAGCTAAAAATCTCCTTCACGTGAGAACACAGATGCTTCAGAAGCTTATAGGCAACTTTCGCAATTATATGCAGGAAATTCCGTCCATGTTTATTTATAATGCTATTTATGTTATGAGCGATCAATTGACATCTAAAGCTGGTACTATCACTCCGGTGAAGACCGTTTTATGGAGTGGAAGACAAAGATGGGAATTATGAAAATACACAGTATGCACAATTTGACACTTTCTTTGAAGGGATATTCTCAGAGAGAGATTACTTGATATTATAAAAACTTCATATGCTTTTTCAAATGAGGGGATTAATACTTATAAAATCTCGCCGGATATCATCAGTATTTTTGCGGTAAAGAAAAGCTATAGAATCTACTGAAAAAGCTACTGTTACTGATGGTAAGGGTGGTGTTTTTTGGCATACACAGGGTAGCGGTAAGTCACTTTCTATGGTGTTTTACGCTCATTTATTACAAGAAGCACTAGATAGTCCAACGATTGTAGTACTTATAGATAGGAATGACCTTGATGACCAGTTATATAGTCAATTTGCAAAGTGTAAAAACTTTATGAGACAAGAACCGATGACATGCTGAAAAGTCGTGATAATCTGAAAAATTACTTGCTGGTAGAAGGCAAATGGTATTATTTTTACTACTATGCAAAAATTTGAGGAATCCATGAACCTTTTATCTGAACGTAATAATATTAGTTATGGCAGATGAAGTCCCATAGGGGTCATTATGGACTTGCTGAAAAATCAAGATTACTAAGAATGATGATGGTAAGGATGTTGCAAAAACGTGATTGGCACTGCCAGGATAATACGTAATACTCACCTAATGCTGCATATATAGGCTTTACGGGGAACACCCTATTTCATCAAAAAGACCGTAGTACGCGTGAAGTATTTGTGATTATATTGATATATATGATATGACACAGCAGTTGAAGATGGCAACCAGACCAGTTTTATTATGAGAGTCGTAATAAAGTTTAATCTTGATGAAGGACCTTGAAGTTAATTGATGCAGAATACGATATACTAGCTCATCAATGCTACTGAAAGTGTTATTGAGAAAAGTAAGAGAGAATTAGGACAAATGGAAGCTGTACTTGGTAATGATAACACTATTAATTCACTGGTTACTGATATTTTAGACCACTATGAAAAACAACAGGGAAAAACCCACTTACTGGTAAGGGCCATGATTGTGGCATATTCTCGACCAATAGCAATGAAAAATTTATAAGAAAATCCTGGAACTTCGTCCCTACTTGGAACGAAAAATAGGTGTTGTAATGACATCTGGAAACAATGACCCAGAGGAATGGAGAAAAATCATTGGAAATAAGCATCATAAGGATGAATTGGCAAAGAAATTTAAAGATAATAGTAGCCCTATGAAGATTGCAATAGTTGTTGATATGTGGTTGACAGGCTTTGATGTTCCATCGCTTGCAACAATGTACGTATACAAGCTCGTGTCAGACACAATCTAATGCAGGCAATTGCAAGAGTAAACGTGATTCCGGAGACAAAGAGGGCGGGTTAGTTGTTGATTATGTTGGGATTGCGACAGCTTTAAAGAAGGCCATGAATGACTATACATCGCGTGACAAAAATAATTACGGTGATACTAATGTTGCAAAAGTTGCATATCCTAAGTTCTTGGAAAAATTGTCTGTTTGTCGTGATAAGTTCCACGGATTTGATTATAAAATGTTTATGGATGGAACAGATCTTGAAAGGGCAAAGACAATAAGTGGTGCTGTCAACTCATTATGAGTAGAGAAAAAGCTGACGATAAAGACTCTTTTGTAAAGAGGCCTCATGCTCATCAGGGCTCTTATCTCTATGTTCTTCATTGGTAGATGAAGAAAGTAGATTTGAAGCAGCTTTTGAATCTATACGTGTTCTTATATTAAGACTTGCGAATGCAGACGATGGCAATAGAGCTTCTTTTTACCAGAAATAAATGCAAAAGATTAATGAATTACAAAACAAAGCATAAAAAGTGATGGTGTAATCAATCTTTTCTCAGATATTAAAGAAGAGTTTTCATTGTTTGACCCAAAATTTCTTCAAGAGGTCGCAAATATGAAAGAGAAAAATCTTGCAGTTGAATTATTGAAAAAATTAATATCAGAACAGGTTTCAGTATACCGTAGAACAAATGTGGTAAAGTCACAAAAGTTCAGCGAAATTATGCAACGTGCACTAAACTCTTTATCTTAATGGTATGCTTACCAATGAAGAGGTCATCGAGGAAATGCTAAACTCAGCAAATCAAATTGCTCAAGCTCAAAAAGAGGGATAAATTAGGATTGACGGCTGATGAACTTGCTTTTTACGATGCCTTAACAAAACCACAGGCAATAAAGGATTTCTATGAACATAACGAACTAATTGCTATTACTAAGGAACTGGCTGATACACTACGTAGGAATAAGACTATTGATTGGCAAAAACGTGAGTCAGCAAGGCAAAAATGCGTATGCTAATTAAGAAGCTTCTGAAAAAGCATAGTATCCTCCTGAAGGTATGGATGATGCGGTGCAGACTGTTATGACACAGTGCGAATTATGGACTGATAATTATAACTTCGAGGAAAAAGGAAAAGTTTATTCGTATATAAATCATGCAGAGAAAACTCTGCCGTTGGTTGCAGAAGATATAGGGAAATATGATTAATTAGTTTAAGCTTCATAAACTGGTGTATGAGAGAGGTAGTTATGGCAAAAGGAATAATATATTTAATGTCTACAGTCGTTTCTGGTCTTATCAAGATTGGTAAGACAGGAAATGACCAATTTGAAAATAGAATGAGATTTTTAGAGAACAATGGATACGCTAATATTACAGGGTTAAAAAGGGAGTTTGCTATAGAAGTAGATGGATATGATGAGAAAGAAAAACTTATACATGACATTTTTTAGTAAAAGTAGAATTGTAGGTACTGAACTATTTGCGTTAGATATAGAGGTTGCAAAATCTTATTATCTTCTTTAGATGGTAAACAAATTTATCCTAAAGACAAAAGTAAAAAGAAGTATTCAAAGAATCTACAGAAGAAATAATACTTAAAACTGAGGTTGGATTTGTTCCAGACGGGGAGTATGTATTAAATCGTAAGATAAAAAGGTTTTCGGAAAAGTGAATGGAAAGCTATAGTTAAAGATGGAGTCTCACAGTACTGAAAGGAAGTCTTTGTGGTAATACCGGCAAAGGTTATATACCATCTATTAGAAGAAATGCAAAAATAAAAGATAATATATTACAAGAAGATATTGTATGTATAAATCCATCAAGTGCCGGTTGGATAGTTATTGGTAAATCTAATAATGGCTGGGTAGAATGGAAAGATTTACAAGGGAATTCTATTGAAAAAAATATAGAGATAAAGAAGAGTAGTCGACAGATAAGTTATCTATTATAGAAAAATAACATGAGGTATGTGTACGCCAAATTTAAAAAGCAAAAGAATATAAAAAAATTTGAAGATATTAAGTATGTTAGAGAATATGAAAGCGAATATTGAGTGCAAGAGAACTTGTTGCAGTACTTGATTATTCCCTAATGGCGAAACTTTTCAAAAGGTCATTGATAGAGCGATGATTGCTTGTGGGAATAGTGGACGAATAGAATACGATTTTGCTGAGGTCAGCAAAATCGTGAAAGCAGGATGCTACCAGCAAGTCTATTAAAAATACATTGATAGATTTATATCCTAGTTATAGAGGTGTAAATTGTGTTATATCAGATAAAGATAGCTATGTATCTGGGTTTTAATTCCACACAATGTAATCTTTGAATATAGAGGAAGTTAACCATAAACCATAAAAGAGGCAAGATTAAAAAAATAAGCAAGGTGAGGCGAGTAGTATTATATAAAGAAATGAAAAAGTAGAAATACCTATGCCACCTGATATAAGTAAAATTAAAAAAATAAGTAGGTGATAATATGAAATATCTAGTTGATATAAGGATGAAATTTTAATAAGAGAAAAAGAACCTTTGTTATTGGAAGCTTATTCTTACACTGATCGAGAGTGGGTTGAAGGAGATTGGTTGGTTGGGGTTTATGATGGCAGTATAACAACAATAGCGATCACTGAATTAGAAGCCAAAGAGTTGATAAGAAATAAGGAACTGTATAAAAGCATAATAAAAAAATAATATAGAAAAGTAATTGTTGGACTTATTTTTCTTCGTTATATATCCAGTGCCTTTGAAAAGCGTTATGAGGAACTTTTAAAAAGAAGGTGATGGTTTTGAAAAATGACAGGGATGCGTATGCAGAAGAAAATATTTTTGTGCCAGAAGAAGATCTGTTGAGCAAGATTTCTTCCGCTGCACACACACCTGAAATTGGTACAGTAATTAATGATGCAATGAGGGCAATTGATAAAGAAAAATATTTTTAATTGACATTGATACTTTAAATAATAAAAGTTTATAAAAATGTTAGGTTAGATTAATACTGGTAAAAAAATATCAAATAAAAGGGGATGGAGCTAGTGTCAAATAATAACAATTATGATGATTTCATCAATAGATTGGAAGAATATGCTTCCAAACCAGACAATACTGTTTTTTGCAGATTGTGATATAGAGGTATGAGTAACTTTCATAAGGATGGTAAAACAAGTAAGGTATGGTGGGTAGAAAGGTTAGATTCAGTAGGTGAGTTTTTATTTAGTTTCGATAGAAGAAAATATATAACTTGTTTTCTGACTATCCTCATAATCTTACAGAAGATGAGATTGAAATTTTTGATAAAGAAAATCCATATTGAGCTGATTTTTAGATATGAAAAAATAATTAAGATATGATTAGATGGCTAACAATGATATGGAAGTAATAATATATAAAATTTCAAGTCATTTATATGAAAGTATAAAATTGTGGCATAAGACTTGTTTGAATGATATTGCTTGGAGATATAAGTTATTTGACATACACTCAAGTAAATGGTAATGTATTTATTACTATTTGTTAGGACATAAAAGTTTGTTTGTATTTTGAAGAAGCATTTAACCTAAATTATAGTGGTTAAAGGAAACGAAATTTAGAAAGATGCTTTTATCTAGGAAGAAATAGTAGCGTACTGATTTATATTTATTAAGAGAGGATAATCCAGTGAAAAAGAAGTTGAAATATATCTAAAACCCTTAAAAAGAACTGCTGGCTAGCGACAGTGATGAATTGCCCTTGAATATTCCAGACTATCAACGCCCCTATACTTGGAAAAGCCAAAAATGTCATTCAACTACTGGACGACGTTGTAAGATTTTTCTAAATATCCAGTATAGAATTGGAACTATCATTTTGCATGATAATGGTAATACACTAGACATTGTTGATGGACAGCAAAGAATTATTACAAGTTTACTAATTGCAAGGTATTTAACAAAAACAGCAAGAAGACATAATATCAATTAATCTTCCAGGACATCAAAAAAACTATTGAAAATGTTGCAAATAACAGTAAAGTCATACGTGAATATTTTTGAGCGGAACAAAAATAATCAAAAAGATAATTGAGGAATATTTTCTTTCCAATTGTTCTGTTCAAGTCTTGAAATTGATTAATCTTGATGAAGCTTTTCAGTTATTCGATTCATCTAATAACCGAGGAAGAGAGTTACATCCAACGGACTTATTAAAAGCATTCCATCTTCGTGAGTTAAAAGGAAGTGAAGATAGAAAGCTTGAAATGGTTGAACTGTGGGAAAATATTCCACCTAGTCAGATTCATACATTGTTTTTCAGACCACCTATTCAGAATAAAACAGTGGTCTAAAAATAAGGATGTTCCTAATTTGGGATTTTCTAACAAGGATATTGACTTATTTAAAGGTATTAGTGAAGGGGATAATAATTCTGAATTAAAATGGGCCTGGACGCTTATAATGGCAAAGAAATATGTTGATACTTTAAACCAACAGAATCAAATGATCATCGAACTAAAAAGGCATACCTGAAATAAATTACGTATTTCAGATTGATCAACCGATGATTAATGGAGAATATTTTTAAGTTTGTTGATTATTATAATAGAGTTCTTGAAAAACATGATTTCTATTCTGAGGGCTATAAAAGCGGAAGACAACTCTATTTTTATCCATATGTAGACAGGTAGAAAATAAGAGGTATTTTCCTATGTTCACTCCTTATTTAAAACGTCTATGCTATATGCCATCGATAGATTTTTCCGATAGTGAATATGATTTGATAGAAAATGTGTTTTTAAATATTCATACTTTCCACGATTTTACCTGAGCAGGTTCAGAAAAGGAGTATTAATAAATTCGTCATTAATAGTGATGTAGGAGTAGGGAACTTGTTTAACTATATAGCTGAATCCTTTTCAGTAAATGATCTTTCATATTTTGAAATACCTATTGATAAATTTCGACTAAAAAAATATTGATAAAGTAAAAGATAAGTCTAAGGAGATATATGAAAAAAATATATAGGAGGTTAGAGCTGATGGAAGAATTTAGTGTATAAAATATTCGAAAATGAATATACTATTCCAATTTATCAAAGGGCCTATGCCTGGACAGAAAATGAAATCAATACGCTGATTGATGATATATATGACTACTATAATCGTGGTGGAGAGCAAAAAAATATTTTATTGGTTCCTTGGTTGTTCATTCTGATGATAATGGAATAATCAGTGTAATTGATGGACAGCAGAGATTGACAACCCTTTACTTGTTGATTTGTTACTTAAAAATGAATCACCACACTCTAAATTAGCTGAAAAATAGATGTTAAGTTAAATTTTGAAAGTAGAAAACGATCTACAGAGATTTTAAGTATATTAAAGAATAAAGATGACTTTGAAAAAAATATTAGATCTAGACAATGAATTGGTTGATGCTTATAGGATAATAAGGAAGAAATTTCAAGAAAAAGGGCACAGATTCGTCAAATAAGTTTGATGAAGAGTATTTTAATTACCTGCTTAAAAAGTTATATTAATAAAAATGAGCTACCTAAAGATACTGATTTAAACCATTACTTTGAAATTATGAACGACCGTGGTGAGCAACTTGAAAAGCATGAGATTGTAAAAGCATACTTACTGGGACTACTAGCTGAAGAGGAAGTAAAAAAAAGATCTGTTGTATCCGAGATTTGGAATGCCTGCCAAAGGATGGATAAATATGTCCAATTAGGATTTGATCCAGATATTCGTGGTGAATTATTTTCTGGAACTTGGGATGTGTTTTCTCCGACAAATTTCGAGGAAGTCTCAGAGGCATTTAATGATGACAACAGCCAATCAGTTTCTAAATCAATTTCTCTAGATGCTATCCTAGAAATGACTCCGAATCCAGACAAGGCTGATGAAACAGATGATACAGGTAGGTATCATTCCATCATAAATTTCCCTAATTTTATTCTCCAGGTTTTGAAGCTATATAAAGACAAGGAGCCCTTTGATTGGAATTACGAATCAAGAGGTATTTCCTTAGATGATAAGCGCTTGGTTGAGCAATTTAAGGATTCTATTAAATCAGATAAAGATGTTTATGAATTTACGTATTTGTTACTAAAAACCTCGTTTTTTTATTTGATAATTATGTGATTAAGACAGATAGCATAAATGATAATTCATTAGATGACTCTAATTGGAGTTTGCATAAACCATATATGCTTAAGAGTGGAAATAATAGAAACTTTCACCTCGTAATACATTTTCTGACAATGATAATACTCAGGATATAGTGGTCAAGATTGAGTCAATGTTTCAGGTAACTGATCCACGTCAAAATTTATAAGAGTTTCTTGTTTGGATTATTGCAAAATACTTAGTGACGATGCTATATTGAAAGACGAAGACTTGCTTATCAAAAAGCTAATAGGTTTTGCAAGTCAACGATTCATATCATTAACTAGGGACAAATCAGTATTTGACAGAGGGGTAAATACACCTAACTACGTCTTCAACTTTCTAGATTTTGTTTTATGGTATAATGAAACTCATGGAACGGGATGTGGAGTTAATGCTTCAAATTTTGATTTTAAATACCGAAATTCTGTTGAGCATTTTTATCCTCAGAATCCTGATGAGAGTGAAGGACATAAGAGATTAAATCCAGACATACTGAATAATTTTGGTAATCTATGCATCATGTCACGCAGTCATAATTCATCACGTTCAAACTTAATGCCGGATGCAAAAATCAAACAGTTTGGGTCTACAGACCAAAGCTTGAAATTTGAGTTAATGCAACAGATGACTATTGATAAGAATGGTTGAGTACTGTACAGATAAAAAGAACATGGGGAAAAATGAAAGAAATTTTGACTGATTTTATAAAGAGTATCGAAGCTAGTTTAGAAATATAAATTTAAAGTTTTTAGTTTGTATTGAGTGCAAAATCTACTAGACAAACAGATATTTAAACATTTGAAAGAAGGTGCTACAGTGAAGCACAAGAATGTAAGAAGAGAATGTGAAGACCTATGGGCAAAAACAAATATTACGTCCTAAGCAAATCACATAAAGTATACCTAGAGATAAGAGAATACTTGAAGGAAAAAGAAGTAGACATTACGCATCTAAACCAAAAATAGAAAAAGTAAGGGAGATGGAAGAAAGCAAAAAGACTTTAGCAATGCAGTCCTCCACGTATGGGGATATTTCAAAAAAAGAGGCAAGTGAAATTGAAAAATAGAATTTTTAACAGACTAGAAGAATATATGGACGGTAAAAATGAGCAAAAAAATATGTAATTGAATACATTAATGCTTTACAAATAAATACCCTAATAAATATTTACAAGAGTCAACCTTACTAAGAGGAGGAGAGTATCAATGAGTTATACAATATCTTTGTTTACTATCAATACAAAACAGAAAGAACAAGAGTTAGACCAGCCAGACTTCTTTGAAAAGGAAGAAAAATCTGGAAAAATTACACCAGACCAGCAGGCACAATTAGAAGACCGTTTATTGAAATATAGGTATAAACATGTAGGAAATACAGGTGATGGTAAAATATTTGAACATACTGATTTTGGTTACATTATTGACAGAGAGTGCCTTTTATTTTTTTCTACATCAAACGACTTTGATTGCATTTTTCGAAGTTGGAATGACAGCATCTGAATTTACGGATACTGGTGAATTTGCTAAATATGATGTGCAGGCAGGTGGATGGGAAGAAATATAAAATAGATATCATAAAAAAGACACTGAGAGTCTTCAAATAGACTTCTAGTGTCTTAATTTTTGTTAAAGAAAAGTAATTAGTGCTTATTTTGACAATATTTCATGCTATAATCTAATCAAGAAACAAGCTTTTAAAACCTACAATACTTATTAATAAGAAGACTAAAACTATGAAAAACAAAACTAATAAAAAAATAGCAGTCCTCGTTCTCCTTGTGGCTACAACAATCCTCCTAGGAGCCTGTGCCAACACAAAAGAGGACCAGGCAAAGATAATCAGCTACCTAGACAGGAGGTTTGGCAAGGGAACATATACCATCAAACAGGAAAAATACCATCCCCGCTGGTTTGTGACACTAAACCAGTATCCGGATATTAGTGTTTACTACACGGTTTCCCACGACCCCCTATCCATGAGTTCACCATACATATCAACCAACTTTGATGATGTATTTGGTCAGCTGGTGGTTAAGGACTTCAAGAAAACTACTAAGTTGGGCAAGGACGATATCCGCTATGACACTGATGTGGATTATGTATATTATGCAAGGTTGAATTCTATTGAAGACCTCAAGGCTTCTTATGATAGGATGATGGCCTTTGTTGACTTTATGCGTGACAAATACCCAATAATCCTTGAGGAAAGGTACCTGCATATAGATATGAGTATGAATGGCTTAGTTCTTAAGGGATTGACTGATGATGAAAAGTACGTAAGAGAGACTATTGTAAATGTAGAAAAGGGTCAGTTAAATATTAAGTCCTATGAGGACCTCTACAATGAATTAAAGCCAAAGTTAAAGACCCATAAGGATAAGCCAGATGGATTGACCATCCATGCTGATATTGGCAGGATCTTTATCTTGGGCAGTGATACATTTGAGGACTTCCTCTACAAGAGTCTTGACCTAGAGGGTGTAAAGGTTGAAGATTTAAAGGATCTTGTACTTCAGCCAGGTGAGACCAGTCCTACCTACGCCTTTAGGAGTCCTGATCAATACGATACAACACGTATATTTATAGAGGCAAAGAATTTGACAGATTCGCCTTGTAAATTATTTGATGCTACCCTAGTCAATGTTACTGTAGATGGTGGAGGGAAGATTTTTATTGATCCAAAGTGGGTTAAGCTTGGTTATGACGATATAAAGGATTGGAAGGACCCCTATGACCAGCTAAAAATTTCCCCACCTAGAACTGAGGCGGAAAAGACAGAGGGGGTAAGCTATAAAAATACCAAGATACTTTTTGTAGAGAAGAGGTATTCTAAGGCAATTTCAAAGGTTGTATTTAGATATGAAAAATAGTTATGTGCAATGTGAATTACAGGAGGTTTGTATGAAAAAGCTTTTATAGAGTGTTAATGATTGTTTTACCTATATTTGTCGGAAGTGCTTCACTGGTAAACCTAATATTCTACCTTTCAAACCAGAAAACTTTTATGAGTCTTATTTTGAGCATCATATTTTTTTCTTGTTGGCCTATGCAGTAGGTATAAAGAATATATTAGACATATTGAAGGAAATGGACTAAGGTGACAATATATTTTTATCTACAATATATAATTCAATGAATAATTCATGCAGAAGTAGACCCTATAAATTTATATAAAAATGAATAATTCAAGAGTAAGTAGACCCTATAAATTTAAGTAAATAGAATTTTTACTATGTTTAAATTATAAAAGTATTATATAATGGTAATACGATATCTGCTAATAATTAGCGATAATACTTAAACTAAGCGATTATATACTAGGTTTATTATTAAGTCTAGAATTAGTAGGCCAATAAACCCTCATAGTGGTACTGACGGTCATATAATCAGCTTATGTATTTATAAGAGTATTTTATAGAGTATTAGAAAGAAGGTAGTAGTATGAATCAAAAGATGTTTAAAATTTTAGGATGGGTGGCAACTTGTACAGCTATGCTTATGTACATTTCGTATTTCCCACAGATTATGAATAATTTGCATGGCAACAAGAGTGGTTTCTTGCAGCCAATGGTAGCAGCCATAAACTGTACTTTATGGGTATGCTATGGGGTCTTCCAGGAGAAGAGGGACTGGCCTATAATCATAGCAAATACTCCAGGTATAATATTTGGAGCGCTAGCAGCAATTACTGCCCTATAGGAACTTTAGAGGTAAGGTGTCAGTTACTCTTGACAAGACAAGTACTTGGACCCTAACAGGTGATACATATGTTACTGAATTTAATGGCGATGCATCTAATGTAATAAGCAATGGATATACCCTATATGTAAACGGGGTTGCCCTAAGTGGTACTAAGTAATAGGAAAATATATCCTATATAATACAGATAATATGCTATAAGGCAATTAACTATATAACTTACTCTTAAGATATAAGATTTAAAAAAATAAAAAAATTTAAAAACAGCTATTTAGGGGTGATAAGGGAGACTTTATCACCTTTTTGATGTAAAAAGATCTTGAAATGCTATAATAGTATCAAGCATAAGGCAATATTGATTTCATGATGAGGAGACTGGAATATGAGTGCAAGACAAGTTATTTTAGGACTAATTGCTCTGCTAGGGCTTGGATTTTTTTGACAATTATATTTTTCTATGTATAAGTTTATGAAGAACAGAGGCATAGCGGGTAAAAGCTTGATGGAGTCACCTGTAAACGACCAGGCGGACGATTCAAAATGGGGTTGGGAGAACTTTTTATCTACATATCCTTTATAGCCATACCTCTCATATACGTAATCCAGATGATAAATGAGGGTAGTGCAGGCTCTCCAATTTTGGCCAAGTTTATTATTTTGCCACCAGTGATGGCCCTTTTTAATGCCAGAAAGCGTACTGGAAAAAGTATATTCTTGTGCATGGTTGCTGCTATATTTTTCTTTTATATGCTTATGGTGTATGCCATAATCGGCCTACCAGTCAAGGCACCAGTTTTGACCATTGATAAGACTGAAATAAGGCTAGCCCACACAAGTCTAAATGATATAAAAGACCAGGGCTTTGATATATATGTCAAGCAGAGAGAGTCCACCACTAGTGACTACGACCAGCTCTTGACTTCAGGCGACTATAAGAAGTACCCACTAGATAGGAGTATTTATGTAGACAAGGGCTTTAAAAACTATAATGATATGGTCTACAAGGCTCCCTACCTACTAGTCAAGGATGGTATTGTGATAGGAAATATAGGCTTTTATGGAGATATGGATAAGGCCACACTCTTAGAGGACTCTAAGATAGTTTATTTGAGGCTTGATGATGAGACAACCTACAATGTTAGGAAAAATTCTATAGTATATAAGCTTGAGGGAATAGACCTATTTGAAGAGCTGAAGCTGGAAAGCCTGGAGAAGGTCTTTGGTGACAAGCTATGGCTGAGGCCTCCAAGCGGGACACCAGACGCTAGCCAACTACATTATGGAATCCAGTGGATTACCAATAGTGACGACCTATTCTGGAACCAGTATTATTCATATATAAGCTTTGATAGTACGAATAGGATGACTTCCTTTAGTATATATACTCAAATAGGCCGTGACAAGTAAGGTAGTATGGTGATAATTTCAATAAATAAGGTCAACTTTGGGTAAGTAATAATAAAGTAGCTTTTTAAAGATACTTGGAAGGATATCAGGAATCTAATAGTCATACTGCATAAAGGAGGGAATGAATGGACTTAGAAAAGAGATTTGAAAGAAACTACCTAAAAAGGTTCCAAGTACTGAATGGAGCCCAGTTAAAATATATAGCATTTATATCGATGCTTATAGACCATGCCAATAATGCCTTGATAACCCCACTACTAGATGGGCAGGGCTTCTTGCTACACCTATCAAACCTATTTTCGATATTGGGTAGGATAGCCTTCCCTATATTTGTTTTCTTTATAGTAGAGGGCTTCTTTAAGACTAGGAGCAGGAAAAAATACCTGGCAACCCTATTAATATTTGGTGTAATATCAGAGGTTCCCTTTGATATGTTCACCTCGAGAGTCTTCTTTGACCCATATTGGAATAATATGATGTTTACATTGGCTCTCAGCCTAGTTACTATTTGGGTGGTTGACATCCTAAAGGACAGGATAAAGAATAGACCACTCTGGTATTTTGTATCGATAATTATAGTGGCAATTTTTGCCTTTTTAGCTATGCAGCTAAGTCTTGACTATGACTACCATGCTGTAATTGTGGCCTACCTATTCTATGTATTCTATGACAAGCCAATCATAGGTGCAGGTCTGGGCTACCTATCGATTATAAAGGAGCTATATTCAATTTTAGGATTTGGTATGACCCTTACATACAATGGTCAGAGGGCAAGCAGCAAGTGGTTTAACTACTTCTTCTACCCAGTCCATATCCTGATATTGGGGCTTTTACGCTTCTATTTTAACATTTAAGTCTAATATTTGGTTGATGAAAATTTAATGATTTTTTATATATAAACATCGGGGGTTGACTAAAAACTTGACCTTCGATGTTTTTTTATTGACAAGTTACAGTAAAGGTGATAATCTCTAAGTAGAATATTTTGGGGTTGATGTTACCCTCGTGCTTTAATTGGGTCCTGTGAGGCCAAAAGGAGGAAAAATGTTGAAGAATAGACACTTGGTTAGACCAGAAGATTTTTCTGTTGCAGAGATAGACTCTGTATTAGATCTGGGCTTGCAGATCAGCGCAAACCCACATTCTTATTTCAATACATGTGAAGGTAAGATATTGGCTACCCTATTTTATGAGCCATCTACTAGGACTAGGCTGAGCTTTGAGGCTGCCATGAATAGGCTAGGTGGTAGGGTAATTGGATTTTCAGATCCAGGAGCCTCATCAGTATCAAAGGGAGAGAGCCTAGAGGATACCATCACAACAGTTTCGAATTACGTAGATATAATCGCAATGAGACATCCACAGTCAGGAGCAGCCAGTCAGGCATCTAAGGTTTGTAGGCTACCCTTTATAAATGCTGGCGATGGTGGAAATCAGCATCCGACTCAGACATTAACAGACTTATTAACTATAAAGGCCAATAGGGGCAGTTTAGATAATTTAACTATAGGTATGTGTGGCGACCTTAAGTATGGGCGTACAGTTCATTCTTTGGCCAAGGCTATGTCCAGGTATACAGGCATTAGGTTTGTATTTATTTCACCTGATGAGTTAAAGATGCCTCAATCAGTAAAGGACAATATAGAAGGAACTGAATATATAGAGACAGACGACCTTGTGGCTGCTATGCCAAGTCTTGATATCCTGTATATGACTAGGATACAGAGAGAGAGATTCGAGGACCAGGCAGAGTATGAAAGGCTAAAGGATAGCTATATCCTGGATATGGAAAAGATGGGGTCTGCCAAGGAAGATATGATGGTCCTACACCCACTTCCAAGGGTAAATGAGATAGCTACTGAGGTTGATTCAGACCCAAGGGCCAAGTATTTTGAACAGGCCCAGTACGGAATGTACGTAAGGATGGCCTTGATTATGAAGATGTTAGGTTTATAGGTGGATGATATGGAATATAGAGTGATTGAAAATAGATATGTAGGCGAGGGTATGTACTACATCAAGGTAGGTGGTAGTTTTGAGGCCAAGATGGGGCAGTTTTATATGTTAAGGGCCTGGGACAAGTTTCCACTCCTTTCTAGACCAATAAGTATATACCAGATAGATGATGAAGGAATTAGCTTTCTATACAAGAAGGTTGGCCAGGGTACACAGATAATTTCCCAACTAAGAGAAGGAGACCCTATCAAGCTAGAGGGTCCATATGGTAATGGTTTTGAAAAGGTAGAGGGAAGGGTAGCCCTAGTTGGTGGAGGAATAGGAATTGCTCCCCTTTATATGGTTGCTCAGAATATACCAAACTGCGATATTTACCTGGGTTTTAGGGACCAGGCAATTATGTTGGATGATTATAGGTCTGTCTGTAAGGACCTATACACTACAAGTGGAGACACGCTTATAACAGATATTTTAAATGTTGAAGACTATGACTATATACTTACATGTGGACCAACTCCTATGATGAAGAAGCTAATGGAGATGGTAGAGGGAACTAAGACTAGGATCCAGGTATCTCTAGAAAACCACATGGCATGTGGTGTAGGTGCCTGTCTAGTATGTACCTGCAAGACTAAGTCGGGTAATAAGAAGACCTGTAAGGATGGACCAGTATTCTGGGGAGAGGATGTGATCTTATAATGGCAGATTTAAGAGTAAACTTGTGTGGATTTGAGCTTAAAAACCCAATTATAATGGCATCTGGAACCTTTGGATTTGGTAAGGAATACGGTGAAATATATGATGTCAGTATTTTGGGTGGCATTAGCTCAAAGGGACTAACCCTAGTGGCTAAGCCAGGTAATGAGGGCATGAGGGTCCATGAGACTCCATCTGGTATGATGAACAGTGTAGGTTTAGAAAATCCTGGTGTTCAGGGCTTCATAGACAAGGAACTACCTGATTTTTCAAGGCTAGATACATGTAGGATAGTAAACCTTGGTGGTGGTTGTGAAGACGACTATGTTGAGGGGGCTAGACTACTTGATGACAAGGATTTTGATATTGTTGAGCTAAATATATCCTGCCCTAATGTAAAGCATGGTGGTATGGCCTTTGGTATCAAGTCAGAGGTTGCTAGAGAGGTGATTAGGAGCGTGAGGAAGGCTACCAAGAAGCCTCTTATAGTCAAGCTATCACCAAATGCAGAGGATATAGTGGAGATGGCCAAGGTTTGTCAAGAGGAGGGGGCCGATGGCATATCCCTTGTAAATACCTTCAAGGCCATGGCTATAGATATACATAAGAGAAGACCAGTCTTTAACAATGTGACAGCAGGCCTATCAGGACCAGCTATCAAGCCTATAGCCCTAAGGATGGTATACGAGGTTTGCCAGGCTGTGACTATACCGGTTGTTGGTATGGGTGGTATCATGACTGCCGAGGATGTCATAGAGTTTATAATGGCGGGTGCAACCTGTGTCCAGCTGGGAACTGCAAACTTTGCTAATCCTAGGATTGGCCAGGAGATAATAGAGGACCTAAATAGGTTTATGGATGAAAATGGAATAAAGTCCCTAGATGAGATTAGGGGTATAATATAGGAAAAATATTTTATAAAATTGTGGAGGTAAAGTTATGGCAAATGTTGATGTAATACAGGTATTAAAGGATTGTGATGCACTATTGGAAGGACACTTCCTACTATCTTCAGGTAAGCACTCAAACAGGTATGTACAGTGTGCCAAGGTATTGAGGTTCCCAGACCAGGCTGAGAAGGTCCTAAGTGTAGTAGTAGAAAAGATCAAGGACCTAGACATAGACCTAGTAGTTGGACCGGCTATGGGTGGTGTAGTAGTATCATATGAGCTAGGAAGACAGCTAGGCAAGGAAGCCATCTTTACAGAAAGAAAGAACAATATCATGGAGCTAAGAAGAGGCTTTGAGGTAAAGCCTGGCGATAGGATAATAATAGCTGAAGACGTCGTTACTACAGGAAAGTCAACTAAGGAAACTAAGAAGGTTCTAGAGGAGTTAGGTGGCCAGGTAATAGGTGTAGCCTGTATAGCCAACAGGACTAAGGACGATATAGGTATGCCAATCTACAGTGCTATAGACCTAGATATTCAGGTTTATGATGAAGGTGCTTGTCCTCTATGTGATGCTGGTCAGATAGACCTAGTAAAGCCAGGTAGTAGAGAGTTCAAGAACGAGAAGTAGAAATACAGAGAAAAATAAATAATAAGTAGTAAAAGCAAATTAGACAGTATCTAGATAGGTTTGACCTCTGGCTACTGTCTTTTTATATTCCTTGTAAGAAAAATAGGAATTATTTTTCAAAAAGTATTGAAAAATATTTTCAACAGGTTTATAATAGTCTTAAATAAACAATGTTCACCAAATTATATTAATCTTAAGCATAAGGATAATCGGGTATTTTACCCGATTATATTTGTTTAAAGGATTAGTGAACAAAAATTAATTCTGTTTATTAAAAAGGAGACTAAATTACTAGAGACAAGCTTTTTAAGTAAAAATTTAATATTAAAAAAATGCAAAAATTGAATTTCTTGATAAGGGCTTTGAAAAAGGCTTCAATGAGGACTATAGCAAGACAGTCAGGCCTGACAGTCGGGGCAATTTACAGGTATTTTAAGTCTAAGGAGGACCTGTTTGAGGCCCTGGTCCAACCAACACTTGACGAGCTAATGAAGATATTTATGAGGGAGTTAGATGATGCCTCAAACAAGCAAAAATACACAAATATCCAGGAAGGATATGATATGAGTTTAATAGAGTCACATACTGGTATCCTCTGCTTCCTAGATTATTTGTATGACAACTTTGATGACTTTACCCTCCTATTTAAGTGTAGTCAGGGGACAAAATTCGAAAATATCCAGGACTTCTTTGTGGATATGGAGGTCAAGGGAAGCAAGATGTATATAGCTGAAATGGAGGCCCGTGGCATCATGAAAAACCCATTTACAGAGACAGAACTCCACATATTCTGTACTATGTCTATTACGCCGATTTTTGAAATCATAGACCATAGGTATGACTATGAAGAGGCTGTAAGGATATTAAAGCTAATGTCCTATGGCCAAAGCTGGGCCTGGAACAAGATATGCCTACTGGGAGACTCTAGAGACCTAGGTCCAAGCTGTGATTTGAAGATTGAAAAGGAACCAGGATCTAGTGGAATTTAATCAAGTCTATATAAGGCTATAAGGTTTGATAGTAATGGCTTGAAGAAGAGGGGGATGATGTAGATACCATATATAAATAAAGGGATTAGAGCTAAAAAACAGAGGGGGGATATTGTGAAGAATTTTAGGTTTGATGCTCTTACATTAATTTTAATCAATGCCATAATGCCGGTCATGTGCGCTATATTTCCATCCCAAAAAATGGTGGCACTTACCTATATCATGGCTAGCCTTATTCTAGTAGTTTCGGGCAATATAAGGAGAATTTTCAAGGTGATTTGTGTGGTGGCTGTATTTTTAGCTATATATCTCATTAATGAGTATTACGGCCTTAGTGCTATACTGGCTGCCTGGGCTAGGATGATGCTATTATTTATGCCTTGCTTTATGATAGCAGCACTATTGATCACCGAGTATAAATCGTCCGAGGTCTTGTCAGGACTGCAAAGGCTTAGGCTACCAAAGATATTTATAATAGGCATAACAGTAACAATAAGGTACATACCGACCTTCTATAGGGAATTTAAAATAATCAAGAAGGCCATGAAAATCAGGGGGATAGAATTTTCGGCCCTACATCCAATCAGGACCTTTGAATACCTTATGGTTCCCCAGCTTTTCCGTTGTGTAGCCCTGAGCACAGAGCTTACCTCTGCAGGACTTACCAAGGGAATAAGTGCAAAAAATGATAGGACTAGTTACTATGGTAGTGGCTTTGGTCCCATAGACTATACCAGTTTTATAGTCCTAATCCTAGGATATATCCTAATAATTGGGGGGATAGTTTGATGAAAAATAAGATAATCGAATTTAAAAATGTGGCCTTTAGCTATATGGACAAGGATGACTACGCCCTAAGGGATGTCAATTTTAGTATTGAGGAAGGGTCCCTGGTCTTTATAAGTGGTAAGAGTGGATCCGGTAAGTCAACCCTCCTAAACCTCTTAAATGGGATTATTCCAGAGGTAATTGAGGGCCAGCTAGAGGGACAAATCCTGATAGACGGTAAGGAGGACCTGGATGTAAGCGATAGGAGTCTTATCCTTGGAAACGTATTCCAAAACCCTAGAAGCCAGTTTTTTACGACGGATACTACGGCAGAATTGGTATTTGCCTTGGAAAATTATGGGGTAGAAAGGGAGGCTATAAAGAAGAGGTTGGACTCTATCATAGGAGAATACAATGTAGACTACCTAAGGGATAGGAGCTTATTTGAGATATCTTCGGGTGAAAGGCAGCTAATCGCCCTCCTAACAGTCCTGATTATGGATCCAAAGGTAATCATATTTGATGAGCCATCAGCCAATCTTGACTATGGAAATTCAATGAGGCTAAGAAGACAAATTATAGACCTCAAGGGAGAGGGCAAGACTATTATTGTAGCAGACCACAGAAATTTTTATCTGAAGGAATTATAGACAAGGTCCTCCTAGTTGAGGACAAGACAGTCAAGTCTTTTGGGTCCGAGCAAGACTTCTTGAAGGGGGACTATAAAAATCGTAGCTTTGATATCTTTGCAGGTGATTACGGCCGAGTGAAAAAGCTGGGACCTGGTCAAGGGGGTGTGACTATAGAGGGCCTATCCTACAAGGATATTATAAGGGACCTAAGCATTCAATTTGAGGAAAATGAGGTTACAAGTATAGTTGGAGTCAATGGTGTAGGAAAAACCACCCTAGCCGAGCTAATCAGCAGGTCTCTAAAGCCTGAAAAGGGCAAAATACAAGTGGAAGGTCAGGCTATGTACCTAATGCAGGATGCAGACTTTCAGCTATTTGGTTCGTCCTGTCTCAAGGAATTAGAGCTTGCTCAAAAGGATGAGGCTATTAATATAGAGGCACTTAAAAGTCTGGATATTGATATGCTTAAGGACAAGCATCCCCAGAGTCTGAGTGGGGGAGAGAAGCAAAGACTACAAATGGCCATAGCCAGGGTTAGTGGCAATAGGGTTGTAATACTGGATGAGCCGACCAGTGGGCTTGACAAGTCCTCTATGGAAAGGGTCTGCTCTATGATAGAGACCTTAAAAGAGTCTAGGACCATAATTGTAATATCACATGATTATGAGTTTATTCGGAGGGTGAGCGATTCAGTTGCCTATCTTTCGGATGGACAAATAAGGGAAAAATTTAAATTAAATGAGGATAATGTAGAAAAAGTTAAATAGTATTTATAAGGAGATGGAGGTTCATTATGAGTAGAAAACTAAAAATTAAAGACATACTATTACTAGCCTTGTTAACAGCAATTTATATGATTATTTACATGATTTGTATGGCAATTATATCGCCATTGGGGGCCTTTGGTCATGCTATAAGCCCTGGTATTTGTGGTGTTTTTGCAGGTACGGTAATCTACTTTATGTCTAGAAAGGTTGGCAAAATGTGGCAGTTTACTATCTTTACGCTCCTAGTAATGGGAGTATTTGCCCTTATGGGTGGTGGATATTTGCCATGGCTAATCACATCTGTATCAACAGCAATTATAGCGGATTTTATTGCATCAAGAGAGGAAAGGCCAAGTGTATTTAAACTTGCAATTGCATCAGGCCTACTTCATATGGGCCAGGCCTGGGGAGCCATTATTCCATCGCTTTTCTTCCTAGAATCCTATAGGTCAACTTGGATTAAGCGTGGTCAAACAGCTGCCCAAATGGATGACATGATAAAATACACTGCAGGAACATGGGGAATAGTCAATTCTCTTATCACCTTTGTTCTGGCAGCAATTGGTATATATATAGGATACATGATTCTTAGAAAGCACTTTAGAGAGGACTAGGTGGTTAAGAAATGGATACATTTAAACGTTTATTTAGTTATGCAGAGGAGAAGAAGCACTTTATGATCATGGCCCTTATCTTATCAGGCCTTGCAACTGTGGTTTCCTTTGTACCCTACTACTACTTCCTTAAGTTATTGAGGGAGATAACATCAACTAGTAGACCAGATTTAATAGGAACATATTCCTACTGGATTTTGTTGACAACTACGGCCTATGCCTTGATATATTTTCTTGCCCTGGCCTGCAGTCACGTCTTTGCCTTTAGGATAGAGACAAATATGAAGAAGAGGGGCTTAAATGAACTCTTGGGAGCATCCTTTGCCTTTTTCGATATGAATCCATCTGGTAAGACAAGGAAGACTATTGATGATAACTCAGTGAACACCCATACTGTTATAGCCCATCTGTTACCGGACTCAGTCAATGCAATCTTGTTTCCGATCTGTCTACTAGGATTGGCCTTTGCTACTAATATTTATGTTGGTATACTCTTGGTTTGTGCCATAATATTTGCGACAGTTTGCTTTAAGTTTATGTATTCTGACACTAGTATGATGAAGGACTATATGGATGCACTTGACGATATAAACTCTGAAACAGTAGAGTATGTAAGAGGTATCCAGGTAATCAAGATCTTTGACATGGTTATAGAGTCCTTCGAAAGGCTATACAAGTCTATACTTCGCTATTCTGAGGTTGTAAATAGGCAGTGCCAGCTGTGCAAGATTCCATTTGTAGCCTTCCAATGTGGTATGATGTCATTTGGGGCAATTATAATCGTAATTGCCAGTAGACAGCTTGGAAAGGGTATGGTAGTTGGTGAAGTAATTAGCATGACTGTGTTTTTTGTTGCCTTTGTAGGCATGCTTAATAATGCATTTATGAAGATTATGTTTTTTAGTAGGAACTATCAACTAGGCCAGGATGCTATCGATAGGTTGGAAGATATATTTGCCAAGATGGAAAAAAATAAATTGGAAAGTGGTTCTATTGAAAAGATTGATAGCTATGATATTGAGTTTGAAAATGTTGGATTTAAATATGAAGAAGGTGTCAATGTCCTATCAGACTTCAACTTGAAACTAGAAGCTGGCAAGGTATATGCCCTTGTAGGTTCATCTGGAAGTGGTAAATCGACTATAGCCAAATTGATATCAGGCTTCTATCCGGTGTCCTCAGGCCAATTAAAAATCGGTGGCAGGGATATCAAAGAATATACCAGCAAGGTACTAGAAAGGAACGTGGCCTTTGTTTTTCCAAAAATCAAAGTTATTTAAGACTAGTATTTACGAAAATGTAAGGCTGGCTAGACCTGAAAGTAGCTATGAAGAGGTGATGAGAGCCTTGGATATGGCAATGTGCTCCAGCATACTTGATAAGTTTGAGACCCGAGAAGAGACAATTATCGGGGCTAAGGGGGTCCATCTATCAGGTGGAGAAATGCAGAGGATAGCAGTGGCAAGGGCCATCTTAAAGGATGCCCCTATAGTTATCCTAGATGAGGCGAGCGCAGCCAGTGACCCTGAAAATGAATATGAAATGCAGAGGGCCTTTAAGGCACTAATGAAGGGTAAGACAGTAATTATGATAGCCCATAGGCTTTCAAGTATTAGAAATGTAGATGAAATTTTGCTTGTTGAAGATGGCCAGGTAGTAGAGCGTGGATCCCACGACCAGTTAATGGCGGGTCAAACAAAGTACAGGTATTTCCAAGACCTATTCAACAAGGCAAATGAATGGAGGTTGGCATAATGAAAGAAAAGCTAAGAAGATACTTTGCCTTGAGTCAAAAGGGTGTAGATAATGCCCTTGTAGCTTCAAGATGGTCTTTTTTAAAGTTCCTGTCATTTATATTTCCACCAATGTTGACCTTCTTTTTCCTCCAGGATGTCTTGAATGGAAACCTTAGAAAGACAGCATTTTATATGGGTATACTGCTAGTCATAGTAGTAGTGATGTTCCTTATTCTTGCCAAGGAATACAAGATGACCTATGATGTGACCTATGAAGAGAGTAGCCAAATGAGGATAGACCTAGCAAACAAACTTAAGGAGCTACCACTTTCATACTTTTCTACCCACAACCTATCAGACCTATCTCAGACAGTCATGATGGATGTTGGAAATATAGAAATGGTAATATCCCATGCCATACCGGCTGGAATAGGCTTCGCAGTATTCTTTGTACTGATGACAATTCTAATGTGTATGTCGAATTTTATCCTGGGGCTAACAGTTGCCATGCCTATATGGATAGGCTTCCTATTTATATTCCTGTCAAAAAGGGTCCAACAGAGGAGTACAAATAAGTTTTTTAATAAACTATTGGAAAACTCAAATGCCTTCCAGGAGGCCTTTGAAATGCAGGAGGAAATAAAGTCCTATTCTATGCAGGACCAGGTAAGGGATGATGTTGAACATAAGCTTGAATCTACAGAATTAATCCATTTAAGGGCAGAGATTGGTCTGGGCCTATTATCCTTCTTTATAGGAATTCTGCCGTATTTAGCACCAGTTTTAACTGCTACAGTAGGGGCAGGCCTATATATATCAGGCTCTATAAATGTTTTGTATTATGTAGGTTACCTAATGGCAGCTACAACCCTTTCATACCAATTTGCAGGCATACAAGAATATGTACTAATGATATTCTTCTTTGAGTCTAGCTACAAGAGGATAGAAGAGTTAAAGGATGAGCCTGTTCAAACAGGAGAGGATAAGGACCTAACAAGCTTCGATGTGAAATTTGACAATGTTGAGTTCCAATATGGGGATAATAGGGTCATCAAGGGCCTATCCTTTGTAGCAAAGCAAAATGAGGTCACAGCTATAGTTGGTCCATCAGGCTGTGGTAAGACTACTGTTTTGAGGCTGATTTCTAGACTATATGACTATGACAAGGGTAAGATCAGTATAGGTGGCCAGGATATAAAGGACATTAGCACCAGGTCAATGTTCAAGAATATATCCATGGTATTCCAGAACGTAGACCTATTCGATTTCTCTATTATGGAAAATATTAGGATGGGTAGGAAGGATGCCAGTGATGAAGAGGTACTTGCAGCAGCCAAGCTAGCAAATGTAGACAAAATAGTTGCCAAGCTACCGAATGGCTATGACACCCTTATAGGAGAGAATGGGTCTAAGCTATCAGGTGGAGAAAGGCAGAGAATATCTATTGCCAGGGCCTTTTTAAAGAATGCCCCTATAGTTCTTCTAGATGAAATATCTGCCTCTCTTGATGTGGAAAATGAAATGGAAATTCAGGAAAGTATTAATAGGCTAATCGAGGGTAAGACCATTATAATTATCTCTCATAGGCTAAAGTCTATAGAAAAGGCGGACAATATATTAGTCATGAAGGATGGGATTTTAGATTCTCAGGGTTGCCATGAGGACCTATTGAAGGAATCAGACCTTTATAGGTCTATGGTTGAAAAATCTAGACTGACTGAGGAGTATGTATTAGTAAGTAATGTTAGTGTTTATGAAAAAAATTTGGAGTTTTTGGAGAGTATTCAAAAACTCTGTAAATTAGAATAAGTCCTTCTGTGGTAAAAGCCTTTTTATCATAGGGAGGGCTTTTAAAATGGGAATAAGAAAAAGAACCAATAATTATTATGTTATAATATAGGTAAGTAATGTTATAATGTAGGTAAGTATTTTTATAGGAGGGATTGTTATGAAAATGAAAAACTCTTTTGCATTATTTGCACTTTTATTGAGCCTATCTTTATCAACTGGATGTACAGGTGGTAGTGAATCTACAAATGAACATATCTCAGATAGAATAATGAACACTACTTTGAGTGGCTTAAATATAAAAGGAGAATTTTTCTGAAGCGTATTCCAAATATGACGACGTTGGCTGGCCATCAGATGGCTTTAGATACATGGTTGTAAAAATTCGACCAGGACATAAGCCTTGATATCGAAAAAAATTTCAAAAATTATTCTATAGATAAATTAGATTATAATAAGTCCATTGAGAGTATTGAAAAGCATTGCGATATAAAAGAGTTAGTTGATACTATCAAGATTGATTTTTTTCCAAGAATAAAGATTCCGTATATGGTATCAAAAAAAGTCTTCAGTGATGAAGATGCGAAAAAAATAAGGATTTTGCAAGTGAAATATATTTTTATCTTATGATAAATCTATTAAAACCTTATATCTATTAGTTGATTACATGTAGTATGATATAAATCAAAGCAACCTGTTAAACGGGTGGTTTGTCCAATGGTTACCGTATTATTGCACATAGAGCAGAAGATTGACCTAGCGATTATAGATATAGTAAAATAAAATATAGCAATTGAAATGACGCCTGTAGTCCTTGTGAGATTCCAATAAAAAGAAGACCACAATTGCTACAGGCTTTATATTACTATATATGATATGAGAAAGAGAGATATAGAGTATGACTGATGAAATAATAGAAATGGCCAGGCCAGAAGGTGGCAGGGAACCAATAGAGGGCGACAAAAGTCCCAAGGAAAAGTTTCTAATTAAGACAACAGATGAGTTTAACAGGTGCGTAGACCATATATACGACCTCTTAAAGAGTGGATATACCCTATACAGGGAGGGAATTTACTCATCATCTAATTTATTTTCAATAGCAGCTATTGAGGAGATAGTAAAGGTATATAATGCCATATTTTCTAAGGATGTAGACGGTTATGCCGGTAAGGGTATGGGTAAGAGGATCTTTGGTCCAGACTACTACCTTTGGATGGATGACCGACTAACAGATGCAGTTGAAGAGGAAGACCTAAAGGAAATTTTCGACCTCTATAATAGTGGGGCCTTGAAAGATCTGAAAAATGACTCCCTTTACTGTGAGCGTAGGTCTGACGCTATACTATTGCCTGCAGACCATATAGATGATAAGTTTGCAAGAAATATGCTTCTATTTGCTATCCAGGCCTATGAGGATAATCTGGCTGGGTTTAGCCTTTATGCCATCGAGATTTCTAAGAAGACAGACAAGCTATTTGAAGAGATACTATAAGCTCGGGAGGAAGATATGAAAATATACAAGGAGCTTCAAGCCTTAAAGGAGAAAGAATATGCAGATTTTCAAGCCAAACTGGTTCCGACTATAGAACCATCGACAATTTTAGGCATTAGGGTACCAAAGCTTAGGGCCCTAGCCAAGTCATATATAAGGGACCAGGAATGCCAAGTGTTTCTTGATAGTCTACCACATAACTACTATGATGAAAATATGTTGCATGCAATACTAATTTCAGAGATGAAGGACTATGATAAGTGTATTAATAGGCTGGAGGCCTTCCTGCCATATGTAGATAATTGGGCAGTATGCGATATTATGTCACCCAAGCTTTTTAAAAGATACAGGGAGGACCTGATGACCAGGATAAAGGTATGGATGGCCTCTGAGGAAACCTATACGATTAGGTTTGGTCTGGGTATGCTGATGACTCATTTTTTGGATGAGGACTTCAGACCAGAATACCTTGATATGGCTTCCAGTATTAGGTCTGATGAATACTATGTGAATATGATGATAGCCTGGTTCTTTGCTACAGCCCTAGCCAAGCAGTGGGAGGTCAGCCTTCCTTATATTGAGGACAAGAAATTGGATGACTGGACCCACAAAAAGGCTATACAAAAGGCCAGGGAAAGTCTCCGTATCAGCAAGGAAAAAAAGGAATACCTAAAGGGATTAAAGTAGTTGACATTTATACTCTATGGGGGTATAACATAGATAAAGGTAAACTGATTGAAATAAAAATACTTGTATAAAAATAAGGGTGGACTAAGTAAGGTAGATAGGTAGAGTAAATATGTAATTAAGTACAAAAAGTAGGACCAATGAAATTGGAGAATGAAAGCAAATCGTTAATTAAAATGTATAAGTACGATTAAGCTGTATAAATGGAGGTGGATATATGAATACCCTGATATGCTATAAGAAGTGTACTACCTGCAAGGGGGTAGAGAAGATAATGAAGGACCAGGGTCTTGACTATGACCTAAGAGAAATAGATAAGGAAAATCCAAGTATAGAGGAGCTGAAGGATTGGAAGGAAAAGTCAGGCCTACCGCTAAAGAGGTTCTTCAATACTAGCGGTAAAATCTACAAGGACTTAGGCTTGTCTAAAAAGCTAGGGGATATGTCAGAGGAGGACCAGTACAAGCTATTGGCAAGAGATGGTATGCTGGTAAAAAGGCCAATCCTACTTGTAGGTGATGACAAGATTCTAGTAGGTCCGGATGTAAAGAAGTACCTTCTAGGAGAATAGTTAGGAAAAAAACGAGGTCACAAGTCCACATATGATTGGACAGGTGACCTCTTATTTTTATAAAATTAAGCTTCGATTTTTTTCTTTCTTCTATATAGGCATCAAGCATTTCAGAAACCTGACAACCAAGTCCTTGCAAGGTGGTTTCTTAGTCATTATAGGTCTGCCTTCAGGAGTCTTTTTCACCAGTCAAGCTCAATAGCTCCTTACAAAATGATAGAACCATTTTCTTCCTGGAATCTTTCGGCAAGTTTTCTGATTACCTTATAGTGTTCGTTTTTTGCTTCCTTGTCAGTAGGGTCTGTGAATCCGTTTAGTAGACCGACTACCATAAACATACCGCTGACAGCTCCACATACCTCTCTTAATTTGGATATACCTAGTCCAAATGGTGAAGCCATTCTTAAAGATGTTTCTTGTTCAGGCCAGTTTCATCACTAAAGGCTAAAAACTACGGCCTGAGAGCAATTGTATCCTTCTAAGAATAAATCTCTAGCTAAATCTGAATGCTTTACTCAATTTAATATACCTCCATAATTTACAGATTACCATATTTTCACATATTCATATCTTATCATATATAGGGGTATATTTATAGCTTATATATTAGATTTTTTTATAATAGAAATTTAGTAATATATTATTTAGAGGTTATTTTATTAAGTTTTATTTAAAGTTGGCAGCTAGCTCTACTAGGCCGTGACCATAGTATGTTGAGGTTTTAGAATTTATAGAGATTATCAGACCGTCGTCTTCCCAATCTATATTCTTGTTTTCTGACAAGATGGCCTTTTTGCCATTAAAGTAGACATATCTGGCCTGGCTTGATCCTGTTTCATAGGCATTTACCTTCTTAGCAAGTCTTTCCTGGACGTAGATCTTTGCGCCATCCTTTTCTAGGACAAAGTCTGCCATATCACTAGCTGGAAGACCATTTTCATCCTTAAAGAGGCTTATCTCTACCAGCTTAAAGTCCTTAGGAAGCCTTGGACTAAAGGCTAGGTGTTTTTTAGCTGCTTCAAGTGACTGGAACTTGATAAGATTTTTGTCTAGCTTCTTATCACTATCCTTTTCTAGGATATATGTACCATTTTTTTCATCAATCTCACTGATTTTGTTACCATCTATGTCAAATATGCCAGCCTTTTTACCATCCTTGTAGCTGATTTCATCTATTTGCCTACCCTGGGCGTCATATATCTTACCCCTTAAATTTTCTGGGAAGTGGTAGATTAGCTGGTCCAAATCGACAAGTGGCCTTTTCAACTTGAAATCAGTAACATAGCCATTTTCTGTACTTAGGGTATTAGTGGTTACAAATATTTCACTTCCTATAACTGGTATACCTATACCTGAAACTAGGAGTAGGCCTGCTATTGATGCGGCTATTAGCCCTCTTGTCCTGCGTCTAGAAGGAGTCTTAAACCCTTTGTCTCTAGCCATATTAATAACCTTATCTTCTTTTTATAGTTTTCATTTCAATTATGTCAGATAGTCCCTGTTTAGTATCTTGGGACTTGCCTCCTGCAGACTAGACTTAATCCTATCCCTAGTGGCTTGACTAGGTGAAAAATTCTTGGTCTAGCCCTTCTCTTAGGTCTATTTCAAATTTAAGATTATTTAAGTCATTTATATCGTTTATGTTCATAATTATTCCTCCTATGCTATCTATAATGGGCACGCATACATATTAGTGCTTGTTTTACGTGAGTTCTGCCTTGAGTTTTTTCAAGGCCCTATATAGGACAACACCTACATTTTCACTTGATATACCTAAGAGGTCACCTATATCAGTGTTCTTCATGTCAGCCCCATACCTATAGGCAATGATTGTACGCTCTCTGTCATTTAATGAAGCCAGGGCAAGTCTTAGGTCAGACCTCTCATCTGATATTTGGACTATTTCCTCAGGTGACTGCCCAGTATCAACCAAGGGGCTAGCGGTATCTATGCTTACGGTAGTAACCTGCTTTTTCCTATAGAAGCTAGCTATTTCATTTTTGACTATGGAAAAAAGCCAGGTGTCGAAGCTAGACTTGTCAGGTGAGTAGGTGTCTAGCTTATTATTGACCTTTTCAAATACGAGCATGGCAATATCTTCGGCATCCATATGGTTTAGTGTTTTTATATTTATAAACTTGTAAACCCTATCAAAATATTTATCAAAGATATCTTCAAAATTCAAAGAACCACCTCCTATCCTTGTGAATTTAATTAATCTAGATTAATTGTAACCTCTTTCACCTATATATACGTTTAAAATTAGTTTTTCATTAACAAAAAGTAAAAATCTCTAGACGGATATGAACCTTTTTACTGGCAAGTCAGCAAAGAGGATACATATCAGCCAAGGGATCCTTATTAATTATTTTCAAAATACGAAAGTATACATTTTAGATAGGCAAGGAGGCCTACTTATAGGAGTATAAATTATTTAAATATCAGATAAAGGTTATTTCCCTATTTTTCCGTAAAGCTATAAGGAGTCTTTTTCAAGAACTAGGGACTCTGGTACTTAACACTCATCACAGATGTAACAATATCCTTAACCAAATACTTGTCGCTTAGGCAAATATAGGACTTTGCATTAGGGTACAGGGTATTAACTATCTTTGCAGAGGTATCAAACCTATCCTTGCCAGCAATCCTATTAATCCTTACATTCTTTTTAGCCAATTGACCGTACACGCCGCTAGCTATGGTATTGTCACCACCTATGGCCAAGATGCTTGACCCAGGGTCTACCACATTGTAGGTAACATTTGGCATAGTATTTTTTCTTGTTAAAAGTATAGGTAGCTTCTTTTCAAAGGCGTATGAAGAAATGGAAGGTGTATCGTAGTAGTGGTCTCCACCGGCAAGTATATAGGACTTGTCTGACCTCATAAAGCTTGCAATATTAGCAGATGTTTCATACCTGTCCTGACCCGAGAAGTCATATATTTTGTAGCCCTTAGCTCTTAGGTCATCTTTTACATTTTTGGATATAACCATTTCTCCAGATAGGATGTAGATGTTCTTTGCATGGAGTCTGGTTAGCTCAGCTAGGAGACCTTCATCAAGCCTGTCCCTATCAGATAATAGTATAGGGGCATATAGGTGGCCAGCCATTGAAGCCGAGCACAGGGCATCAGGAATACTATCTTTACCAACTAGAACAACATTTTCATTCCTTCCAAAACTAGCCTCCGAAATTTTAACAGACATTTCAATTGGTCCAGCTTTTTCAAGTCCTTCTGGTATGTTTGGATTTTCCAGATTGATGCTTACATGATTGCTAGAATTTACGATCTTCATTATCTCTGAATATAGGTTGACCCTTGTCCTATAGGTATTAAAATTATGTGGGCCATCCTTTTTGCTGATGGTCATGTAGTAGTAGTCACCGCCAGAGGTTTTTTTGCTAATTCCAATTTCACACCCATCAACATAGATTACAAAATCATAGGTTTTAATCCTTGTTTCACTATTGTAGTAGTCTACCTTTATTGAATCCAGTAGGCCAGCAAGTTTGTCCTGTAGGGCCTTGTCATTTAGATTGTACTTTGGGCCGAAGAAGTCACCAAAGACAAAGCTCTTGGAATCCTTGACCTCCTTATTAATATCGATATCGATCTTGTCAGCAGCATTTACTACAGCCAGAGAAGATGCTGAAATAGTAGCAGCCAAGACGGAAGCCACAATTTTTTTCCAAGTCATTTTACCACTCCTTTACATTATGTAAATATAATTTATAGTATATTTAATTGTATACCTTTTACGGATAAAAATCAATTCAAGTTCAGTATAATCAAGGCTAAGAGAAAAATGCATAAAGGAGTGAAAAAAATTAATATTATAAATATGGAAAAAGTTTTTCTTTAAATATTCTTAGGAATAAGATATAATTAGGGTAAAATTAGAATTTTTGGAGGAATTATGTCGTTTTTAACAAATCACTATGTCTTGTCATTTATCAAATTTGCGATATTGGCAACTCTAGGAGAGGTAATAGCAAACAGCATGAGAAATAAGAAGCTGACTATACCTCATTCAATTGGATACAGGATGCTTATCTGGGGTCTTCTGGGTGTATGGATAGCCTTCATGATGGGTATATTTGCTGAGGCTATGGGAGCTAAGTTGGCCAAGTCTAGCTCAACAATCCTGCATACAAAGCTTGCTTTTGCATTCTTAACTTCACTGGTAATGAATACATCATTCGGTCCAGTATTCATGGTATTGCATAAGCACAGATACCTATTTAGACCTGAGGTATGAAACTAAGGGCGCCAAGGTATCTATCAAGGATATTTGCTCAAGAATTGACTATTTTGCATACGGAAAGAATGTTCTATGGGGAACAATACCAACATTCTGGTTGCCAGCACATACAGTGACATTCTTGCTACCAGGCGAGTTCAGAGTAATATTTGCAGCCCTATTGTCAATCTGTCTCAGGTATCCTACTTTCACTAAAGTCAAAATAGGGATGGCCAAGGTGTATGATATGGGCTGGACCTAGATCATAGAAGATGATAAATAACAATAATTAAAGAAAGGCTTAAAAGGGTCAAAAGTATGACCAAGGATGCCTGTAAAAAGAAAAATTTATACCGATTCCATTCTAGTTACAAGCTAGCAATTGGAGTCGGTTTTTCTATATTAAAAATACCTAGATAAAGAAATTATATATTTTTTTGAAAAATTGAATATATATGAAAATATTGGATATATATAAAAATAAGTTAAAACATAATTTGTGAATTTTAGTATCATTTAAATTAGTTCCCTGAGGTTAGCTTACCCTCAGGGAATTTTTTGTCATCTGAGCTATTCTAACTTTAGGAGCTTTTATATCTTGTCCAAGGCCATACCTACTTAAAGGGGATTTTTGATAATCTAAAGCCAAGTTACTAGTAGTTATTTTTTTATTCATCCTGACTAAAAAAATATTCGTATACAACTTATTTATATTTAACTAAAACTGATTCATTTGTGGTATAATTCCTAATATGTAATTTAGATATTTCTATTAGTTTTGAAAAGCAAGGTGTTTGATTTTGAAGAAAAATTTTCAATAAGGAATTCAAGGAGATATATTCCAGACCCATCAAAGGTTCATGAGATTTTGTATAAGGACTGTCAGGAGGTTTTGAAAAATCGTTTAATAGCACTTATAATAGTCGCTTTGATGATTTTCCCATCACTTTATGCCTGGTTTAATATAGAGGCCTTCTGGGATCCATACGGAAATACCAAGAACCTGAGCGTGGCCATAGTAAACCAGGACCAGGACTATGAATATAAGAACCAAAGACTTAACTTTGGTAACGATATAGTAAAAAACCTCGAGGAGAACAAGAGTCTTGACTGGCATTTTGTAGATTCCAAAATGGCAATTGAAGGCCTAAATACAGGTAGGTATTATGCAATCCTAACCATACCTAAGGACTTCACAGAGTCACTAATGTCTGTGACCCAGGTAGATGTAAGGAAGGCCAAGATTATATATACTACAAATGAAAAAACAAATGCAATAGCAGAAAAGATAACTGACCAGGGTGCCAACAAGCTCCAAGCCAAGATTAGTAACCACCTAATCCAGATAATTAGCAAGACATCACTAGGTGCTATGGGTGGCATATCGAATATGTCTGATGATATTAATCCAAAGCTGACGGCTATGAAGACATCCCTACAGAGGCTAGATGCCCAGCTGGTAAATAGTAAGAAGCTGGCAGAAAATAACAAGAATATGATAGGTGACCTAGACAAGTCTCTAGCTAGTTCAAAGACAAGTCTTGACGCAATGAAAAATACTATAAATAGTACAAAGAGAATTAATGATGACATAGCTAGTATGGCTACAGATGCGACATCGAGTATTCAATCTACGTCAGCTAGTATAAAGGCTGCCCTAAGAGATGTAGACAGGATTATGGATTCATCAGTCAGCCTAGCCCAGTCCCTAAGTTCAATAGGAGACCAAGGGGCCCCGCAGGCCATCGCAAGCATAGAAAATATTAGGGACAAGATAGACCAGGCAGCTACAATAGTTAATAGCATTAGTCAGGTCCTAAATGACATAAATGTAGTGAATTCAAATGTCTTAAATAATGCAGTAACTAGGCTAAATAATGAATATAAGTCACTAACAGATGCTAGTTCTAGACTGGCATACCTTATTGACCAGGTAAATACGAGTAATAGTATGTCAAGCTCTATAGCCCAGGATGTTGTCAATATAGTTGGCAAATCAAGTGAAGGCATAAATAATTTTATTAGAGACTTTGATGACTTGGTTACTAGGCCACTTAACATGGTAAATGGAAATGTGTCTACAGTAACTGGTGATATCAGGGCTATGGTTGATTCAACTAGCCAGCTATATCCAAGTGTAAATAGCTTTATAAATACTGCATCATCCTTAAATAGCAGGGTCGGATCTAGCATTACAATACTTGAAATCTCAATAGATATATTGAGGGGCCAGGTTTCTGACTCTATAAAGATGATTGATGAAATACAGAACAACAAGGACCTAAAGGCCTTTAATAATGTAATTAAGTCAAATATACTTGAAAGGGCAGACTTTATAAAGAACCCAGTGGAAATAAAGGAAGAGAAGATGTATAAGGTGGCCAATTATGGTTCGTCTATGGCACCATTTTACAGTGTCTTGGCAGCCTGGGTAGGAGTTATTATCCTATCAACTATATTGTCGACTGAGCCTAGCAAGGAGTATAGGAGTATAGATAGGTACTTTGGCAGACTATCATTCTTCCTTATCCTGTCTATTATCCAGTCGATGATAATATCAACAGGCGACCTCTTTATATTGGGAGTAACAGCAAAAGAACCAGTATTGTTTATATTGATATTGATGTTGTGTAGTATGGCCTTTTGTGTCCTTATATTTACCCTGGTATCCTGCTTCAATACCCTGGGTAAGGGCATAGCCATGTTCCTACTAGTTATACAGATAGGAGGTTCAGGAGGTACCTTCCCAGTTCAGATGACACCTACCTTCTTCAGGACAATAAACTCAGTCATACCATTTACATATGGTATAAATGCTTGTAGGGAGGCCATAGGTGGTGTCTACATGCCAAACCTAGTAAATGATATAGGGGCCCTCCTGGTATTTGCCCTTATACCACTAGTTTTTGGGGTAATGTTCAAGGAGAAAATAAACGACAGAATGGAGCCCTTATCAGAAAAGTTTGAGAAGAGTTTCTTGATACACTAGCAAATTTCTAAAAAGTGTTATATACTGTATGAAAGTAATAAAAATATTATTAGGGTAGTATGGAGGAAGTAATATGTTAACTGTATTTGTAAGGGTGAAGGTAAAGCCTGGTTTAGAGGAGGATTATGTGGCAGCAGCGAAGGCCTTGGTAAAGTCTTCAAGAAAAGAGCTGGAGAACATCACATATGATTTTTGTAAAATAAGCGGTGTAGACAATGAATACTGCTTTGTCGAGAGATGGGAGAGTCATTCAAGTCTAGAAAAGCACATGGCTAGTCAGCACTATATAGATGCAAAGGCTGTGTTCGAGGAGTTAGTTGAGGAAAGTCAGACTACAATTGGGGAAAAAAATATAGATAATAAAAAAATAAAATTTCCTATTGACTTTTTATAAATTCTAATCGTATAATTAGATACAACAAATAGATAAGAGCCGATGATGAAGAGAGTAGCTTAAATGAATTTACAGCGAGTCGGGGTTTTGGTGTGAGCCTGATATTGGATTTTTAAAGTGAAGAGAGCTTTTGGAGGTTATTAGAGGAATTAAGTATTCTAATAGGTTTCCGCCTTAAGGGTTTGAGAGGACAAGATTTAATTGTCAATAAGAGTGGTAACGTGAGTATATTCGTCTCTAGCTAGTATTAGCTAAGAGACTTTTTATTCTATTTACTGGGGTTAACTGGCCAGTCCTGGTAGATTGGATAAAATGGTTATATCACTCAAGATAATTGACTTGTCAATAAGAGTGGTAACGCGGTATATTCGTCTCTTAGCCAGTATTGGCTAAGGGACTTTTTATTTTGAATTATTATATTATTTTTTTAAAGGAGAAGAAAAATGAAAACAGGATTGAAAAATTATTAGCATTAGGATTGGTAGCAGTTTTAGCAGTAGGTCTAGTTGGTTGTGGCAACAAGTCATCTGACAATTCAGGTGGAAACCAGACAGCCCTTGAACAGATTAAGAAGAATAAGAAGTTAGTTGTGGCGACATCTCCTGACTATCCACCATTTGAGTTTATGGTATCAGAAAATGGCAAGAGTAAGATAGTAGGTGCTGACATAGACTTGGCACAGAAGATAGCAGACAAGCTAGGTGTAGAGCTAGAGCTAAAGGCTATGGACTTTGACGCCCTAGTACCAGCTCTACAGGCAGGTAAGGTAGATATGGTAATCACAGGCATGACACCAAATGAAAAACGTAAGAAGGCTGTAGACTTCTCAGATATCTACTTCAAGGGTGAAAATGCGGTAATAGTAAATGCTAAGGATGCAGGTAAGTTTACTTCAGAAGACCAGCTTAAGAAGGCAAAATTAGGTGTCCAGAAGGGTTCTACTCAGGAAACATATGTTAAGGACAACCTAAAGGTTACAAACTATAAGGCCCTAGTAGCAGTTCCAGACTTGATTGCCGATATGAAGAATGGTAACATAGATGCAGTAGTATTAAACAGCAAGGTTGCCGGTATAAATGTTACTAAGTACGATGGCATAAAGGTTGTTGAAAACTTGAAGCTAACTAGTGGTGGGGATGAAGAAGCCATGGCAGTTGCTATAAAGAAGGGTGACAATGCTGACCTTATCAAGTTGACAAATGAAGTTATCAAGGGACTACAAGACAGTGGTGAATACGACAAGATATTAGCCAATGCAGTAGACCTAGTTTCAAAAGAAACAAAATAATATTAGAAGATATATGTAATAGAGGAGTTTAGGATGGATTTTAGTTTTGTAAATGAGTACTACCTGTCATACCTACAGGGTGCAGGAGTTACAGTTTTATTATCTTTATTGGCCTTGTTATTCGGCTTTATGGTTGGCCTAGTAGCATGTGCATGCAAGATATCGAATAATTTTATATTAAGATGGATAGCAAATATCTATATTGAGGTTATCAGGGACACGCCACTACTTGTTCAGGTCACGATTATGGCATATGGTTTTCCAATGATCTTAGGTATCAAATACCCAACTATGTTTGGTTATGACGATACATTTACAGCTGCAGTAATGGCCATGATACTAAATTCAGGGGCTTATATAGCTGAAATACTAAGGTCAGGTATATCTTCAGTTGACAAGGGTCAGATGGAGGCCAGTAGGTCTCTAGGCTTGACATACCCACAGTCAATGAGGTATATAATAGTTCCCCAGGCTGTAAAGAATATTCTACCAGCCTTGGCTAACGAGTTTATATCACTTGTAAAGGAATCTGCCATAGTAGCCTTCGTAGGTGTAACAGATATCATGTTCGTAGCAAATTCAGTAAAGAATTCAACTTATAATGGCTTTGGACCATACTTGTTTGCCGCATTGATTTACTTTGTAATTACCTTTACATTGTCAAAATTGGTAGGCTTATTAGAGAAGAAAATGACTGTAGAAAGATAGGAGATTGTAATGAGTAACAAGGAAGTTTTATTAGAACTAAAAGACCTGCATAAGTCCTTTGGAAACCTGGAGGTAATAAAGGGTATAGACCTCGAAATAGACAAGGGCGACATCCTGGTAATAATTGGGCCATCAGGGTCTGGTAAAAGTACAGTACTAAGGTGTATGAACCTATTAGAAGAGCCTACATCAGGCCAGATAATATTTGAGGGTAAGGACATACTTAAAAACCTAAGAACTATAGACAAGACTAGGGAGAAGATAGGAATGGTATTCCAGAACTTCAATCTTTTCCCAAACAAAACCATTCTAGACAATATAACTCTAGCCCCAATGAAGGTAAAGGGCAAGACTAGGGAAGAGGCTGAAAAGAAGGCCAAGGAGCTACTTGAGAGGGTAGGCCTATTGGACAAGGTTGATGCCTATCCAGTCCAGCTATCAGGTGGTCAGCAACAGCGTATAGCCATAGCAAGAGCTCTTGCAATGGAGCCGGACATGATGTTATTTGACGAGCCAACATCAGCCCTAGACCCAGAAATGGTAAAGGAAGTTCTTGACGTTATCAAGGAGCTTGCCCATGAGGGTATGACTATGGCAATAGTTACACATGAGATGGGCTTTGCCAAGGAGGTTGCCGATAGGGTAATATTTGTTGATGGCGGCAAGATTGTAGAGGATGGAAGTCCAGAGGAAGTATTCAATAGGCCTAAGAGCGATAGGGCCAAGGACTTCTTCGACAAGATCCTGGTATAGCATAAAAAGTAATTAATAGTTTAAAAAAATAAGAGGGGTAGGCCAAATTTCCATTTTACTGTAAGGGACCTACACCCTTCTTATAGGGATAGTATATTTGTGGAGATTTTTGTATATAAAAAGACTAGTTTTTAACAAAGAAAAATCTTTACAGATAGCCTGGTCTATAGTATAATATATGAGTCGTGTAATATTTACACAGTAAAGGCATAGCCTTTAAATGGACAATGTAGCGAAATTTCCTACTAAGGTGTGTTTAGGTCAGGAGTTTCACACATCCATTTTTTCAAGTGGACAATGCACAAGGGGTGCATCCATAATTTATATTTAAAAAGGAGAAAAATATGTCATCAATTACAAGAGGACCTAAGTTTAAGTTATCTAGAAGACTAGGACTTAACGTTTGTGGTCATCCAAAAGCAATGAACAGAGCTGGTAAGGGAACTGCAAGAAGTGATAAGAAGCTTACACCATACGGTCAGCAGCTACTTGAAAAGCAGAGACTTAGAGCTTACTACGGAATATCAGAAAAGCAGATGAGAATCTACATGAAGAAGGCTCAGAAGGCTAAAATGACTACTGGTACTGCAGTTATAACAACTCTAGAATGTAGACTAGACAATCTAGTATACAGAATGGGTCTAGCTAACTCAATCAGACAGGCTAGACAGATGGTATCTCACGGTAACATCCATGTTAACGGAAGAAAGGTAGATATACCATCATTTATCGTTAGTGTTGGAGACGAAATCTCTCTAAGAGAAAAGTACAGATCTAACGTATTATTCAAGGCTAACTTTGAAGCAGCTGCATTAAACGAATATCCTTACTTAACTAAGGATCAGGCTAATTATTCAGCTGTATTAACAAGATTACCTGAAAGAGAAGAAGTGCCAATCGAAATCAACGATGCACTAGTAGTCGAATTCTACTCAAAGTCTTCACTATAAGATTGATAAGAAGGACTATAATAAGGTCCTTAGATGTACCGAGTGTGACCAGTCACATTCGGTACTTTTTTTAAAAAAATAGCGTTGGAAGAATTTTTATCTCACCAACGCTAAATATTATACAACCAATATTATACAAGCAATACTATATAAATGAATTTTTATTCAAGGTCAGAACGCATTTCCTGTATGCAATCAAGACCTATAATAGCTATAATTTTTCCAAACCGGTATCCATAATGAAGGTAGCTACCTGGGCAGCCTTGTCCGGGTCCATTGGATGAAGTGGCAGTCTAAAAGTTACCAACCTCATAGCCCAGCATATTCATAGCTGTCTTGACCGGTATAGGATTTACATCTAGGCTCATTAGGTTAATAGCATGTAGGGAGTCATTGAAGACCTGTCTAGCCCCTGCAAGGTCACCCTCATTGAACCTGTCATAAATATTGAAGATAAGCCTTGGGCATATATTTGCTAAAACAGATATATGACCACTAGCACCCATACCTAGCTTAGCCAGGATAGTCTTGTCATCACCAGAAATAAGAACAAAGTCATCATTAATTATTGGCGAAAGGTCAGCCAAGTGGTCGAGGTCGCTAGATGACTCTATAATACCGGCTATATTAGGTATCTCTGCAAGCTTAGCAATTAGGCTAGGCTCAAGGTTAAAGCCAGTTCTAGCAGGGTCATTGTCTATATAGGTTGGTAGACCACCCGCTAAGGCAATTGACTTAAAGTGGCTGATAAGGCCTAGTTCATTTCCCTGGCCGTAGTAGGGACTAGCTATGATTAGACCATCAAGACCTAGGGCCCTGGCTCTAATAGATAGAACTACAGACCTTGATGTATCATTTAATCCAGTTTGGGCAAGGACAGGGATCTTCTTGTTTACCCTCTTTACCACAAAGTCCACTACTTCCAAAATTTCATTATCGCTCATAGCAAAGAATTCACCAGTAGTCCTACCCAGAATTAGGGCCTTGGCCCCTATGTTGATGTAGGTATCAACTAGCCTTCCTAGACTATCAAAATCGACTTCATTTGTATCTGTAAATGGTGTAACTATATTAATTCCGCAACCTTTAAATAACATTTTGTCTCCTCTTTTCCTTTAAAAATTTCACGTATTATCTACCTCAATTTAGGCCTAGCTAGAGCTTCCCTATATTGGTCTGCCTTTTCTAACCTAAATTGGTCTATATATCTAATATAAATTAAAAATCCTATTTTTATACAATAGTTATTAGTTTTATACCCATTATGGCAACAAATAAAGCTTTACTTTTTTAAGACAAGATGTATAGACCTAACATCTAGAGTATGATATAATAAGTGATGTTTTTAATAAAGGTTAATGGAGGAAAATATGGATACATTAAAAGAGTTATATAAAATAGGTAGTGGACCATCGAGTTCACATACAATGGGGCCACAGAGGGCAGCCAAGAGATTCAAGGAAAAGAATCCTAATGCTGCTAGCTACAGGTGTACACTTTATGGTTCATTGGCAGCTACAGGTAAGGGCCACCTTACAGACTACATAATTGAAAAGACAATCGAGCCAAAGAAGGTTGAATTTATATGGAGAGATGACATCAACCCAGAATTCCACCCAAATGGTATGATGCTAGAGGCTTTAGACGAATCAGGTAATGCCTTTGATGAATGGACAGTATTCTCAGTAGGTGGGGGTACACTAGCAGAAGAAGGCAAGAGAAACCAGGTAGATGGTAAGGTATACTATGAGCATTCTAAGCTAGATGATATAATTGCCTACTGTAAGGAAAATGATAAGTCATTTGTTGAATATGTATTGGATAGGGAGGACGATGACTTCCTAGAATATATGGAAGGTATAGCTGATACAATGAAGGCAGCTATAGATAAGGGAATCGAAAGTAGGGAGGTAATTCCTGGCGAGCTAAAGCTTAAGAGGAGGGCTTCTAGGTTCTACAAGAAGTATCTTGCAACAAAAGACTACACTACTCTAGATTATGCATTTGCCCTGGCTGCATCAGAAGAAAATGCATCAGGTGGTACAATAGTTACTGCCCCAACTTGTGGTGCTGCCGGAGTAATACCAGGTGTATTCTTCTCATTGATGGTACACAATGGCTATACTAGACAGCATATAATAGAAGGCCTAATAGTAGCAGGTTTAATTGGTAACCTAATCAAGACTAACGCATCTATTTCGGGTGCAGAGGTAGGATGTCAGGGTGAGGTTGGTGCAGCCTGTTCAATGGCATCTGCGGGTGCTGCCTACCTATTCGGTGGTACACTAGAGCAGATAGAGTATGCTGCAGAAATAGGCTTGGAGCACCACCTAGGTATGACATGTGACCCAGTATACGGTTACGTACAGATACCTTGTATAGAAAGGAATGCAATGGCTGCTGAAAGAGCAATAGCTGCAGCTAAGTATGCCCTAAATACTGATGGTATCCATACGATATCATTTGACCAGGTAACTATTACCATGAAGGAAACAGGAATTGACTTGATGGACAAGTATAGGGAAACAGCAAAAGGCGGACTTGCTAAGTGGTTCGAGTGCTAGTTATTTTTAAAACCATAGTCAAGTTTTAACTTGGCTATGATTTTGCTTTTTAAGGAGGGATATCAATGTTTAGACCGATGAGAAGAAAAGTCAGAGAAATAAGCATAGAAGCTGCAAAGGACCTATTAAGAAATTCACGTCGTGGAGTCCTAGCAGTGAATGGAGATAATGGCTACCCATATGCTCTACCACTCAATTATATATATGATGAGGACAGTAATGCTATTATTTTTCACGGGGCGAGAGCAGGCCACAAAATAGACTCTATCAGGGCCTGTGATAAGGTTTGTTTTACGGTATACGGTAATGAAACTATAAAGGAAGAGGCTTGGGCCCCATATGTTCAGAGTACAATTGTGTATGGAAGGTGTCACCTGGTAGATGACCAGGAAAGGGCGATGGAAATACTAAGGGACCTAGCAAGGAAGTATTATCCAAGTGAGGATATTATTGATGGAGAGATTGCCCAAGGCAGGTAAGGCCGTTCAGATGTTCCAGATAGAGATTGAGCATATGACGGGAAAAAGAAATTCAAGAAAAATAAATTTCAGCCAATATAAGTTTGTAGTTAGAGATATAGAAAAACTTCATAAGGAGAATATGCAATGAAAAAGAACACTAATAAGAAGAATAATAGAGTGCTTGGTTATGTTAGCAATTTCAGCAGCCCTGTGGCAACTAATACTTATACCAATAGCGTCTACTATAAATAAAAAGCACCATTGACTTTTACCTCAAAAATGTATTTGTAATAGCAGCATTTTCAGTCCTGGTAATTTTAATTAATTTATATGCCAAAAACAAAGCTACATAAACTGGAAAGAGTTTTTCAGGAAATGCAACCATAAAATGGATACTGTTCGGCTTGCTCGCTACTCTTGTACTTCACTTTTTAGCAACATATGTAGGGAAAAATAGAAGGGTACCGTATTTAGACCCAAATGTAAGCACAGAGGGTCAGTACCTAGTAATAGAGTTTATGAGGACTTGTATTTTTAAGTCCTGTTACTGAAGAACTTGTATTTAGAAGGATATTGACAAAGGTAATTTTCCCTGGGAACCTAAAAGTAAGTCTGCTTATTACTGGTCTCATATTTACGGCAATTCATATGCCGGTATCAGTTGGTGACTGGGTAAATCAATTGGGTGCAGCAGCCATACTTTTCAGTTATATATTATAAGACTGAAAAAGGTTGAAGCATGTATACTTGTGCATTCATTTATGAATTTATTTCTTAATATAATTTCGTGGTGGATTATATAATATATCCAGTGTGTATGCATAGATGTATGAAATATGATATGCTACTATAATATTAATAGGATTCTTGGCCTTTATTGCAATAATAAATATTTCGAGCAAGGGAAATCTGGACCCATCATCTGCTAGTGACCAGGTACAAAACTATGTACTCGGTGGTATTATAGGTGGTGTAATTTACAATAATAGTATCAAAATACTAGACTATGTAGCTATTTTGTGTATATGGTGTGCCCTTGTACTTGGTTTTAAAGTGGATAAAGAAACATAATGTTAGGGCTAAACAGCTGATAGATGGTAAGGCACTGATAATTATTGACAATGGCAAGGTAAATATAGATAATTGTAAGAAGGCAGGGCTATCTGCTCATTATGTATCTTTCAAGTTGAGAGCAAACAATATATATTCAATAAGAGATGTAAAAAGGGCAGTAGTAGAACAAAATGGTCAGTTGATTATTATTCATCCAGGAGAAGAAAATCCAAAATTCCCATTGATAACAGATGGGCACTTGCAAACTGATATTCTTAAACTATAGGCAGGGATGAAGACTGGTTAATTAAGGAAATAGAAAAGCAGGGATTAAGTAAACATAGTGATGTATTTTTGGGTGAATATGTCGATGGAAAGCTGATATTAGAAGCGTATGATATATAGACTTTAAATATAAAAAGGTGGTGGATTTAATATATCCACTGCTTTTTGTTTGAAATAAAGGTAGCTTTTTCCATTTAAATATAGAATAAAAGAGGTGCTTGCAGACCGATTTTTGTTATATAATGGATAGAGTGTAGGTATGTATTTGCCTATAGGTGAAAAAAATATACATGAGTATAAATAATTAATGTATAAGATATATAAGTAAGGTGGTAGTTAAATGAACCAGTATGGAAATTTTGCCTATGTATACGACCAGCTAATGGATGATGTAGACTACGATGCATGGGTTAAGCATATAGAAAACTTGATAGAAAAAAGTGGTGCCAGTGTAAAGAATATATTGGAGTTAGCCTGTGGGACCGGTAATATTACGATACCCTTGGCCAAAAAGGGCTACGATATTGCCGGCATAGACATATCTGATGATATGCTGGGCCTTGCCCTAGAAAAGTCAGAAGCCATGGGAGTGCCCCTGGTTTTATTGGAACAGGATATGGTAGACCTGGACTTTGATCTTTACGACCTAGATTGTGTCCTATGTGCCTGTGATGGTTTTAATTATGTAACCAGCCTTGAGGACCTGTACAAGGTTTTTTCAAAAATATATGACCTGCTAAAGCCGGGTGGCGTATTTATTTTTGATATTAGCTCTTACTACAAGCTGAGTGAGGTTTTGGGTAATAACTTCATGGGTGAGTCTAGGATAGTATTTCATATAGTGGACCAACTATTATGATGAAACCAACCAACTATTGGAGATGAATCTAGACTTTTTCTTGAAGCTAGACCCAGAAGAAGTTGAAGGCGACTGCCTTGAAGAAGGACTACAAGATGATGATAACCTATATGAAAGGTATAGGGAGATCCACCTGCAGAGGGCTCACAGGGAAGAGGAAATTGTAGATATCTTGAAAAAAAGCTGGCTTTTGGAAGGATTGATTCCTATGGAGATTTTAGCCTTGATAGGCCAGGTGACCAGTCCGAGAGGATTTTTCTTCACAGCCATAAAGTAGGTATAAAGTATGGAAAAATATGGTTTCAGGATACTATATTATTGAGTAAAATGTAGGGTATAAAAATATAAATAGAATAAATAAATAGAAATATAGAAATACAGAAATATAGAAATATAGAAATACAGAAATAGAGGGGTTTTAATATGAAGGATTATTGTATAAGAGTAACAACAGGAAATAAAGAGGTAAGAGGATTCTTTGCCTCAACCAAAAATATGGTGGAGACTGCAAGAGGCTTTCACAATACTAGTAAGGTGGCAACTGCAGCCCTAGGAAGGACTCTAACAGCTACATCTATGATGGGCTTGATGATGAAGAACAAGGGAGACAAGATCAGTGTCATTATCAAGGGGGGTGGACCTATAGGTACTATCCTGACTACATCAAACTCAAGTGGTATAGTAAAGGGCTATGTGACTAACCCAGGCGTAGAGGTTGAAAACTATGAAAATGGCAAGCTAAATGTAGCTGGTGCAGTTGGTAACCAGGGAACTATAAGGGTAATCAAGGACCTAGGCCTAAGAGAGCCTTATAATGGTGAGTATGAAATGGTAAGTGGTGAAATAGCAGAAGACTTCACATATTATTTCACTGTATCAGAGCAGACACCATCAGCGGTATCTCTAGGTGTTTTAACTAGGTCTGATGAGGTAGAAGAGGCAGGAGGATTTATAGTCCAGATGATGCCGGATGCAAGTGAAGAAACCATATCTACAATAGAGAGGAACCTATCAGGCATCCAGTCCGTAACTCAGATGCTGAGCCAGGGATTGACTCCTGAAGACATGATGAATATAGTCCTAAAGGACCTAGAGCCTAGTATATTAGACAAGATAGATGTTGCCTTTGAATGTGACTGCTCTAAGGAGAGGGTTGCAGAGGTATTTGTGGCCATTGGTAGGGATGAATTAAAGGCTATAATTGAGGAGGACAAGGGTGCTGAGGTAGGCTGCCAGTTCTGTGAATCTAGGTATAACTTTAGTGAGGAAGAACTAAAGGAAATATACGACAATATGTAAGAATAAGGCAGGAGGATTAGTATGAGGTTGGACAAACTGCTTAGTAACCTAGGCTATGGAACTAGGTCAGAAATTAAAAAAATGTGTAGGCAGGGTATGGTCAAGGTCAATGGTCAAGAAATTAAAAAACCAGACCACCATATAGACCCAAACCAGGACCAGGTATGTCTAAATGGCCAAACAATCAGGTATAGGGAATTTATTTACCTGATGATGAACAAGCCCGCAGGCTATGTATCAGCGACTTTTGACAGGTATGACCAAACTGTTATCGACCTTATAGACCATGAATACCTAGCCTTTGACCCATTTCCTGTAGGCCGTCTTGACAAGGATACAGAAGGACTTCTAGTAATCACAAATGATGGCCAGCTAAGTCACAGGGTATTATCACCAAAAAAGCATGTACCTAAAAAATACTATGCTGAAATAGATCAAGAGGTATTGGCTAGGATATTAAAGCCTTTTAGCCAGGGGATATACATTGGAGATGACTATACTACAAGCCTGCAAGCCTAGAGGTAATTAGGACCTTTGAGGCTGATGATGGGACTGTACATTCTGAAATATATGTGACTATTAGTGAGGGTAAGTTTCACCAGGTCAAGAGGATGTTCGAAGCAGTAGGTAAAAATGTACTCTACCCTAAAGAGGGTTCAGATGGGTGGTTTAAAGTTAGATGAGTCCCTTGAACTAGGAGAGTATAGGAGTTGACTGAAGAAGAAGTTGAGCTTTTTAGAGAAAAAGATCTTTAAAATAAAGATAATTATCTAGAAAATATGTATAAAATATGTAGAGAAAAAAATATGTAGAGAAAAATATGTAAAAAGATATATAAAAAGATATATAAAAATATATATAAAAAGATATATAAAAAAAGATATATAAAAAGATATATAAAAAAAGATATATAAAAAAAGATATATAAATATGCAATTTATAGGCCAGTTAGAAAGGTAAGTGTTGATGAAGAGGAAAGATATTATAGAATTTGAAGTAGGTAAGATGGAGTTTGGTGGTGTATCACGCTCTATTTGTGAAGGCAAGCGAATAAAAATGAAGGGTGGTATCACGGGCCAAAAGGTAAGGGCTGTAGTGAAAAAGTCTAGGTCGGATAGTGGTGAAGTAAAGCTATTAGAGCTACTAGAGCCATCTGAAATAGAGACTGCCCCAGTCTGTAGACACTTTAGGCAGTGTGGAGGATGTTCAATCTATCCATTCCCTACGAAAAGCAATTAGAAATAAAAAAAGATCAAATACTAGACCTATTCGACAAGGCTGGTATTAAGGACTATGAATTTTTGGGAATTCAGGGTAGTCCTAGCCAGTATGCCTATAGGAACAAGATGGAATTTACCTTTGGAGATGAATACAAGGATGGTCCCCTATCACTTGGTATGCACAAGGTTGGAAGGTTTATAGACATAGTTACAGTTGATGATTGTAGGATAATAGACGAGGACTTTAGGAAGATAATGGTAGGAACAAGGGACTACTTTGAAGAAAAAGGCCTGCCATACTACAGGACCTTTAATCATCAAGGTTACCTTAGACACCTTGTAGTCAGGAGGGGTGAAAATACTGGGGAAATAATGGTAAATATAGTTACATCATCCCAGCTTGACTACAAGATGGAAGACTACAGAGACTACCTATTAGACCTAGACCTTGAAAATAACCTAGTAAGCGTACTACATACTATAAATGACAGTCTGGCAGATGCAGTTAAGTGCGATGAATTGAGAATCCTACATGGTAGGGATTATTTCTATGAAGAGGTATTAGGCTTGAGGTTTAAGGTATCACCATTCTCCTTCTTCCAGACAAATACCAAGGGGGGCGGAGGTCCTATATACAATAGCCAGAGAATTTGCTGGAAACAAGGGTGATGGCAAGGTAGTATTTGATCTCTACAGTGGTACAGGTACTATAGGCCAGCTTATGGCCAAGACAGCCAAGAAGGTTTACGGTATAGAATTAATAGAAGAGGCTGTAGTTGCAGCCAACCAAAATGCAGGGCTTAATAACTTAGATAACTGCGAATTTATAGCCGGTGATGTGGCCAAGCTAGTAACTTCTCTTCCCGAAAAACCAGACCTAATTATAGTAGACCCACCAAGGGCAGGTATCCTAGCTAACGGTGTCAAGGATATAGCTGAATTTGGGGCCGGAGAGATAGTCTATGTCAGCTGTAATCCTAAGTCTTTGGTTGAAAATGTGGTTGAGTTTGAATCTAGAGGCTACAAGCTAGACAAGTTAAAGTTGATGGACATGTTCCCATCAGGCCCTCACTGTGAAAGTGTAGCACTTCTAATTAAGCAATAAGACTATTTATAGTACTTTTAATGGTTTAATTTCTATATGTTGTTCACCATTTGTCCACGGTTATTTTACCCGTGGACAAATATTATACAACCAATTTTACCATAGAAGGACTTACAATTTTACAGACTTTTTACATAGACTCATCAACTTCATCTGCACTATAAGGTTTTTCCGTCATTTAAAGAGTCAATTCCTTTTTGAAGTTCTAAGTTTAGATCTTCTTTGGACATATTACCTAGAGCTAAAAGGCTTTTTAGCCGGAAGGCGAAGTTCAAAAAGGCATACCTTTTTGAAGAACAATTTGACTGTAAAAGCATCTGTATTGCACTGGATGGAGAAATTCCAAGCTGACTTAAGATGCTTTTCCGCATTTTCTTTTAAGTTTGTGTCAATTCTTGCATAAACAGCATTTTGTATTTGCCATGAGTGTCACGCTCCTTTCTTGCTTATATTATACAAAAAAATAAAAATGTAAATGCAAGCATATGCAAGCAAAACTAAAAAGAATATTAAATTTAATAAAAATCATAAATTGTAATAATAAGTTGAACATTGATAACTAAAAATTATATACAAAATGAGACAAAAGTCTAAAAGTAAAGCAGTGTTCTGAGACCTATATTATTCCGCAAAACATAAAAATATCATTCCGATATGGTTGATATTATTCCGATAAAATAGTACAATACAAATAGATTGGAGGGATAGTTTATGTACATTACGGTAAAAACAAGCTGCTGAAAAGTGGGGTGTTTCTGATAGAAGGGTAAGAATTTTTATGTTCAGAGGGAAAATTCTTGGGGCATATAAAGAAGGAAGAAGTTGGAAAATACCATCTGATGCTGTAAAGCCAACAGATGGAAGATATAAAAATACAGAGTCTATCATTCCAATTATAGAAAAAAATTAGAAGTTCTTAAAGAAATGAGACCTTTAACAGAAGGTGAATTGGAACGATTAAAATGAGGAATTTCTAGTAGAGTACATATATAATTCAAATGCAATCGAAGGCAATACTTTAACCATGCGTGAGACTGACATGGTTCTAAGAGGACTTACAATTGACCAAAAATCATTAAAGGAGCATTTGGAGGTAATTGGGCATAAGGAAGCTTTTGATTATGTAAGACAGCTCGTAAGTGAAAATATTGAAATCTCTGAAAGTGTAATTAAAGACATTCATTATTTAGTTTTGTCTGATAAGAAAGATGATAGGGGAAGATATAGAAAAATTCCTGTCAGAATTATGGGAGCAGCCCATGAACCAGCTCAACCATATATGATTATTCCTAAAATGGAAGAATTGTTAGAAGAATATAAAAATAGCAAGGAAGATATCGTGACCAAGTTAGCTCGTTTTCACATAGAATTTGAAGGTATCCATCCTTTTATTGATGGAAAACGGAAGGACTGGAAGATTATTGTAAATTTAGAACTTATGAAGGCAGGATATCCACCGATTGATATTAAATTTACTGATAGGTTGAAATATTACGAAGCATTTGATGAATATCATGTAAAGCACAATATATCAGCAATGGCAGATATGTTTGCAAAAATATTTGAATCAGAGACTAGATTTATATTTATCTATTTTAGATGGGTAAAAGTAAAGCAGAATAATATATATGTCTAATTAGAAAAATATAAAAAAATTGGAATGTATTATAAATGGGAGCGGATATATAATGCCTACTCCCATATTGTATGTTGGACCCTAACGCCATATCGATCATGCGAATAGTCCGAATTAAAATTAGCTTTCAATACGGTAGGCTATCCATAAGTCATATCCAGATGTCTGTAATTTAAGACAGAAAAAGGAATTATCTACTCTAATACAGTCAATTAAAGCGTTGGGCAAAGATAACATAAGTGAAGAACATATAAAAACTTGCTATATTTGCAAAAGGAATCAAGGAAGACTTTAAAAAGATACTTTAAAAAGATACTTTAAAACTTCCCTTTTGGATACAGGAAGTTTTGGAAAAAAATACAGGAGTTTCCAATGAGTAAGTTACTTGGATGATATATTGGCAGGAAGATTAAAGTTAATACCTTCACAGGAAGGATTAGAAATTTTTCAAAGTATTATGACAATATGAAAAAATATGCTATTTGGAGAAAAAGATACCGTTTGATAAGATTATCGCTGTTCTTAAAGAATATGAAAAAGAACTAAATGAAGCTATAAATGTGGGGGAGTAGTAAGTGAATATAATATGGTAGACGGAGGTATTTAGTATGATTTTGTATATAACAAAAAGACGAAAGATAGATTTAATATTCCATTGTATAGTGAACTTACTGATGAATTAGAATTACTAGCAAGGAATATATTAGTTAAAGAGCAAGATGATATTTTTAAATGGGGGTGAAGATCTTTACTTTGATAGAAGAAAGTGTCTTCAAATAATGAATTTTGCCAGTAAAGTGAGCATATTTCTAATTGATATTAAGGTTCAAGATGTGAAGGAAATTTCTAATATGCTAGCCCATTACTTAAAAAAATAATTTACGAGGATGATTTGGAAGTTGTTGAACTATTAGATAGATACTTCAAAGAAACTCCAATTTCATTTTTTTGATACTCTAAAGATAGAAGCGTTATTGGTTCTTTAAACCATAACGAAAGATATTTTTAGAAGGTGGATATAGGCTATATGATTTTATTGAGAACGGAACCCTGCATACAATAAGGCTCAATAAACAGTTTAACTTCAGGTATATAGTAGGCAAAAAGAGTAATGGTAAAACAGAATATATTGTACCTGGAGAAGAATTTAAAAAGATGTTGAGTCAAAGATATGAAATATTATACAACCAGGAATTTTAAAGGCAAGGATAATGCTTATGGAAAGGTATAAAATGCAAAATGGCAACATCCATAGCTATAAGTCTAATAATGATGTAGCTATGCTTTGAAGACATTCTAAATACTAGGACTGATAAAATACCGATGTGTTTTAGGAAGAGTATAAAAACCCTAAAAAGCTTAGAAAGTATGTGGTTAACTCATTTAAAATATGACTATATGACCTGTTTTTTTAGAAAGGCAGATGTCACAAAAAGCATGACTGTTGAATAGGGATTTGAGGAAAATTCAAAAATATTAAAATGGGGATTTAAGGCATATTGAGCTTTACATAAACGGGGATTTGGGGTAAAAATCATTATAGTGAGGTGATGTACATGGGGACAACAGTCTTTAAAAGGAAAATATATAATGAAATTCTTGAATGGAAAAACAATCGAAGCGATAAGTATGCACTTTTGATAAGAGGAGCTAGACGTGTCGGAAAATCAACGATTGTCGAGGAGTTCGCAAGTAAAGAATTCAAATCATATATAATGCTTGATTTTGCTCGTACCAGTAAAGATATCAATAGCTTATTCGAGGATATGTATAGTCTGGATTTTTTCTTTCTTCAACTGCAACAGCTGACAGGTGTTAAACTGTATGAGCAGGAATCAGTAATCATATTTGATGAGGTACAGCTTTTGCCTAAGGCAAGGCAGGCTATTAAGTATCTTGTTGAGGACGGAAGATATAAATATATAGAGACGGGCTCACTTTTGTCTATAAGGAAAAATACGAAGGATATTCTCATACCAAGCGAGGAACATAAAATAGATATGTACCCCATGGATTTTGAAGAATTTCTGTGGGCAATCGGAGATGAAGTAACTGCAGATACAATTCGAATTCTGATGGAAAATAAAAGACCGGCCGGTAATACGCTGCATAGGAGTCTGATGCGTATTTTTAGGCTGTATGTGCTTGTTGGCGGTATGCCTCAGGCAGTTGAAACATATTTGGCAGATAATAATCTGCAGGTAGTTGATGAAACTAAAAGAGAAATTATAGATTTATACGTGGAAGATTTCACAAAAATAGATGGGACAGGCCTTGCGGGAGATGTCTATGATGCGATTCCAGCTAGCCTTAGTGGTAATGCATCAAGATATGTTTTGGCAAATGCTAGAGCTGGAATCAAATCAGGACAAATGAGGGAGCTTGTCCCTGATATGTTGAGTTCCTATACAGTGCTTATTGCATATCATGCTAATAATCCAAGTGCAGGAATGTCGCTTGAGAAGGATGTGGGGCGCTATAAGCTTTTTACATCTGATGTAGGACTGTTTGTGACTCTTGCTTTCAGAGATAAGAAGTACACTGAAAATGTAATCTATAATAAACTACTTTCTAATAAACTAGAGGCAAATCTGGGGTATGTATATGAGAATGCAGTCGCTCAGATGCTAACTGCTAAAGGACATAAACTTTTTTATTATACAATGGGGAGCGAAACTTCAAATCATTTGCATGAAATCGACTTTCTAATATCAACAGGTGATAAAATATGTCCGGTGGAAGTTAAGTCAGGAAACTATAGAAATCACAAATCGCTGGACGATTTTTGTAGAAAATTCAGTAGCCGCATAAGCGATAAATACGTTGTTCATACGAAGGATTATAAGTGGGAAAATGGCATTAATTATATCCCTGTGTATATGGTGCCGTTTTTATAGAATCGGAAGATGTACTGAGAAAAGAAAATCCCGTAGGTACATATACAGGTCCCAGTTTGCCAAACTGATATTTTTTAACGATAACCTTATGCTATCGTTAAAAGGTTTATAGATATGTTCCCACATACGAACGTAACTACTTGACATACTTGGTGTTCACTCGTTTCGCTGTGAAAGTGTGGCCTTGTTGACGAGGACTAAATTGAGCGAGTAAAAGTTCAACTAATGGGTTGAAAAAACTATAAGGAGATTAACAATGCTTAAAATAGGAGACAAGTTTTTATTTGAGGAAAATTTATTAAATAGACAGACCTGCCTTATGTTCCTTAAGGAAAATAATTCTAGCTCCTTGTCAGTGGATATTGGTTTTAAAAACGGAAATTTTGGTGATGATATACTAAGCCCTGCAATTTGTATCAATCCAATCACTACTGATAAAAAAATTCAATAGGAGATTTGGTCGGGGAAAAATTCAGGGTAGCTACAATAGAAGAATGTGATGATAGAGAGGACACCTTTTATCTTTATGAGTCTGAACCAATGGTTTCATATGACCTAGAAGTGCTTGAAATAAGGGATAATAGGGCACATCTTATATGCAAGGGCATACTAATAGTTGATGGATATTCTGAACCCATATACAGGAGTCCTTTGAAATAGATTCCTGGGTACCAGTAATCGAATCAGTTAACGATTGGGTGAAATTTGAAAATATCTAGTTTTGTACATTTTAAATTTTAGTAACTCATATGGGGTTGATATTTAATAGGTGTGTTAGATAGGATATATTATTAGTGGAGATAAATAATTATGGATGGACTAAATATAATAATTAAGAAAATTGAAGTTAGTATAGGCAGTGATTTTTGAAGCCGTCCTAGATGAATACATGGAGGAGATAGAAAACAACTATAATCAGTTAGAAACAGTTAAGCCACTACTTGAACTTATGGAAAGACACCCTCTTACAGATTTTGGAAGTCCGGGTGGAATAGTACACTTTGTTGAAAGATTTTATAAAAAGGGCTATGAAGAAGAACTCTTGCTTCCTTAAAAAGGATGCCTAGTCTGCATACGATATGGATGTTGAATAGGCTAATAAATGGTACGGACAATCCAGAAAATTATTTGAGTTTGATGAAAGAAATTTCCCAAAATGAGACCTATAGCAAGGAAATCCGAGACCAGGCCTTGTATTTTTTATCTGATAATTAAAAGTAATGAAAGGTAATCATACTAAAGCAATTGTCTAAGAGCTTAGCAATCGCCTAAAAATATACTGTAATTAGGCGAAAGTGAAAGGGAATAGGCGAATGAGGGTTCATAATTTCTATGTCAGTAATATAGTCTACATCGAAGTCAATGATATGCTTCCTTTTTCATATTATTTGTGAAAAATATTTTTATAGAAAATATAATATTTGTATTGATAATATTATGTATTGGCTATATAATACAGTAATTGAATTGAAATGATTAAGAGAGGAGAAACTTTATGAACGCATTTTTTACTAGTAGCAATCAAGCTTATTAATCGGCTTTTTTGCCATGGTTATAATAATAAACATATCAGGTAAAGGTAATTTAGCTCCATCATCTGCCAGTGATCAGATTGTAAACTATGTACTCGGTGGAATCATTGGTGGTGTTATCTACAATAATAGTGTTAAAATACCTGATTTTATAGCAATCCTATGTATATGGTGTGCCCTTGTTCTAGCCCTAAAGTGGATAAAGAAAAATAGTGTAAAGGCTAAACAGCTAATAGATGGCAAGCCTTTGATAATAATAGACCAGGGTAAAATAGATATTGAAAACTGCAGGAAGGCAGGTTTGTCGGCACATGATGTAGCCTTTAAGCTTCGTACAAATGGCATATACTCAACAAATCTTGTAAAGAGGGCAGTTGTTGAGCAGAATGGCCAGCTAATTATAATACAGGCTGGAGAAGAAAATCCTAAGTTCCCAATCATTACAGATGGGCAGCTACAGTACGACATCCTTGAAGTAATAGGTAAAGACGAGGCCTGGATAAGTGAAGAAATTAAAAAACAGGGTGTAGATAATTATAGTGATGTATTTTTAGGAGAGTATGTTGATAATTCTCTTATAATAACTACTTATAAATAATATATCCGACATAGTCTATTTAAACACAAAAGATACTTTTGGATAGGATTGATCTTATTCCAAAGTAGATATTACAATTGAAAATCACAATATGGGAGTAGGCTAAGCCTACTCCCATATTGTATGTTGGGCCCCAATTCCAAAAAGATCGAGTGAACTATCCGAATTATATTTTACTTCGATACGGTATGACTTCCATAAGGAATAGCCATGGGTCTGTATTTTTAGGATATAAGATGTATCGGTTCCTACTTCCTCATAGTCTACAGGTGACAGTGAAAAAATATCTGTCATCTTTCTTGTCTTAAAAATCTTTAAGTCTTAGCTTTGACAGGTCGGTATTATTAAATTTGACCCTAGAAACCTGTTCACTATCGGCATCAATCCTATAATATGTCACAAGGCAATTTTTTAGCTTGTCCGAATCAGACCACTTTGGTGTGATATATACATATCCATAGGACTTCTTATCCCTAATCAATTCTGCACGCTGGCCGTAATAGAAGTGGTCATTACGTTGGTTGACAATCTCGCTATCAGGCTCCTTGTCCTTGAAGATAAAGCCAGAAGCTAAGAGGTCAGAAGCTCTAGTTTGGCCAACAACTAGCTTGGTATTATCTAGTTGGACTGTCACAGGTTTGGCAGGCAATCCCGTTAAAGAAATACACAGGGTAAGTACAAAGCTAGAGAAAAACACGCATCCAATAACTGCACTTGTCGGTGAGTAGGAATAGATTGGCTTGTTGGACTTATACATACTAAATACGTAAATTAGCTTTATTATGCGGTTGATAAACAAATTTATAACTACCACACCAAACTGGTAATTTAAAACTGTATATAGGGCCATGTCAAGTCTGCCCTTTTTGTAATAAAGTAGGATAAAAACAATCAAATTAACCAATACAAGGCTCAAAATAAATAGGTTAGCCTCTTTTAAAGACCTAGGATCAGTGATATCGTCATCGTCATTTCTAATATAGCGTCTAGGCTTAAGGGTTTGACCTAATTTATAAATCCATGCAGGTACTTCTTTACCTGCTTTTAACAGCAATTACGAGTTTAATATATATATAAAATGTAAATAACAACAACAATAAAAAAATACAAGATAAAAAGCTAAGAACAGCTAAAGTAAATCCCATATCAAGTCTCCTCTTCTATTATAATCTTTAAAAACTTCTATATCCTAGATTATATCATTACATAGTGCCTTGGGGTAAAAAAATATTATAACTAAATTTCTTATATACAGCCTATATAAAATGGTATAATATAAGTAATAAATAGGGTGAATAAGGAGGACCAGGTGTCAGGTCAAGGACTGATAAGTTGGTAACATGAAAGAAGATAAAAAGTTATAAGTAGCTTATTTGAAAGAATAGAGAGGACTAATAATGGAATTGAAAAATGTAGATAAATTACCAATAGATATAAAAAGAGGCTATAAAAACGAATAAGCACAAGGACCTATGAAGAGAAATCACTGACAAAGGTAGACAAAAACAAGTTGATGGACTTTAACAGGACCCTGTCCAACCCCTTTGGTGTGGACGTCAAGGCTCAATATATTAGTAAGGACAAGGGAGCAGAGGATGTCCAGCTAGGTACCTATGGAACAATAAAGGGGGCAAAGGACTTCTTTGTCATAACAGTCAAGGATGAGCCCTATGCAATGGAGGCTGTAGGCTACCAGTTTGAAGGTCTAGTCCTATATGCAACTCAAATGGGTCTAGGAACAGTATGGTTAGCAGGAACTTTTAGTAGGAAGGACTTTAAAAATGCAATTAAAATAGGTGAGGATGACTTGTTTCCTTGTATTTGTCCAGTAGGATATCCGAGTCAAAGGCGCTCATTTATAGAAAAAATAACAATAGCCAGTCTTGGATCAAGAAAGAGAAAGGAATGGGACAAGCTATTCTTTTCAGAAGACTTCACAAGGCCTTTGTCAAAGGCGGAGGCTGGACAATATGTAGATGCCCTTGAGATGTTAAGACTGGCACCGAGTGCTACCAATTCACAGCCCTGGGCCCTAGTCAAGGAGGGTGATAGCTTTCACTTCTTCTGTAATTATAAGAATGGTCTCAACAGCGATGTAAAGAAGATAAAGCACATAGACCTTGGTATAGCTCTAGCCCACTTCCACCAGACTGCCATGAGTGATGGCCTAAAGGGAAGATTTGAGGCTATCGATATTGGGTTTGACATTCCGGAAAAATATGCATTATATAATAACTTATATAGCAGAATAAGGAAAAAAATATTATACTGTATATTTATAGTATAAAAGTTTAATTATACTAGGAATCAAAAATTTCTGTATGAAAAATTTGATTCCCTAGTTCTATAATAATAAATGTGTAATGGGTGGTAAAATATACATGTTTGAATATTTTTTTAATAGGGATGAAGACTGTGTTTTTCGAGTAATATATTAATAAAGCCAATACTACTGCTTGCCTTATTCATGCTTCTTATAGGATTTAGGAGGCTATCAATCACAATCAGGAGTGGTGGTGACTTTTTGTCACCCTTTAAAATAAGGGATGGCCACCTATATATTCATAGTGGTATGGTTCCAGGCGAGAGAAAATTTTCACTAAAGGACATAAAAGAGGTCACAATACACCTTATAAGCGGAGTAAGAATAAATGGTGACAGGTACCATATTGAGCTAACTATGAAAAATGGTAGGAGCAAGTCATTTTTTTGTAGGGAAAGACAGGAAGAGTGTAGAATTAATAAGTGAAATGAAAAAGGAATTAAAGAGAAAGAGGGTAAAGGTCCACTATTACGACTATAGCAAGAAATAAGGAACTTTACTTGGAGTATTTAATTTAGTGGAGGGTAGATATGAGTTTCTATAATCTAATACAGGAAAAAATTTTTTTAGTACATATGAAGAATGGCACATGAAATCGCCCCTTAAGTAATAGTGGTGGTTTTCATATAGTAGGAATCGATAACTCTATCAATGCCATAAGGGATGGATATATAAGATATATGGAAATCTATCCACCTCGTCCCTATAAGCGGATGTACAAAAATGAGGTCTGAAATTGGTAATAAAGAGGGCTACATTAACATATACCTAGATATTGATGATAAAAAATACTGGATGCCGGATATTAGCTATGATGATGCTATTAAAATCATGAGGACTTTTGTAAAAAATAAGCTTATCCCAAGTCAAGATAAATATACTGAAGCTCCTAAAGTGGACAGGGAGGCTATTAAAAAGTTATTTTATGACATGGTAAGGCTACTTTTAGGTGATTATCCAGAAACTCAAAAGTTTATTAATAGCCTAAAGTTTAAGGGCCCTGAGGATATAGATATGGCCTGGGAAAAACTCTATGAGGAAATCCTGTTAAGAAAAAGAGCATTTGAGTTTGATTGGAAGGCTAGAAAGGATGATTTTATACCTATACTAAAAGAATTAATTGTAAATAATGGGATAAATATAGACTTAGGTCAATTAGATGAATTAGACAAAAAGGTCTTAAATGAAGATGAGGATATACCAAGGTGGGCAGCACAAATTAACTCTGTATTAGAGGATCACATATTAGCAGGTATGGATGTCGGAAGTGATTCCTATGTAGTGCTTGTATTGACCAAGGCGGACTTTGAAAAGGCAGATACTTTGGCTAGAAAGTTAATGCAGAGGATTGCCCTTTTAGAGAAGATGTAGTTACAAGTAGGTGTAATAATGCATAATGTACTAAGTATATAGGAGGAGAATATGTCAGCTTTTACTTTTTATATTAGTACCAATAGGCCTGGTCATAGCATTTATTAGTATCAAATCTATAATCAATTTTATAAAAATAGAACCAATCTATGAAATGCCAGCAAGTCAAAGTGAAGGAACCTTTGTAATTAAAAATGAGGGTGTATATGAAATATGGCTAAGTGGTAAAAAGTATAAAAAGACACCACTTGGACAGTTTGGCCTAAGGCTGGAAAATATGTATACGAGGCAAGATGTAGAATTGTCGAGGAGTATAATGAGAACCAGTGTAAGTGGCTTTAATACTGCTAGAGTATCAATCTATTCCTTTAGGGCAGAGGCGGGAACCTATATTCTCTCGATGACCGATGAGGCTGACTTTATGGATAGGCTTGGGGCCAAGTTTATAAACAGTATAAGTAGGTCACCTGTAGATTACAGTCAGTTTAGCTTTCAGGTTCGTAAGCATGTCAGTCTATTTCCTCTTGTTCTATGTATTTTTGGTATTGTCTTGGGTATACATGCGATTTTAGTAGGATTGATACTACCTATGGCCTTGTAGGATTCATAAAGGTTAAAGATAAATTAAAAAAAGTCCCTTAAATCACGAATGATTTAAGAAACTTTGTCTATTATCCTACTGCTCTAAGATTTCCTCAAGTGCATCAGGATCTAGTATCTCAATCAGATTCTTCTTGTAGAGGATTAGTCCTTGATCTTCAAGGCTATTTAACTCCCTATGCAGGGATGGCCTAGATACATTCATCAATAGAGACCACTTTGTTACAGACCCAGGTATAGGAATCCTGTCAGTATTAAGCCTCTTTTTTTTTGTAATAGTAGATAATAGGCTACCTTCTTTACAATACCGCTATAGGAAAGTAGGGTTAGCTTTTGCTGGAGCATATAGGTAGTTGAAGATATCTCTGTCATAAAGTTCTCCAGTATTATCAGGTTACTTTGGATTAGACGCAGGAAGTCATCTTTTCTAAAGACAAGGACATCCACGGGCTCTGTTGCAACAACGTCACAGGGATACTTGTGGCTCGTTGAAAAAACTGCCGCAGCACCTATAATATCACCAGGCCTCCTAATAGATACATTTAGCTGGTTGCCATTGGGGAAGGGCTTTTTGAGATTCAGCCTGACCCTTGACTACAATGCCCAAAGTATCGGCAGGTTCCAGCAGGTGAAATATTACTTCATTCCTATCATAGTGGTTTATTTTATGAGGTATTGCTTCAAGCGATTTAATTATGTCTTTTTCAGTCATTCCTTCGAATAAATTACTTTTTGTTAGTATAGAATAATTCATACTTGTCCCCCTTCCTAGGTCTTTATAGATATTATACCCAAAAAATTTTTTTCAAAAGTGTATCTGTAGATACAGAAATAATAAAAGAAAATTATTTATAATAGACTTAACAAGAAGGAAAGTTATAATAAAAATAAATGCTTTTAAAGTAGGTTGAGTTCCCTTTACAATCAGCATCACACCTATAATTAAGGCCTGGAACTCTAAAACTATAAAGTAAATATACTTCCTATTGATAATGATAATTTTAATAAATAGAAAAGTTTAAGTAAAGAAAGAGAGGTAAAATTATGGCATTTAAGGATTGGAAAATAGAGGAATTTAAGAAGGTAGACGTTCGTGGGATACAGGGTAACTCTTTATGGGACTAAAGGAACAGGCCAAGGCAGTTCCCAGAGGGACAGGGCCTAGAGGTAATCCAGAGCTTTGATCCTATCCCCCTATATGAGGTAAATGGAAGACCTAGGTTATGAGTACCATACAGAGCAGACTGGAGATACAGAATTTCATGTATACTTTTATCGTGCAAGGGTAAAGGAGGACGAAAAGAATATACCAATGCGTCCGGCAGCACTTACAAATATGCCCCTTATAGATGAGGGTCTAGGTAAGATTGCAGTTGAGTTTTGGGACCTAACTTGGAATGATGAAAAGAGGTACCTACCATACGAAACTAGACTACTGCTTTCTCTAACAAATGCCGTTGGAGCAGGAAGGATGCGTCAGGCAACTAGGGAGCTAGTAAAGGCATATATTCACGGACTAGATAGCAGGGCCCTAGATGATGTATTTGAGCTTTTGGTATGGAACCAGGGTATAGGAAACTTCAGTTCAGAAATTGGACCATCAACATTGTTTGCAGCCTACAAGACAGTAAAAAATATGGAAAAGCAGGGCAAGGATCGTAGTGAAATTTGCCAGGCCCTAAGGGAAAAGTTTGGTGAGAAAAACCCAGACGTTAGGGTTTAATAGACTAGACCATAGCCTGATAACTCTTTAGATATTAAAATCTAAGATTATATAGATTAATACAGTATAGATAGATAAATAAATATAGTATGGGTAAATATAGTATAGATAAATACAGGATATACTGAGATAGGAGGAAGCTATGAAGATTACAGAAGCAACCAGGCTAAAGGACCTTTTAGAGGAGTACCCATGGTTGAAGGATGAGATAGTAAAGGTAAACGAGAAGTTCGAAATGCTTAACTCACCACTAGGAAAGATTATGGCTACAAAGGCAGACGTACACGAAATGAGCAAGAGGTCAGGAATGGACCTAGACCTATTGATATCAAAATTAACAGACCTAATTGATAGTCACCAGGATTAGAGAGAGGTGTGGCCAATGAAGGAAGTAGTAGGAAGGGTATTTTCAATTGCCAGGGATAACGAGCCAATAGCAGGCTGCACAGTTTCCAAGGAAATATATGGTGGAGATAACGCCATATCCATATTTTCCATGGCAGAGGATACAGATATCAGTGCAGAGATATTCCCATATCACAAGCTAGTACTCGTAGCTGAGGGAAGGGTGATTGTCTACAAGTCTGACGGTAGTGAAATGCTACTAGGGGCTGGAGACGGAATTTTAACAGAGCTTGATACACCGGTTGGATTTAAGTCAGAAACAGGTGTAGTATATACAGAAATAGAAATTAGGAGGAAAGATATTATGAATAAGGCAATAAAAGCAGGACAAGTATTTAAGTTTGCAGAACTTATACCATACCAGGATGGAAAGATAGTAAATATGGACATAGTTCACAATGACAAGATGAAGTTTGTAATTATGGCATTTGATGCAGGAACAGGCCTATCTGAGCATGCAGCACCAGGAGAAGCATTAATATTTGCTTTAGACGGTGAAGCTGTGATAAGATATGAAGGAGAGGACCACCTTATAAAGGCAGGAGAAAAATTTCCACTTCGCCAAGGGAGGCCTACATTCAGTAAAGGCAGATAAGAAGTTTAAGATGGGACTTCTATTGACACTAGAGTAAGTAGAGATACTTAGGAAACAACCATATCAAAATTAACAGCTAGTGGACAGGCCTGTAGGGGAGGCCATAACCCTCCCACCATACAGGCTAGGTCCCGGCCTAGCTGTTGATATATAGGCCCTTGGGCTTTAAATTTATGGTGGAGGCAAAGGTTTGCTACTACCAGCTTTATTTGAGAGTATATGGAGGAAAAAGAATGAGAAAGCATGTAAAAGGAAATGTAAGTTGGGTCGGCTATATCGACTGGGAGCTAGAGAGTTTTCATGGAGATGATTATTCAATCATGAATGGTTCTAGCCAGAATGCCTACTTGATCGAGGAAGAAAAAACTGTATTAATTGATACAATTTGGACACCACACAGGTTCGACTTTGTGGAAAACCTAAAGAAGGAAATAGACCTAAATAAGATCGATTTTATTGTAGCCAATCATGGTGAATGCGACCATTCAGGCTCATTGACTACAATCATGGATGAAATACCTGATACACCAATATATTGTACTGCCAATGCCGTAAAGAGTATTGAGGGCCAGTATGGTAAGCGTGGATGGAATTTCAATGTAGTTAAGACTGGAGACAGCGTGGATATAGGTAATGGCAAGAAGCTAGTCTTTGTAGAAATGAAGATGCTTCACTGGCCAGACTCTATGGCGACTTATATGACTGGGGACAATATACTTTTCTCAAACGATGCATTTGGTCAGCACTTTGCAGTAGAAGAACTATTTAACGACAAGGCAGACCAGTGTCTGCTTAACAAGGAGGCTATTAAGTACTATGCAAATATCTTAACTCCTTTTTCACCATTGCTTAAGAAGAAGCTGGCAGAAATTATAGGCTTTAACTTAACTTTTGATATTATCGCCCCATCACATGGTGCTATCTGGCGTGAAAATCCACTTCAGATAGTTGAAAAGTATGCGGCTTGGGCAGAAGACTACCAGGAAGACCAGGTAACAATAGCCTACGATACTATGTGGGAAGGTACAACTAAGATTGCCCACAAGATAGCAGAGGAAATTCATAGACAGAGTCCTGACACTGTAGTCAAGGTATTCAATATCTCAAAGGCAGACAAGAATGATGTCATGACAGAGGTATTTAAGTCAAAGGCAATAGTTGTAGGATCACCAACAGTAAGTAATAGTATACTTTCAAGTGTTGCTGGTTGGCTAGAATTCTTGAAACAGCTTAAGTTCAAGAAGAAGAGGGCTGCAGCATTTGGCTGTTATGGTTGGAGTGGAGAATCAGTGAAGGTTCTACAGGCCAAGCTTGTAGATGCAGGTTTTGAGGTAATAGATGAAAATATCCGTTCATTATGGAATCCAGATGACCAGGACTTTGACCAAATACCAGGCCTTGTAACATCACTACTTAAATAGATAGATAGCATATAAAATAGACCTTAACCAAAAATTTGGTTAAGGTCTATATCTATGTTAATAAAAAATTTAGGAACCTAAAGTTCTATATACTTAGCCAATCTCTGGCCGACAAATACGGCAAGTGCACAGCTAGCTATATCCTTAATAAAGGCAAATGGGAATAAACTAACCAGACAGGCCAAGTAGGATATCTTTGTACCCAAGGCATAGTTTAGTATAAAGTATGTATACATACTACCAAAGCCGTATGTAAAGGCCATACCAAGTAGACAGGCCAAAAATAGCTTTATAAATGATCCAGTGCCCAGCTTTTCCCTAAAGTAGCCAACTAGGTAGGCTGTAATTATAAAGGCAAGTAGGTAGCCAAAGGTAGGCTTTAGTATATACTGGGGTCCGCCACCCTCTGTGAAAATAGGGAAGCCCACCAAACCGATTAAAACATATACAAGGGTAGATAGTCCACCCCTCTTAGCTCCAAGTAGCACACCAGCTAATAATACAAAGGTAAACTGAAAACTGAAAACAGTTACTGGGAAGGGTATCCTGATAAAGGCACCTATTGCTATTAGGGCTGTGAATAGGGAACAAAGAATCATGGTCTTTGTGTTTAAAAATTTCTTACTCATATAAATCCTCCTAAATCAATAGTAAACCAAACAAAAGAAAAGGTTTACTAACCTTATGTAAGATAGTTTACCACATACAAAAAGACATTGTAAACCATAAATTTATAAAAGTTTACTATACCTGTAATTAAATAAGGAATCGAGTCTTAAAATATGACTCACAAGAAAGAGTAAAATAAACTATGAATCACCAAAATATGGTATAATGTAGTTTAGCGTATTTTTAAAATACTAGAAAGGAGGTCTATATGATAGAAGGTTTAAAAAGAACAAAAGGGATCCTAGTGAGAAAACTAGACCCATTACTATAAATACAGCTTCAGGCATCATAGAGATAGGTGGTAGCTTACCTATAATAATAGCAGGGCCATGCTCAGTTGAGTCTGAGGACCAGATAGTGTCTATTGCAAGGTCGGTTAAGGAAGCTGGTGCCAGCCTTCTGAGGGGTGGGGCCTACAAGCCTAGAACATCTCCCTATGATTTTCAGGGAATGAGGGCAGATGGACTAGACCTACTGAGGATAGCAAAGAAGGAAACAGGCCTACCTATAGTATCAGAAATCGTAGGTATTGGTGACTTGGACCAGTTTGTAGATGTAGACATACTCCAGGTAGGTGCTAGAAATATGCAGAACTTTGAGCTATTAAAGGAGCTAGGCAAGATAGGTAAGCCAGTCCTACTAAAGAGGGGATTTTCATCTACAGTCAAGGAGTGGTTGATGAGTGCCGAGTACCTAATGCACCATGGTAATGACCAGGTCATCCTATGTGAAAGAGGTATTAGGACCTTTAGTGATATTACAAGGAATACCCTAGACCTATCAGTGGTCCCTATCTTAAAGGATGTCAGCCACCTACCAGTGATAGTAGACCCTAGTCATGGAACAGGTATGTCTAGTCTGGTAGGCTCAATGTCCTTGGCAGCAATAGCAGCTGGGGCAGATGGCCTCATGATAGAGGTCCACAACGATCCACCGAATGCCCTATCAGATGGGGACCAGTCAATCCTACCTAGTCAATTCGCCCAGATAGTTGACCAGGTTATGAGAATTAAGAAGGCTCTTGGAGACTGCTAGCATGAGAAATATAAATATTCAAACTAAGTCTAAGTCCTACCAGGTCTTGATTGGTAGGGACTTATTAGAAAATATAGGCCAGGAAATACTTACAAATTTACCGTCAAGCAAGGGGACCAATATTTGTATAGTTACAGATACAAATATTGATTCCCTCTATGCAGAACAGGTAGAGACATCACTTGCACAAGCAGGATATAGGATCTCTAAGTATGTGGTAGAGCCGGGTGAAGCCAACAAGGACCTAATCAACTACCAGGCTATAAATGACCATATGTCAAAGGAAGAAATGACCAGACAGGATATGGTCCTAGCCTTAGGTGGGGGCCTAGTAGGTGACCTTGCAGGTTTTTGTGCAGCTACCTACCAGAGGGGACTTGGCCTAGTCCAGGTTCCAACCAGCCTACTAGCCATGATAGACTCAAGTGTAGGAGGCAAGACTGCTATTAATACCAGCTATGGTAAGAATCAAATAGGAGCCTTTTACCAGCCGGACCTAGTAGTATGCGATATCAATAGCCTAGGAAGTCTGAAGGACCAAGACTGGTCATCAGGTATGGGGGAAATGGTAAAGTATGCAGTATTGGACAAGTCATTAGATATAAATAAGCTAGCCTCCAGGTCAGACCTAGGGGCTTTAATGGAAAATATATACCAGGCCATAGCCATCAAGGCCAAGTATGTCATGGCAGATGAATTTGACAAGGGGCAAAGACAGGCCCTAAACCTAGGCCATACCCTAGGCCATGCTATAGAAAAGCTTAGCGACTACGAGCTTAGACATGGTCAGGCAGTGGCCCTTGGCCTAAACCTAATATCAAGGTATGCAGTTGCCAGGGGTATGATGAAATTTTCAGATCATATTAGTATAGCCATGGCCCTAGACAAGGCAGGCCTAGACCTTGCTTGTCCATACGAGATGGACCAGCTCATGGACCTTATAAGGGCAGACAAGAAGAGACAGGGAGACAAGATCAACCTAATTGTTCCAAGGTCTATAGGTGACTGTCAAATCATAGAGACAGACCTTGACGACCTTGCGAGTTTTGATACAAGGCCAGTAGCTACTAGGACTATGAAATCAGGTTTATTGGGTGAAAGTCTATCTCATAGCAAATCACCAGAGCTCCATCTAGGCCTAGGTGACTACGACTACCAGCTATACGAAATAGCTAGGGACGAGATAGACAATTATATGAAAGACTACCCGCTAGATTGCTCTAATGTAACCATACCCTACAAGGAGACAGCACTTGGCTACTGTGATGACTTATCAGCTAGGGCCAAGTCGATAGGAGCGGTAAATACCCTAGTTAAGCTAGGTGACGGTAGCCTATATGGAGACAATACTGACTATTATGGCTTTTCCAAGATGGTCCAGGGGCTAGACCTAGACCCCAGTGGTAAGTATGTCCTAATCCTGGGAAGTGGAGGAGCCTCCAAGACTGTAGAGGCCTACATGAAGGATATGGGGGCAGGACAGATTGTAATTGTATCCAGAAGCGGTCAAGACAATTATGAGAATCTGGACAGGCACTATGACCTGGCAGACATAATAGTAAATACCACACCTCTTGGCATGTATCCTAACATAGACCAGGCACCATTGGACCTGGGTCCCTTTAAAAGATTAGAGGCTGTCTTAGACCTAATCTACAATCCAGAAGAAACCAGGCTACTTAGTCAGGCCAAGTCAATGGGTATAAGGTCAATAAACGGTATGACCATGCTTAAAGAACAGGCAAAATTAGCCTCATTTATATTCAAGCAGAGGATATTATAAAAACAGGTTTAAATAGATAAGGAAAAAGAAATGTTTGGTTATGTAAGAATAAATAAGATGGACCTGACCTTTCGTGAATATGAGCACTACAAGGCCTACTACTGTGGCCTCTGTAAGTACCTAAAGAGGAACCATACGGAACTATCCAGGTTGACTATTAACTACGATATTACCTTCCTGATAGTATTACTAAGCTCAATATACCAGCCAAGTGCCCAGGTATTTCACGAGAAGTGTATAGTGGATCCAGTGAAAAAGAAAAAGCACATCATCAATGAAATTACAGAGTATGCAGCCAGTATGAATATACTCCTGGCCTACTACAAGCTAGAGGATGATGTGAACGATGAGGGTGATATCAAGTCAAGGTTAGTAAGAAGGGCCTACAGGAAGTCCTTTAAGACAGCCTACGACAAGTACCCTCAAAAGGCAGACTTTATAAAGGCCTGTCTTGGAGAGTTGAGGTCCCTTGAAGAGGACCAGTCAACTTCGATAGACCGGACCTCAAACTGCTTTGCTAGACTTTTAGAGGAAATATTTGACTATAAGGATGATGAATACAGGGACAGGTTGAGGAAGGTTGGCTTTAATATAGGTAAGTACATATATATAATGGATGCCTATGAGGACCTAGATCAAGACCTTGAAAAGGGTAGGTATAATCCATTTAGCTCCTACAAGGACGACAGGGAAGGACTAAAGCTCAAGGTAGACAAGCTAATAGGCATGACCCTGGCAAGGCTCGAGGAGGCAATCCTAAACCTAGATATAAAGGTCAATAAGTCTATAATTGACAATATCATTTATTCAGGTGTCTACCTTCGCTACAAGGGCCTGATAAATGGTGCTGATAAGAAAAAACAGGAAGCGAACATGAAATAATAGGAAAGTAAGGTAAAAAATTTGACGAACACATCGAGTAAAGAACACATAAAAGAAAATAAGATGGGGTCTATGAACATTAATAGACTAATACTGACTATGTCAGCTCCAATAGTAATTTCTATGATGGTCCAGTCCCTATATAATGTAGTAGATAGTATCTTCGTTGCCCAGATTAGTGAGGAAGCAATTACGGCAGTATCCATGGCCTTTCCCTTCCAGCAGCTGATGATGTCTGTTGGTATAGGTACAGCTATAGGAGTCAACTCCTTCCTAGCAAGAAGCCTAGGTGCCAAGGAGTTCTCCAGGGTCAACAAGATAGCCAACAATGGTCTGCTGCTAGCCTTTCTTAGTTTTATAGCCTTCTTTATGATGGGGCTATTATTATCAGACAAGCTAATAACAATCCAGACAGACAACCAGGAGATAATTTCTCATGGGCCTGTCTACCTAAGGATATGTCTTATGGGGTCCCTTGGTATCTTTACCCACCTTATGTTTGAGAGACTACTCCAGGCAACGGGCAAGACTATGTATACTATGATTGCCCAGATAAGTGGGGCCCTGATGAATATAATCCTTGACCCAATAATGATCTTTGGTTGGTTTGGTATGCTGGCCATGGGACTAGCAGGCGCTGCCCTAGCAACTGTAATATCCCAGTATGTAGGTGCCCTTGTAGTTGCCTACCTATGTATAAGGAAGGAAAAGGACATAGATATTGGATTCAGGTATATGAAGCCAGACTTCAAAATAATAAGAGATATATATGCAGTAGGTATACCTTCAATTATAATGATATCTATATCTTCTGTAACTATATTCTCAATGAACCAGATATTGGCCAAGTTTTTTCCATAACAGCAGTTGCTCTTCTTGGTATATACTTCAAGTTACAGAGCTTCATATTTATGCCTGTATTTGGCCTAAACAACGGTATAATACCAATAGTAGCCTACAACTACGGGGCTGGCAACAAGGAGAGGATGAGGGAAACAATATTCCTAGGCATGAGGTATGCGGTGACTATAATGCTGATTGGTACCTTGATAATGATGGTATTCCCAGACAAGCTTCTAGGCATGTTCAATGCATCAGACCAGATGTTGGTCATTGGTAGGGTTGCCTTTAGGATAATAGCTACCAGCTTTGCATTTGCCGCCATATCTATAATATCTATAGGGGTCTTCCAGGCCATAGGTAAGGGAACCCTTAGTATGATGATATCCATAATCAGGCAGTTGGTAGTCCTAGTACCCCTAGCCTACCTATTCTCACTAACTGGCAACTAGACAGGGTATGGTGGTGTGTAATAATTGCTGAGCTAGTGGCTGTTAGTATATGTGTAAGGAATATAAGGAAGATTATAAATTAATATATTATAAATCTGAAATAAGTAAGGAGGACAAAATGAAAAAGTTAGGACTATTGCTGATACTAGTAGGTATCCTATTTTTATCAGTACCAAAAATATCTGAATATCTCCTGTTGAAAAAGGGGCAGGATATAAACATATCCCAGCTTTCAGACAAGGACCTAGAAAAAAATGCCAAGCCTAGCAGCGAGATTAACTATGATGCATCTAAGATTGACCCTATAAATATAAACGGTGTAATACTGAATAGGGATAGGGGCAGACATGTCGAAGGTCATTGGTCAGCTGGTAATACCATCTATAAATAAGAACATAGCCTTATTTGAAGGCCTAGAGAACAACAGTTTAATGTATGGTGCCTGTACTATGAAGGCCGACCAGCACATGGGCCAGGGTAACTATGCTATAGCAGGCCACTATTGTAAAAATGACAAGATCCTATTTGGTGGTCTGATGAATATCAAGGAAGGCGACATAATCAAGCTGACTAACAAGAAAAACATCTACGAGTACAAGGCTATTAAGATGATGAAGGTAAAGGATGACAGGGTAGACCTGATAGGGGATGGCCTTCTAGGTCAGTATGACGGCAAGGCCATAGTATCCTTGATGACATGCTACTATGATGAGGCCGGCTATAGGTACTTTGTAATAGGAAGCTTTAATAGGTTATATCCTTATTCAAAGGAAAAGATGCTTGAGGGTATAAGTGAGTAGGAAACGGGATTTGGATCCAAGAAATAATATTTGATGGTTGTATAATATTGGTTAGAGATTATTTAGCGTTGGTGAGAGAAAATTCTCTCCCAACGCTAAATTTTTAAAATAGGAACACACATCAAATCTCGTGTATAATTTAAATCGTCAAAAATAATAAGGAGAAATGATATGTGTTCTAATGCTAGTATAACAGAAATTTTGGGAATCAACGATAACAATTTAGTAATTTTAGGTAACAAGAAAGAAAATATTAAGGGATAGAATATACAGTCTTAAGGGAAAGCTTACATAGGCCAGCTTGCTGCCCTAAATGTGGTATAGTCAATGAAAAATTATGACATAATTAGAAATGGTAGTCAGACTGTAAAAATACTTTTTAATAGGGTCAATACAAACCCAATGATATTAATGATTAAAAAGCAGAGATTCTTCTGTAAGCATTGTGAATCAACATTTATAGCCAAAACACCTATCGCAGATAAGGGGTGCTTCATATCGAATGATGTTAAAAGGTCAATCGTTTTAAACCTATGTGAGACTAAGTCAATGGACCTAATTGCAAGAGAACACTGTGTATCTCCTACTAGTGTTGCCAGAATACTCCGTTTAACTGAAGATAGGAGAAGAAAAAATTATCTACCTAGGATTCTATCAATAGACGAATTCAAGTCAGTAAATACAGTTGATGCGTCTATGAGTGTAAATTTAACCGATTTAGAAGGCGGTCATATTTTTGATATCCTGGCAGACAGGAGAGAAAGATACCTCTTTGAGTATTTTAATTCATATCCCTTTAAGGTTAGAAAAAGGGTAGAATATGTGACTACAGACATGTATAGTCATACCTTTGCTTTTTCTATAATAAATGCTTGTTAGGGTACTCCTGCTATTCCAGTATCTTTTTGATAGATTGTTCTTAATCATGTTTATCACCCTTTTTTGTTTAAACTATCTAAAAATATTATCTATACTTAACGTTTGCAACTTAGATTACCATATATACGTTTTTATGCAAGGCAATAAAATCAAAAAGTATATTTTCGTTGCTTATACTTAACGGTAATGGTATTATGTATATGAGGTGAATATTATGTTAATATGTAAATTAGCTGTGTATTATCCAGTAGGAAAATAACTATTACAGAACTATCTGATAAAATAGGCGTGTCAAGAACAGCCCTATCACAGTTGGTTAATAATACAACAAAGGGCATACAATATGATACATTAAATAGGATATGTATTATTTTAAAACTAACCCCAAATGATGTATTAATACCACCCACTTGAAATATATTGTAATGAAGTCAAAATCCCAGAAAAAGGTGCAATACCTAGTAGTTTTTGATTTAAAAACGTGGGGTGATTATCAATTTGAATATAAAATTTGTATTGAAAAATGGAATAGATCACTAGAATTTTTATGTTTTATACAGTAGTTTTCTATTTTTGTGAAAAGGTTACCTAGACAATGAATACACTTTGGAACAAAGTCTAGATATAAAATGTTAATTTAAACTATTCGGATAAACCAGATTTAAGAAAATATTGGAAAGTGTTCCAGTGGAGATGAAACACGTAATAGACAATGAAATATTATTAGTCACAAGGGAAGAACTAAGCGATATAATTGATACTTATATTGACTCTTTTCAATATTCATCTGAGGCAAAATATAATATAAATGTCGAATGGTCATAAAAATAATAGATCAATTATGGCGTTACCCAATAATATAGGGGCCACTTGTTTGCAAAGTTATATGGTTAATATACTCTACCACGTGAATAATTAAGATAATAGCATATATGGTCTTTTTAGACTATAGGCAATACCCAAACTATTAAGACATTATATAAAAAGGGCCTAGAATTGATTTTTACAAGGTCAAAAGTTTACAAAGTTTACACTAAAAGGGCGTTACTTTTTAATTGGATAGATTAGATGCCATAGGGCTATAATACTGAATAACATTCTGTTATTGAGTTTGTGAGAAGATGATTACACAGGAGGTTTTGCCAGTCAAAGGCTATTATTGTTTGGGTTGAATAAAACTGTTGAAATAAATGGTATGAAATATAAAATATGATAAAAACGTAGAAAAAAATAAAATAAAATATGAAAAATGTATACAAATATGGTATAGAATACATATATAGAGTAGCATATGAGGGCTGACCAGTATGGAGGTCTTATGTGTCAGATACCGTCAGTATTCTATTATGAGTATTGGCGGTATTTTTGTTTTTATGGAGGATAATTTATGAAAGCCATTCAAAAATTTAGACGAACAAATAGAAATATTAAAATCGAGAGGATTAAAGTTTAATGATGAAAATAAAAGCAAAAATATTTGTTGAATTATAACTATTACAACATAATAAATTGTTATAGTAAAATTTTTTCTAGAAAATAATGATAAAGTACTTTGATGATGTTTACTTTGAATATATACTAGAGGTACATCACTTTTGACAAAGAAATAAAAACAGCAATTTTTGAAGCAATAATTGAGGCTGAAAAGACATTTTTAAGTCTATATTTGCATATACGTATTCTGAACATTACAAGGATGTAGTATATCCGTATCTGAGATATTAACAATTACAATAACGTAAAAGTCATTGAAAGCAGCTAATTAATTGGCAGGTTTTCAAAAATCATTAATAAGAAAATATATGAAGAAAACCAAGCTCTATAAAAACATTATTATAATAATCATACACACGTACCTATTTTGGTATTGATTGATTACTTGACGTTTGGGGAAGTTAACAGTTTATTTAAATACTCAAATGCTAAGGTACAAAATAAAAGTTGCATGTAGTTTATCCAATTTTTAAAAGAATAATACAGAAAAAGAAGATAGCATTATAATTAAACCCTGAATCTATTGTTTTAATATTGAAATTTAGCTGAAATTAGAAATATAACAGCCCATAACAATGTTCTTTTAAATCATAAAAGGTGAGACATGACTTGCCATACTTAAAGAGTTACATAAACAATTCAGCGTTAAAAACAGATAATCGTCAAAATGTATATCAATCATTAATTTTTTTACAAATATTTAGTGGATATAATCAATATTCAATACTTAATAACAAGCTAAAAAGAAGAGTTGATAAATTGAAAAAGAAAAATAAAACAAGGTTATTTTGAAAAAGGTAATTGATTCTCTAGGATTTCCAGAAGTATGGGAGAAAAAGAAGTCAGGACAAACCACCTTTTAGTGGATAGAGGTGATATCATGGTCAAACGTGCAAATGGTGAGGGTAGGGAAATACATTAGTGAAAAAACTAAGGAGGCATCTTATGGATCCGGTTTCGTTGACAATGTAGCTGAATTTTTCTCTACTAACTATCCTGAATTAAAGGGCTTTAATCGTAGAGGACTTTACAGAATGAAGCAATTCTACGAGTTGTACAGTGGCGATGAAAAAGTGTCAACGTTGTTGACACAATTGAGTTGGTCTAATCATTTGAAAATAATGTCTGGATCTAAAAGTAAAGAAGAAAGAGAATTCTACATTAACTTAGTAATCAAGGAGAATCTAACTCATCGAGAGTTGGTAAGACAGATGGACAGTGGCTATTATGAACGTTATATGCTTTCAAATAGTAATAATTTGCCCGCTATACAAAGGGCAAAACAGGAGACGCATAATTTGTTTATGGACAGTTATGTATTGGAATTTCTTGATGCTCCCAAGATTGGAAATGAAAGAGAATTTCAGAAGTCAATTCTTGAGAATCTGAAGAACTTTATTTTAGAAATTGGAAAAGATTTTTCCTTTATAGGTAATGAGTACAGAGTACAGGTCGGAAATCACGACTACTATATAGATTTGTTATTCTATCATAGAGGATTATCCTGTTTGGTTGCCTTTTGAACTTAAAATTGGAGAGTTTAAACCAGAATATGTTGGTAAAATGAACCTATACTTGGAGGCACTGGATAGAGAGGTGAAGAAACAAACCGAAAATCCAAGTGTAGGAGTAATCCTTTGTGCCTCTAAAGACGATGAGGTAGAATTTGCATTAGTAGAAGCTTTTCACCTACAATGGTATCTGAATATAGGTTAAAATTGATAGATAAGAGTCTCTTACAAAGAAAAACTAAAAAGAATATATAGAAATTGTTGAGGAAATAGAAGAATAAATTTTTTTGAGGAGATATGGTAAATGATTAGTGTTTTAAAAAGACTGGTTACCAATGGTTATTTCAATTATCGCTATTATTGTAAGTGTTAAAATGAATAATAAGAATAAAAATACAAGAACAGAACTACAATAATGCTAATGGAAAGGTATAAGATACAAAAAGACAACATCCATAGCTATAATTTTTGCTAGTGGATGCTACGCATAATTTAATAGATTTTATTGATTTAAATTATCACCAACGTTATTTGACATAGAGCCTATTTAATATAGGAAATAATACCTGTATAGTAGAAAGGATATAATAGGAAAGAAAATTTACGCAATAGAAAAGATAACTTATAAAGAATAGTTCGTAAATAACTAGAGTAAATGAAAATAACTCTCTGTTAATATGATAGATAAGCATAAAAGTAATATGTATGAGTAAAAGTTACAACTAAAAAGTTACAAGAGCTCTTATTTGGTAACTAAAACCAGATAATAAAATAAAAGCTCTTGTAAATATGAAAAAGCTATTGTATAATAGTAAAGATGTTGAAGAAAAAGCAACAAAAACAAAGAAAAAGAGCATAGTAGAATGTATATAAAAGACCTATATTTGTTGATTTTTGGTTTTTGAATTAGCAAAAACATCTTGAAATTATTACAATTTTGTAATAATATTAAAGTGTGAGAAATGTATGGTTCTATATATTTTTGTTCGAATCATAAAGAATTATTAAAAGAAATGTAATCAATAATATGTTTGGGAGGAATGATAACATGAAGAAACAAATAGCTGTTTTAATGGCTGCTGCGACTGCAGTAACAACTGTAGCTCCAGTGCTAGCAAGTGCTGACACTATTCTACATGAAAACGTGTCAATCGGTGAGGTAGAAGCTAAGATAGCTGCTGCTTTAGCTGACAAGTATACAAGCGATAAGGAAAATGGTATAAATCTACCAGGTCCAGACGCTGTAAAGGGATATGAAAACTCTAAGTATGCTGTAATTTTAGATGTAGAGGAAACTCTTCCAACTAATCCAGATGAAAAAAAAGCGTTACTAAAGACGTATAAAGAGTCATATGGTATAGTTCTACCAGAAGAAACTATATACAGGGATCTTACAGAAGCTACACCAGCTACAAGACATGTAAGATATGTTGTAACTGACGCTGCAAAGGTTAAGAACCTAATCGAAAAGAGAATGTCTTCTCCAAAGGCAACTACTACTGCAACGCCTACTATAACGCCTACTAGCGTTCTAATCGTTGACAAGGGTGTAAAGGACAATAAGTCTACATACACAACTACTAACAAGCACTATGTAGCAGCTACTGCGAGCAATGCTGATGCTGATACTCAGGTTTCACTTGATACTATCGATACTAAGGCTAAAATAAATGATTTAGCAGGTGTAGTTGATTCTGTATCTTTTGTAAAGGCTGTTACTAGAACTGGTAATCAGGTAACTATCGAGCTTAAGAGTGGTAAGAAGATTGAAGTTGGCGTAAACAGTGAAGCTCTTGACTTTACAGCTCCTAAGGCTGAAAAGCAGGCTTTAACTCTTGAAGCAGTTAGAAATTCTCAGGCTGTAGCTGACCAGGTAGTAGACTTTGCTAAGATAGCAAACGTTGGTGGTGTATCAAGAACTCTTGACCTACCACTAGGTGAAACTCACGAATACAAGCTAGATGACGTTGAAGTACACGAAATAGCTGTTCCAACAGTTTACACTAAGGCTGAAGGATATAGCAAGGCTGGTGCTGACCTAATCAACCCACTAATAAGAGCTAAGAGAAATGATGGTAAATTAAGAGATGATATTACGACTACAAATAATGCTGAATTCTCTTTCAATTACAAGGGTGTAAATTACGCTCTAGCTACAGATGCAGGTCTTAAGGTTCCTAATGTTGAAAAGGCTAAGTTAGCAGTAGATACTGCAAATGCTAAGATAGATGTAGCTGGTGACGGTTATGTTCTAAGATTAAACGTTAGAGTTCTAGACAAGAACGATAATGATAGATTCAAGACTCTTCAGTTCAAGTTCGAAGGTAAGACTCAGCAGGATCTTGCTAGAGTATTAAATGACCTTAAGGGTAACAATGAAGTAGTTGTTGGTAAGTTCGTTAAACTTGCTGGTTCTGACAGAGCTGCTACAGCAGTAGAAGTATCTAAGGAAAGATTCGGATACAAGGAAGCTAATTCTGTAGTTGTAGTTGGTGCTAATGCATTAATAGATGGTCTTTCAGCTGCTCCTCTAGCTGCTGCTAAGAAAGCTCCAGTTCTTATAGCTGGTAAGAACGGTCTAGACAACGGATCTCTTGCTGAAATAGAAAGAGCTTGTAAGGACCTAAGCAACAAGACTGTATACATCGTTGGTGGAGAAAATTCTGTACCATACGCTGCTAAGAAGCAGTTAGAAGATAAGTTCGGTGCTGTTGTTGTTAGACTTGCTGGTGATGACAGATATGATACTTCTCTAGAAGTTGACCACAGACTATTTAAGGATAATCAGGCTTCAAGAACTAGATTCGTAGTAGGTGGAAATGGTGCTGCCGATGCTATGTCAGCTTCAGCTGTTGCTGCTAAGGAGACTGCAGGAAAGGTATCTCCAATCCTAGTTGTTAGAAAAGATGGTATAAAGGCTACTACTAGAACTTATCTAGCAAATAAGGTAGATCAGGCTTACGTTGTAGGTGGTACTTCAACTGCTTCAACTCAGGTATTCAAGGATATCGAAAAGGTTATAAACCAGACTCCAGCTAATAACAATGTTGCTAAAGACAAGGTTAAGAGACTTTCTGGTGAAGATAGATACGCTACTAACCTAGCTGTTATCAACGAATTCTATGCTAATCCACAGGCTAGTGGTCTTGCTGTAGTATCTGGTAAGACTCAGTACCTAGTAGATGCTCAGACTGCTGGTGCATTCGCTGCAGACAGAGGTCTAGCTGTTCTATTAACTGCTGACAAGCTAAACAAGGCTCAGGAAGATACATTAGCTAATGGTGTATTAAAGGGTCTTAAGACTAACATCTACCAGGTTGGTGGAGTTGTTTCAAATGACGTTATGAAGAGCGTTGTTGATATACTAGGTCTTTAATCACTAGTTAATAACTTAAAAATAATACTAATTTATTAGTAATACAGATATGGATAGGAGTTTTTCCCTATCCATATTTTTTACCTTTTCTCTAACCATTTCATAGGATAAAAAGGGCTCTATGTCAAATAACGTTGGTGATAATTTAAATCAATAAAATCTATTAAATTAGTGCAGCATCCATAGCAAACTTATAGCTATGGATGTTGCCCTTTTAGTATCTTATACCTTTCCATTAGCATTATCCTTGCTTAAAAATTCCTAAAACTCCTATATCCGTAGGATACTCTTTTTAATTACCTTTATCTTATTATTCTCACCCTCCACCATAGCATTCGTATAGTCATATTTTTATTGAGTTAACCACATACTTTCTAAGCTTTTTAAGGTTTTTATACTCTTCCCTAAAACACATCGGTATTTTATCAGTCCTAGTATTTAGAATGTCTTCAACATAGCTACATCATTATTAGATATACTTAATAGGAAGTTTTGATAAAAATCATAGGCTTCTTTTAGTTAGGAATTTTCTAACATGTAGTCTGATATGTCAACTGAACTAGTCATATTTTTAAAGTGTCTATTCTTGTAAAAATATATACTATTTAACTCCCAGTTCTTTGTAAGTGGTATTTTCAGTATCTCTTCAGTATTTTTATACTCTCTAGACCTGGTATTAAGCTTCTTCATCTCGTTTATTCTTAGCTTGTTTAACTACCTTGTCAATAGCTGTACTATGTGGAATTTATCAACTACGATATTGGCATTTGGAAAGACCTTCTTAGCAAGATCAATATATGGCTTATACATATCTGTAGTTACATATTCAACCATCTTTCTTGCTTTTAGTGGATAGGAGTTAAAATACTCAAAGAGATATCTTTGCCTTCTATCTGCCAGGATATCAAAAATATGACCGCCTTCTAAATCGGTTAAATTTACACTCATAGACGCATCAACTGTATTTACTGACTTGAATTCGTCTATTGATAGAATCCTAGGAAGATAATTTTTTCTTCTCCTATCTTCAGTTAAACGGAGTATTCTGGCAACGCTAGTAGAAGATACACAGTGTTCTCTTGCAATTAAGTCCATTGACTTAGTCTCACATAGGTTTAAAACTATAGACCTCTTAACATCATTCGATATGAAGCACCCCTTATCTACGATAGGTGTTTTGGCCATAAATGTTGACTCACAATGCTTACAGAAAAACCTCTGCTTTTTAACCATCAATATCAAAGGGTTTGTATTAACCCTATTAAAAAGTATTTTTACAGTCTGACTTCCATTTTTAGTTATGTCATACATTTTATTGACTATACCACATTTGAGGGCAAAAGCTGGCTCATATGAAAGCTTTCCTCTTAAGACTGTATATTCTATCCCTTAATATTTTCTTTTTCATTACCTAAAATTACTAAATTGTTATCGTTAATTCCCTAAGATTTCGTTACTAGCATTAGAACACATATCATTTCTCCTTATTATTGACGATTTAAATTATACAGGAGATTTGATGTGTTCTATTTTTTTGTCTTGAATTTATAATCTATGCAACTAAAAAGATTCATAGCTTGATAAAATAGTGTTTGCAAAGACATCTAAAAATCAGGAGGAGCCATGAATCATTATACTCATTTTACACTAAAAAGAGCGCGAAATGCTAAAACATTTTATTGATATAGGCAAAAATCAAACAGAAATTTCAATTTTTATTAGGGAAAAACAAATCGTCTATATCAAGAGAAATTAAAAGAAATAGTCAAAATGGCGAGTACATACCTTGTGAAGCCCATGACAGATATAAAAATAGACGCTTTAATTGTAGACCAAGAAAAAAGCTAGATAATCTAAGTCTATATGAATGCGTAAAGGATTTATTTTTGAGGCATCAATGGTCTCCGGAACAGATTTCTTCTCGATTGAAATTTGAAAATTCAAGCTTCACTATTAGCTACAATACAATTTACAGGAAATATATAATGGTCGTTTTGATGAAAAAGGACTATCACATGGAAATAGAGGAGTTATTCGCAAACCTACGACATCGTGGTAAAAGCCGTCATACAAAAAATTATGAAGAAAGACGTGGCAAAATTCAAATTAGTAATTTAATTACAGATAGACCGGATCCTGCAAATAATCGAGAACGATTAGGTGATTGGGAGGCTGATACAGTTATGGGGCAGACTGGTAAGGCTTGCTTGGTAACATTAACTGATCGAAAAAAAGTAGGTATCTACAATGTAAAAAGATTGCAAAAATAATTATTTTTAGTCAAACAAGCGATGATTGAGCTTTTTTAGAAAATCAACCTCTAGAAACAATAACTCCTGATAGAGGAAAAGAGTTTTCTAAACATGCAGAAATTAGTCAGGAGTTGAATTTAGTAGAGTTTTATTTTTCATTTCACATCATCCTTGGCAGAGAGGAACAAACGAAAACACCAATGGATTGTTGAGAGAATATTTTCCGAAAACTGTAGATATTAATCAATCAGATAGCTATGTTGAAGCAAAAATGAAAGAAATAAATCTTAGACCGCGCAAATGCTTAAATTGGAAAAACTCCATACGAGGTTTATCATTCAGTAGAGTTGCATTTGACTTGACAATTCAAAGGTAAATTCTTTTCATTCTAAAAAGCACCTAACTTCTGTTAAGGTGCTTTAGGATTATATTTATTACTACATTAATCAATACACTTTAATTGTTTATTTTTTTAAGTATTCGATTATTATTTCAATTTCATCATCATCTAGCTTTTTAGTTGATCACTAAAGATTTTTCATATTCTTCTTCCTTTAAATTTTTCTTTTTAATATTTGCTATTTTTTCCAATTAACTCTATTACTACTTTTTAGCTCAGCATAATCTTTTACATATTCATATATTTTTCTTTCATATCTAAAACCATTATACAATTATTTAGTTCTTCTTGCTTAAGTTCCAAGCTTTCATTTTTATCCTTTACATTCTCTAGTTCTTCCTCTAATTGATTGATTTCAATTATAATTATATCTTTATATTTTTATCTAATATTGGATTCTTTACATTATCTGATATTTGATTCATTACATTTCTCCTTTACTATAATTACTATTGCTATTATTTTATCGCAACAAAATATTTTTACAACATATAAAAACTTATCCATGCATATGTGACCGTGTACAAATAGTGGACAACATTGATGCTTGCGGAATGGATTACAGCAACTGCCTTCGCTCGTTAGTAATCCCTGCATGATACCTACATCTGCTTCTACTTAACACTGCTTGTATTGCGTACAAGCAGTGTTAATAAAGCTTTCGCCCTCTTCTTGCCATTTAAACATTTAGCTTCATTCTTTCTCTTGGGCAAGCTTTACATTAGACGCATATCTGTTAGTTTGCATCTCTTTCGAACTCAACTAAATTTTTTAAAGTGGCTTGCTATTCGCATTATCAGTAGCTTTCTTCGTATTTCTACCCAAGATAATCGTCTAACTTTAAGAAGCCTTGATAATCTATTAAGCCATTTACTCTCAATTTAATCACCCCCTCTGTTTATCCTTCGTATCAATATATGCTATACTCTTCATCCAAACAGTCTTTCACAAGTGCAACGCAGAATTTAGGTTACTTCTGTCTAAATAATCCTCTAAGTATCTGAAATAGTCTTACCCACCAGAATATTTTCAGACAATAAAAGTTCAATATCTACATCAATGTTACTAATTTCATATAATATCTCTCGTGCCATTCTTTGAGTTAATTTTTGTAGATAGTGTCTTAGTTATCCCAAATTCTTTTTGCCAAAAATACCTGGTTTGTTTCGTGTAGAGCCATCACTGATTTTAATTTAGCTTTATTCATTACTCATTATTACCACCTTCTCTCTCAACATTGTATCTAAAAAGATACTTAAGTATATAATAGAATATTATTTTATATAAGTCAATACTATTTGTATCTAGAATATTTAAAAATATATTGAAATTTATATTGTTTAATGTTAAAATTTAGATACATCTTATAGTGTGAAAGGGTGTGATATACCATGAAAGATATAATACTATTCACTAAAACCATGGCAGAAAGAATTAAAGATAGAAGAATTCAGCTTGGCTTCACCCAAGAAGAACTGGGTAATAGGATTGGAACTCAGAGGCTGCAATTAATAAATATGAATCTGGGATTAGTTGAAAACATGAAACGCAACACAATAATGAAACTATCCTCTGCGCTAGATGTTAGCCCTAGATGGTTAATGGCATTTGATACGGATGATGCGAATAGTGTACCGATAACCATTTTAGATTTCAAAGAAACACTCATACATTATTCAGAAATCATGTAGACGGATATGACTCTAATTATGAAATTATTTATTATAGGGCGGTGAACCAATCCAAAAAGGTAAAAATGCCACTATTTCATAGTGCTACCGACTATGTATTAATAACAGATTTAACACGCAATAAAACGTTAGAAATTAATTCGTTTAAATACGCTGACATTCTTGAGGCTAAAATAACAGAAATTTCCAATTTAGTAGATAATGAACTGAAACAAATACCTAAATTTATTTACTCAGAATCCTCTCAGACATCAAGATGTGATGAGAAAAATACACCTAAGTACGACACCATTTATGCCACGGAAAAATCTACTAAAGAATTTGGTTACATGTACCCCGGAAACGTAAAAATACCTTGTCTTACGGACCGGAATGACCTAAGTGACTACGATTTTGCAACTATAATATCTGATGATAGTATGGAACCTAGCTATGAGCATGGAGATGTCATATTAATAAAATTTGGATATGATAATGTTAATGGTGGGATCTATCTAGTTGATTACGGTGGTAAGACATACATAAGGAAGTTATATAATGATGGTGATAGATTTAGGTTAGTGTCTATTAACAAAAACTTCGAAAACATAATTGTTGATATACCATCTAATGATGGTACGTATTTTAATATCGTGGGTAAAGTGGTGGATAGTTTTACGCCAATTAATAAATAACACAGTCGGAGAAAATTGGGTTGTGATGTCGATTAAAAACTCTGAAATCTACTGTCAGGTATGGGGTCATTGCAATGCCATTAGGCATGTTGATGAACCTCTTAGACGTCTTAGATAGTAACAAAGTCATTAAGTATACACAAAGGTGTAAGATTGATAAGAATAAATCATCAATAGCTTTTACTGATAGAAGGGTACTGTTACTAAATAAAAATTATTTGAGTGTGATATGTCGGTAATCTATACAGCCAAAATGTGTGACTGTATTGAAGCTCATCTTCGCACAAAAGGATTCTACAGTTAATGTGATTGTTGGTACTACACAAAAACAATGAGAAGATGGCCCCTATGTGGGAATCAAGTAATTAAGGCTCTCGAGAGTATGCAAAAACCCGTAAATTAAAAATAAGTCCTTCTATGGTAAAAATATAAGGTTAGAGTAATATTTAGCGTTGGTGAGAGAAAAATTCTTCCCAACGCTAAATTTTTTGTAAAAATAGGACACACATCAAATCTCATGTATAATTTAAATCACCACAATTAAGGAGAAATGATATGTGTTCTAATGCTAGTATAACAAATCTTAGGAATTAACGATAAAAATTTAGTAATTTTAGGTAATGAAAAAGAAAAATATTATGGATAGAATATCAGTCCTAAGGGGAAAGCTTTCATACAGGCCGGCTTGTTGCCCTAAATGTGGTATAGTCAATGAAAATTATGACATAATTAGAAATGGGAGTCAGACTGTAAAAATACTTTTTAATAGGGTTAATACAAACCCAATGATATTGATGGTTAAAAAGCAGAGGTTTTTCTGTAAGCATTGCGAGTAAACATTTATGGCTAAAACACCTATCGTAGATAAGGGATGCTTCATATCGAATGATGTTAAAAGGTCAATAGTTTTAAACCTATGTGAGACTAAGTCAATGGACTTAATTGCAAGAGAACACTGTGTATCTCCTACTAGTGTTGCCAGAATACTCCGTTTAACTGAAGATAGGAGAAGAAGAAATTATCTACCTAGGATTCTATCAATAGACGAATTCAAGTCAGTAAACACAGTTGATGCATCCATGAGTGTAAATTTAACTGATCTAGAAGGCGGTCATATTTTTGATATCCTGGCAGATAGGAGACAAAGATACCTCTTTGAGTATTTTAATTCATATCTCTTGAAGGTTAGAAAAAGGGTAGAATATGTGACTACAGACATGTATAGACCATATATTGATCTTGCCAAGAAGGTCTTTCCAAATGCCAATATTGTGGTCGATAAATTCCATGTAGTACAGCTCTTGACAAGAGAGTTAAACAAGCTAAGAATAAACGAGATGAAGAAGCTTAATACCAGGTCTAAAGAGTATAAAATACTGAAGAGATACTGGAAAATACCACTTACAAAGAACTGGGAATTAAACAGGATATATTTTTACAAAAATAGACACTTTAAAAATATGACTAGTTCAATTGACATATTAGACTACATGTTAGAAAATTCCCCAACTAAAAAGAAGCTATGATTTTTATCAAAACTTCCTATTAAGTATATCTACTAATGATGTAGCTATGCTTGAAGATATTCTAAATACTAGGACTAATAAAATACCAATGTGTTTTAGGAAGAGTATAAAAACCCTTAAAAAGCTTAGAAAATATGTGGTTAACTCATTAAAATATGACTATACGAATGCTATGGTGGAGGGTAAAAATAATAAGATAAAGGTAATTAAAAGAGTATCCTACGGATATAGGAGTTTTAGAAATTTTAAGGCAAGGATAATGCTAATGGAAAAATATAAGATACAAAAAGGACAAACATCCATAGTTATCAGTTTGCTATGGATGCTGCCGCATACTTAATAGATTTTTGTTGATTTAAATTATCACCAACGTTATTTGACATAGAGCCCAAATATTTAATAGTGAAGGGTATCTAAAAACATTTAATCTGTTACATCTAATAGGAATCCATATCTTCCATTATCTTTTGTGAAATGAATTATATTTGCATCTTTATAGTTAATCTCTGGTATCTCGTTTTCAATTACAATTGTCTGTATTCCTTTTTGGTTATCAACAATATTTTCAAACTAAAGTATTTCTCATAGTTTCTGATGGCTTTTTGTTTCATTTTCTTTAAGCGATAAGATAGGAGAATCCAATACTAGAAAATCAGGAGAATACTTTTGCTTTGCTTCCATGTATCTTGATAGAACAATAGCTACTACCGAATTGAAATATGCATTATAACCTTTTTCCATTTGAACTTTTTCTTTTTCCCATTTATGACAATGTCCATATCAGCTTTTGTCGAATATTACTGAAAGCAAATTATCATAATTACAATTTTCAAGAAACGATTTAATGCCATTACTTAACTCGTTAATAAAACTATAATCAAGATGTTCTTTCACCTTGAACTTTAGTTCACTTTTCTTCATCTGTGTCATTTTTCAATCATATCAGCGCTCTTTTGCTCTGATAATTTCTTGAGAATATCTATTTCTTTTGACATTCAATCGCATCTTTGTAGGCTGATAGTTTTTCTTTTAGATTAAAACACCTGTAGCTTTAGCTCTTTTTTCGATAAGTTCTTCCATTGATTTCTTTTTGCCATCAGTGTACCAATTTCTTGTTCTAAACTGAGTTTTTCAGAACGTAGCTCTTTAGAAGCACTTTCCAAATCTTTTGCTTTGTAATTTTATTTTTATAATCTGATTTTTGCAGCATCAATATAGTTCTGATTTTTCTTAACAACTACTTCGCCATCGCAAAACGGGCAATGAGTTGAAAAAGAAGCGTTTAAGTTAGCTTCACCATCAACAATAAAATTAAGTCGTTTTAAATCTGCATCATACTGGTAGTCAGTTCATCATACCTATTTAATAGCACATTGCACTCTGATAAATTCTCATTTTTCTCATATAATTGGGCAAGAATTTTTGATTTTCTTCAATAGAACTATTTATTCGTTTCTCATTCGTGGGAGATTTCCGCCATAATTTTTCAATTTCTACAGCAATATCTATATTGGGATTTTCTTTTAATTGAGCCAGTAATTCTTGATTTTCGTTCCGATAACCCTAAACAATTCTTTATTTATATACGCTTTTACAGCATTCTTTTTGCTTCTTTTGATTTCCTTAGTGTCTTTAGTCTCTGTCTCTGCAAAAATCTTGACCAGATAAAAGAAAAATTAAGGATGCAATTACAGCTGTATTTGATGTATCTCTACCAGATAGTATAGCTGAATACCAGAAATAATTTTTGTTTCTGTAAGCATAAACATATAGCTAAAGGTTGCCAGACAATATCTGCTTCTTATAATTTTTCATACTGATAACCAAATGCAAATCATTGATACTAATTAAAGATAGCCATACGGAATTTATAGTTTTATCATAATTGGTTCTGCTTGCTTTAGTAGCATATTTTCCTGGGAGGACATTATCGTTACTACTAACTTCAATTTTGTTTTCCCCGATTTTTCGACTCATTGTTATCGTACCGCATTGAGTCCTCACGATTATTTTTATATATTGATAACCTGTTGAAATATCAATCGGCTCCCGTTCTGAACCAAACATATAATCAATACATTTAACAATATATGTTTTTTCCTGTATTTGATGGACCATATATAATGTTCACACCGTTCGATAACTCAATAATCGAATCCGTCTTTCCTGAACCTGTGACGATTATTCTTTCAATATAGAAACTCATGATTTTTCACCTCAACATATCTATTGCATATTCATTTATACAATGGGTTAATTTTCTATCGGAATAGTCAAGAAAACAACACATTAGCTTTTTACAATTTCAATAAAAATCTTCTGCATATTTATCATTAAGAGATTCACAAAAGCAACTCCTTCTTTTTGATACACTATAATTAAAACCACTTTTTATTGCAATGTGGAGTGATGTAACCTCTTAATACAAGTTCTTTTATTGCCTGGGATACGATTTCTCGCTTTGATGTATACTCACTAAATCTATAATCGTTATCTCCGTGCAAATTATATTCTGATACTCCAAAATCTTTCCCATATATTGCTATAAAAATCCAAAAGCAGTGATTCGGTCAATAGATAATCTGGTCTGTACTGTATTCAAAATAATCATTATTCTTAAGGATACTTCAAAATGACGTGTTAAAAATGTTATTCATTCTTCATTCACCCACCTCAATTTATTATCATTAACCAGCATATGGCAAACTCCCCTTTCGTTCGCTATTTCTATACAATGCAGTTTGCTATCCAACATAGATTTGGATGTATTGGTTACAGCTGCTTGCTTTTAAATCTTCTACCAAGCGTTTATACCCGCTATCGTATTCTTGTTCATGCGTATCAATTATTCCATTGTATATTTCTTCTTTCAATACATCAAATTGTTGAGAATCTGTCAAGGTATCTCTAACAAACCTGCGTATCGTTTCGGCAGAATAATAATCTTTTCTTTGCCTATTTAGATGCTTAAAGTAGGAACTATATGCTTCTAAAAGATTTTATAGTATCAATTTTAATATTCAATTCGTCCGAATATGCTTCTAACAAAGCAGAAATATAAGGAATCTCTTCCCACTCAATCGTGTCAGTTGGTGTTTGTTTCTGTAGGAAGGCTGAGTCTACGTCCTCCAAAGCGAATATTACCATATATCGTATCTAAATATTCATCTATAACCTGTGCAATAGGATATGTTTTTAATTATTGTAAAATCAAAAGACTTTATATAATTCAAAAATGACTTATCTAATGGAACTTTTTGGTTTTAGTAATTTTTGTTTTACAGTATGTATCCCAATTCTTTATAAGGCAGGTTAGAAGGTCGGACGGCTTATCTATTAAGTCTTGCAGAGAAGAACCTACATCATTTGAAGCAATAATAAAATACCCTTTGGTACGGGGATTTCTTTTTTATAAGTATAATAACAGAGTTTACCCAATTCCAAATAATAATTCGTTGGAGCAAGTCCCGTATTGTAATGCTTACATTGATAATAATCTACAGTATCATCACTATAATAGCCAACAACATCTCGACCCTTGTCTCCAGCACCTCCAATTCTTTTAATTGAGGAATACTTCGACTTTTTGCAGCCAAATAACCATTCCAATGTGAATTGCTCAAAAGAATCTTCATCCATAATATGAACTTTATCAATGGGTGCGATATTAGTATCTGTTCCATACAATTCGATGTCTATATGAGGTTTATCTAATTGAACAAATGATAACATCCCCTCACCTCCATCCTTTTACTTTAGTGTCCCATCTGTTTTGCCACTCATCCTCATTCACAATCGCATCAAATACAGGCTCAAGGAATGTCTGTATTTCCGTAATCACAACAGAAAAATCAAGCGTATCATCTTTTATGGTTTTCAAAAAGAATTTCCAACGCTTCTGCATATCTTCATCATCGCCAAGTGCAACAACTCGCTTAAAACTATCTCTATCATAGGGAGTACCACGCCGCTGTAAGGTTTCAAATATGGCTGCCTGCAATTTTGCACCCTCAAAATTGAATGTCCTTGAAAGATAATAGATGTCATAAAAATCTTTCATTCTGCCTGTCAGCTCAAAACGTTGCAGTATAGCATCAAACTTCTCAGCAATGGTGCTTTCAAGGGAATAAGTTTTGATTACAGGTGCTTCAAAGTCTGGAAGCTGAGTGTTGATTGTGCGTTCTTCGGCATGGGGGACTATAATATCGCCCACGCCTATATCAACATTGAACGGCACACGAACATTTTTTTATTTGGGCAATAATCTGTGTACTGATACCGTGATATTTTCTTTGAGGAGAAATCTCTTCAAAGCCTTTTGCTCGCATTTCTATATAATCGTTGCCCGTCGGTGTAGCGATGATTTTACAAATCAACTCTTTTACATCATCTATTACATTAGAGTATCCACGAGCAGGAAATCGACATCAATTGTTGCTCTACTTTCAAAATTAGTTAAAGTATAAATGAACAATCCACCTTTGAGTATTAGCGTATCCTCACACCCGGATTTTGATAGTTTTCTCAAAAATTCTTCCTGTACAAAAAGCTGCAAGCATTGCTGGTAGCTGATACCAGAAGCTTTTTGCTTTTATTTCTCAGCTTTTGCCAGAACGGAAGCCGCAACATCTGCCATTACAACCACACTCCAATCAATTCTTTTACACGCGTTTGAACACGCAAAACTTTCGCATATTCTATAAGATTCGGTATATTCTTTTTCGGGTCTTTAACATAGCCCTGTACTGCTTTATTAAAAACCTCCTTATCCATCTTGTTCATATTTCGCAGCACATCGCAAATAGTACGGTCACGATCATAAATGCGGACTTTGCGAAAATCAATTTCACCTTCGGTTTCGCCTAGCGTAACCAACTCTGACTTTACACGATATGCCTTTATAAACGGATAATCGATTTTTGTTCGCCGCTTAGAGACATTTTTATCTATTGCAAAGTTCCATTCAGCAGGATTTCTGTCACTGTATCTATAATAGAATAGGGCAGTCTCCATACAAAGCACTGCATCGGGAAACAATCGATTGATAATGACAACTTCGCTTTCTCCATAATCTTGAGTCCAGTGATAGTAACCTCGCCTGACTCTTTCAATCAAACCTTCGTCTAAAAGTTGTTTTATATCTGCATAGTATAACTTTGAAGCTGTAAGTTCAGCAGTGGTCATACTATAATTATGACTGCTAAACAACATTCTCAGTGTTTCAATATCTTTTATTCTTAAGCATATCTTCACCTCTATTTAATTGCCCTTAATCAGACCAACGATTAGGCACTTTACTATATTATATTCGTTTTTTCTCTTTAAGTCAACAATAGCAAAGTGAACGCTTTTAATTATATCAATCAGGTAGTTTAGTATAAAATCTGCCCTTCGCTTTTTAACCAGATAAAATATTGGTCAGCGAAAAGACAAATAGGTATAGGTTTAGAGACATTTAGCGTTGGTGAGAAAAATTCTCTCCCAACGCTAAATTTTTGCAAAAATAGGAACACACATCAAATCTCGTGTATAATTTAAATCATGAAAAATAATAAGGAGAAATGATATGTGTTCTAATGCTAGTATAACAGAAATCTTAGGAATTAACGATAAAAATTTAGTAATTTTTAGGTAACGAAAAAGAAAATATTAAGGGGATAGAATATACCGTCCCTAAGAGGAAAGCTTTCATATAGACCGTCTTGCTGCCCCTAAGTGTGGCATAGTCAATGAAAATTATGACATAACTAAAAATGGGAGTCAGACCGTAAGAATACTTTTTAATAGGGTTAATACAAACCCTTTGATATTGATGGTTAAAAAGCAGAGGTTTTTTCTTTAAGCATTGCGAGTCAACATATATGGCCAAAACACCTATCAAAGAGTATCCTACGGATACAGGAGTTTTAGGAATTTTTAAGGCAAGGATAATGCTAGTGGAAAGGTATAAGATACAAAAAGGCAAACATCCATAGCTATAAGTTTGCTATGGATGCTGCGCATCAATTTAATAGATTTTATTGATTTAAATTATCACCAACGTTATTTGACATAGAGCCGTTTTTTACCTTTTCTCAACCCTTCCACAGTATAAAAAGGTATTGCAATACCAAAGAATATAGGTCATAAGCTATGATATTATTAAAATATATGATAAAAATATAGCTTGAATAACTATAAAAAAGGAGGGTTGGTCTATGCAAAATACAGACCTAATAATTAAAGAACTATACACCAGGTCCTACGAGCTAGACCAAGCCGGCAAGCTGGACCTATCCCTGCCAACAAACAGGCTTATCCTAATAGGGACAAAGGTCCTAGACAACAGGTCTAATGGACCTATTAGTTTCGATGTAGATAGGCTTTATGATGAGCTGGTCTACTCAACTCCTATGGATCTAAGAATGACGGATGCCCCTTGTCCTTCTTCCTAGCCATGATCTTGGCCAATAGGTCCTACAAAGCATATGAATCATGCTTGATAGACCTTATAAATAAGCTTATGACCTTCTACACGACCCCTGAGAGCCTAGATAACTACATAATAGAGGTATTTATCCTTGATAGTCTTATAAGGGCTTATATTAGGTCAGGAGAACCAAGTCAAGAGGGAGATAGGGTCCAAATATTTAATGATATAAAAGACAAGCTAGTATCCTATAACCTAATAAAGGGATCAAAGAAGGAAACCATAGGCTTCCAACTAAAGAAGATAAAATATATAGAGAAGGTCCACAGGCTGATAGACCACTTAGAGGGACTGGAGGGTTTTAAATATGACCTTGATAGTCCAGACCTACTCGACCTACTAGGAGCCCTAGTCGATGGTAATGTTGGTAAGGACAGCCTATCAGGCCTACTTGCTATCCTGCTTGGCTACAACAAAAATGACTCAAATCTTGAAAGACAAGGCCAAGAGAGTGAGACCTTTGTACTTTCTATGGCAGACTACCTAGTAGATATACGAAATAGAAAAAAGGTCAGCCGTAAGTACCAGGTCAAGTCATCTCCTAAGCACTTCTTAAATGAAGAGGTAGGATACCAAGGTATAGATCCGATCCTAAACAGGTATAGGATAGTCAACAAGCTAAAAGAAAAGAATTTGTATTTAGTAAAGTTAGAGACAAAGTCGGGTTTGTATACCATGACATATACCATTAAGGAATAATTTTTAGGTATAATCATATATATAAAAGACGCTTGAAAAAGAAATCTTATTATAAATATAAAGCGTGAAGGGAGCAAGTATGAAAAAAATAGATTAGACAAGTATATATTAGACAAGACTGAGGAATTGGTCTTTATTACAATAGATGAATCAGAGGACCTTGATTTGATGGGCTATGTACCGCCTAAGGAGGGCATCAAGCTACCTATTAAGTCAAATGTTCTAGTTAAGTCAATCAAGGACAAGAAAGCCCAGGAGGAGCTCAATATGATGTCGATGATTGATGCCATGCTATACTTAGAGGGTATAGACCCTGACTTTGTATATAATGTGGAGTATGATGATCTGATTGAGACCTTTGCCAGGAAGGCCAACTTTGACTATATGGAATATATGGGATATATGTCCAACCAGGCCTTTAGTAGGGGTGAGCTAAGGGATGCCCTAGTATATATCAGGGCCTACCTAAGGATGGATCCAGACGATGTCATGGCCCTATACCAATATGCCATCATTTGTCAGGAGCTAAGCCTTAAATATCAAAAAGGATGAAGATATAAAGGCCATGAATGACTTTTCTTTTAGAGGCCTTGGCCAGTCTAGAGAAGATTTTGGATATTGATGATAGCTTTGCTCTTGCCTACTACCAGCTAGGCTTTCATTATTCCAACCAGAATCAGTTTACCAAGGCCAAACTGACTTGGGACAGGGCCCTAGACTTAGGTATAGATGAGGAGTCAAGGGCAGATATTATGGAAAACCTATCAAAGATCGACCACAAAGTAAGGTATGAAAAGGCCTACAACCTTGTATTCCAGGGTCAGGCCCAAGAGGCGCTAGAGGACCTGCTAGACCTAGAAAATCAGTATCCAGACTGGTGGAACCTTTTGTTTATCATCAGTTTAGCCTACAAGTCACTGGGAGACCTTGGCCAGGCCAAGTCCTACCTAGAAAAAATCCTGATTACAAGACCAACCCAGGTAGATACTCTTGTAGAGATGGCCCTTTGTCTTGCCCAGGAGGCTAATATGCCAGGAGCTATTGACTATTTAACCAGGGCATCCAAGCTGAAAAAGGATGACCCGGAGATTCTTTGTAATCTAGGCATGGCCTACCTACATAATGGTGAGGAAGATGAGGCCAGGTATTATATTGGAAGGGCCTATGAGATAGACCCTGCAGATGAGGTTACCCAGGCATGTATGAGGGCCCTTGATGACAACTAAGTGCAAGTATGTATAGGTATTTTGTTAATGATTAAATTAATAGAATTATATTGACTTAGAAGGCCATATAACCTATACTATAATTATAAAAAAATATAAAAATGTTCGAAAAATAAACGAACTATCAAGTTTAAAAAAAGCTATATTGTATGAAAATAGCTTTTACCAAAATTACTAGTATTGAATTTTTCACGGAGGTGTATAGTAATGAGTTTCAAATCAGATATTGAAATTGCACAGGAAGCAGTGGCACAGGATATCAGAGATATCGCTAAAAAGATTAATTTAAGTGAGGATGATATTGAGCTTTATGGTAAGTATAAGGCCAAGATTGACTATAATGTATTGGATAGGACAGAGGACAGGAAGGGTAAGCTAATCCTTACAACTGCCATCAATCCTACTCCGGCTGGTGAGGGTAAGACAACTACATCAATCGGTGTGGCAGATGCCTTGGCCAAGTTGGGCAAGAATGTAATAACAGCTCTTAGAGAGCCATCCATGGGTCCAGTTTTTGGTATCAAGGGTGGGGCAGCCGGTGGTGGTTATGCCCAGGTAATACCTATGGAGGATATAAACCTACACTTTACAGGTGACATGCATGCGATAGGAGCGGCAAATAACCTTTTGGCAGCTATGCTAGACAACCATGTATACCAGGGCAATGAATTAAATATCAACCCTAAGAGGATTACGTGGAGAAGGTGTGTAGACATGAACGATAGACAGCTAAGAAATGTCGTTGATGGTCTTGGTAAGAAGGTAGACGGTGTAACTAGGGAGGATGGCTTTGATATCACGGTTGCATCTGAAATCATGGCTACCTTCTGCCTTTCAAATAATATAGGTGAACTAAAGGAAAAACTAGGCGACATAGTTGTTGCCTATACATATGATGGCAAGCCGGTGACAGCTAGGGACCTAGGTGCTAATGGTGCCATGGCAGCAGTCCTAAAGGATGCTCTTAAGCCTAACCTAGTTCAGACCCTAGAAGGTACACCAGCTATTATCCACGGTGGACCATTTGCCAATATAGCCCATGGTTGTAACTCTATAATTGCTACAAAGATGGCCCTACATATGAGTGACTATGTGGTAACGGAGGCAGGCTTTGGTGCAGACCTTGGTGCTGAAAAGTTCTTAGATATCAAGTGTAGGAAGGCTGGAATAAGACCGGATGCAGTGGTGATAGTAGCTACTGTTAGAGCCTTGAAGTACAATGGTGGAGTACCAAAGGACCAGCTAAATGAGGAAAACCTAGTGGCCCTAGAAGCAGGACTACCAAATCTACTAAAGCATATAGAAAATATTACCCAGGTATACAAGTTACCTGCAGTGGTTGCAATAAATAGGTTCCCTCTTGATACAGAGGCAGAGCTAAAGCTAGTTGAGGACAAGTGCAACGAGCTAGGGGTAAATGTAGCCCTATCAGAGGTTTGGGCTAAGGGTGGAGAAGGTGGCCTTGAGGTTGCTAAGGAAGTCCTTAAGCTGATAGACCAGGCAGACAACCAGTTTGAGTACTGCTATGATGATGATATGTCAATCAAGGACAAGCTAAATGCCATAGCTACTAGGATATATGGTGCTGACGGTGTGGACTACACAGCAGAGGCCAACAAGCAGATCAAGGAACTTGAAGACTTAGGCTTTGGTAAGTTACCTGTATGTGTGGCCAAGACTCAGTATTCCCTATCTGATGACCAGACTAAGCTTGGTAGACCATCAGGATTTAGGATAAATGTAAGAGAGGCTAATGTATCAGCAGGTGCGGGCTTTATAGTTGTATTGACTGGGGCAATCATGAAGATGCCAGGCCTACCAAAGCAACCAGCAGCTCTAAGGATAGATGTTGATGAAAAGGGTGTAATATCTGGTCTGTTCTAAATTCCTATACATAGGAAATATGCCTAAAGCATATAGATAAAAGATAGGTAAAAGTATATAGATAATTTAGAGGTTAGGATGACTACTTTCATTTTAGCCTCTTTTTGTTTTTATTTATATTTTGACTATTTTATGGTATGATAGTAGTATATACTAGCATATTTAATATGGAATTGGTGGGCCCAAATATCCCACTGGATTAAATAGTAAGAATATAAAAGTTATTATAGTAAAACTTGAGTTATTGGAGGGAATAATATGAAGTATAATAAGAAATTATTAGGGGTAGTATCTGCCTTTGCTATAGCTTTACCAATGTCACTTGGTTCTGCCTTTGCAAACGGTACAGTTGATTTTCTTAAGACGTCTTCTACAGGCGACAAGGTTGCAGGTGCAGAGATTACTTTCTATCAAGCCGGCAAGAAGGCCTTTACATTTAAGACAAATGCTGAGGGTAAGGTGGATGCAGCATCAGTTGCTTCTGCTAATTCATATGATGTTACAAACATCGTGGATTCAAGTGGTAACCTTAGCCTGAAGGCAGGGGAATATACATATGCTGAAACTAAGGCTCCAACAGGCTATATGCTAAACTCTAGGCACGAAGCTCTGACTGTAACTGATGGTTTGACTTCAAATGTCGAAATCAAGAACACTAAGTTTAAGGATGGCTTGGGACAGGTAATTGTCAAGTCTTTAGACAAGGCGACAAGTGCTACCCTAGGTGGGGCTACTGTTGACCTAAAGCAGGGAGACAAGCTACTAGCAAGCATCAATTTTGATGATAAGGGTAATGTGATGGATGCTTCTTATATTACTGCTGATGGAAGGAATCTTGGTCTAGAAACTGTGGATGGAAGTATACTAATTAAGCCTGGTGACTATACACTAGTTGAAAACAAGGCAAGTGAAGGTTATGCCCTTAAATACGCAGGCCTACAAGCTAACAGCTAAGTCTGGGGTTACAACTACAATTGAAATCCTTCAGGAAAAGTCTTCTTCTGCTACTAGCACAAGTGAAAAGCAGACTGGTGTAAAGCTAAGAATAATCAACACTAGTAAGTCAGCTATATCTGACCAGGAAGTGTCTATATATGCAGTAGACAAGGACAAGAAGAACCCAAGACTAGTTTTCAAGGGAAAGACAGGTGCAGATGGTTACCTAGATGCAACTAAGGCTACTGAGGGCATTGCCCTATTAAAGGATGGTGTGGTATCACTACAGCCAGGTAACTACTACTACCAGCTAACTGGTGGTACAAACCACAATGACTTTACTGTTGAGCAGGACAAGGTAACTCCTATAGAAAAGACTATTAAGCTTAATTCAAATAGCAAGACTGGTGGGGTTACAAGCAATACTTCTAAGTCAGCAAGCCTTGCTAAGACTGGTATGGTTGGAGGTCTAGTACCATTAGTAGGTGGTGGACTAGCTATAGTAGCCGGTGGTCTAGCTATAACTAGAAGAAAAAAATAATAATATAGGTAATATATAAGAAACTTATCCCCTGGATTTTTTTCCAGGGTGTTTTTGTCCAAAAATCACTATTATCAATACCTGAAATCACAAGGAGCTAAGAAAATAGCCTATATCAAAAAGCCATATAGAAGAATTTGAAGTAGGATTTCCAATTTATGGATACATATATGAAATTAGCCTAATTTTAGCCGTATATTGGTAAAAAGATATCAAGCCCAGGTCCTATAATTGTAAGTGTAAGAGATAGCTACTCATTACAGGTAAGTATTTCAACGTTGATAAAGAATATTTTTTAAGGAGGAAAGTTATGGTAAAGGTAAAAGAAACAAAGGTAAGCTACAAGGCAAGATTAAAGAATGGTCAGGGTAAGGATGGCAAGGATAAGTTTGCATATATAAATTTCGCAAATATTAGGCCAGACGCAGCAGACCAGGATGAGCATGAGGTAGTAAAGGCTATATTAGGCCTACAGGAAAAGGAAGTAGATGCAATCTTCAAGCTAGAAAACAAAGAGCTAGAGGATGCCCAGTAAAATTGAGATCACAAGGATAATTTTGAAAGGAGATAAGTAATGGAAGTAAGAAAGACTATATCAATGAAGTTTAAGAAGGATGATGGCAAGACCTTCAACCTATCAGTGAAAAATCCTGGACCAGGTGTAAATGAAGAGGCTATCAAGAAGGTAATGGACAAGATAATAGAAAAGAATGTCTTCAGGATAAAGGGTCAGGGTTTGGTGAAATCAGTAGATGCCAAGCTTGTGGAAACTAGCACAGAGACATACGACCTAGTCCTATAAGAGGCCGTAATGGATAATCAGACAATAGTAGGCATAATTCAGAATGTTGGTTTCCCCATAGCCCTTAGCCTCTACTTGTTGGTGAGGATGGAAAAGAAGGTAGACCTATTGTCAAACAGCATTTCTGAGTTAGCTAGGATACTTGCTGAAAAATAATCCCTAGAAATCAAATGGCCCTACTAGTTGAAATAAGTAACTAGTAGGGCTATTTTTATATACTTTATAAAAGGACAAATGATTTATAGTTAAAAAAACACAATATTCAAAATATTTATACAAAAAAACTTTACAATTGTCTAAGTAAGTGATATTATAAAAATCGTATTGATAATTAAAAATCATAAAAACTATATTAAAACTTAGGAGGAAATTTTATGCTAATGAAAGAAAAAAACTAGTAAAGAGGTATCAAACTATGCTTTTATTAAATTCTATAGCAGATAGTTTTTATACCGACCTAATTGACTCTATTGAGGAGACAGACTCTATAGTGGATGTTTTTGCAGGTGTATGCAGAGAGATAACTCTATTTGTGATGAGGGACTTTCTTTATTCAGTTTTTGCAGGAACGGATACCGGCTACAAGCATTTTTCAAACAAGGATGCCAAGGTTTCTGTTAGGGATATTTTAAATGCAGAGGCCCTGCTGTCGGGTGATTTTGATTGTTCAGACCATGCCAAAGCCTTGGCCAAAGAATACTTTGACCCAACTATATTATCTCTCTTGTTTTCACTTAGGATGACTGGGGATAGGATTGATGACAACATTGATCTTATGGAGTCTATATTTGATGAGTGTAAGGGTGACAGGACCTATATAAAGACTGCCAATGCCCATGCAAGAGACAAGGATATGGCCATTTGTAGGCTACTTAGGACCTGTTATTCTATGACCAGTAAGGAGATTGCCAAGCACATGGGGATTACAGAAGCTAAGGTCTACAAGCTTACTGCAGCCTGGGATGATAGCAAGGATGGCCTATATGTGAGGCTTTACAAGTACCTTTATGCTAGGATTATGGCTATGAGAAATAGGCTGCTAGACGACCAGGAAGGAAAGATATTCCTAAGGGCAGCAAAAAATTCTAAGGACTATATTTCTATAGATACAAAAAATACCTTTCTAGAGCCAGAGACTATGGGTGAAGAAGAGGTTGACGATATTATTGATGATTTTAAGAGAAAGAAGGAGATTGAAGCTATGAATACAAGACTTGGAGTAGATATTAGTAAATATAATGGTAGGTGTAACATGGACTTAGCCAAGGAGTCAGGCCTAAGTTTTGTCATTTTGAAGGCTGGCAGTGGCTATAGTGGTGAAGACCCATACTGGGTAAGAAACTATAATGCCTGTAAGAAGGCGGGGCTAGGTGTTGGTGCCTATTGGTACTGCTATGCTACAAATGTAGATGAGGCCCTAAGAGAGGCTGATATGTTTATCCATTCTTTGGAGGGTATGGAGTTCGATTATCCGGTCTACCTGGATATGGAGGACAAGTGCCAGTCTAGACTGGGAAATGACCTTAGGACAAGAATAGCCTATGCCTTTATGAAGCGGGTAGAGTCAAGTGGCTATTATGTTGGTCTTTACACAATGAAGTCCTGGCTGGACAATTCCTTTGATATGGAAAGGCTCAAGGAATTTGACCTATGGGTTGCTAGGTGGTCAAGTAGGGGGCATGGCTACAAGGGGCCAGGCTTGGTAGGTATGTGGCAGTATACCAATAGGGGACACTTTAAGGGTATAGGGACTACCAGTGAGGGTGGAAGTGATGCTAATGTTGCCTATATCGATTATCCTACAATTATCAAGAAGAAGGGCCTTAATAATTACCGAAAAAAGAAGTAGCTTAGGGGTTCAGAGTCGACTTTTATATTATCTTTGTGTCTAAATTTGTTATAAGAGTTTAATCAATTCAGGAAAATATTAGGATTTACCGATATTATTCAAATAAATATTGGTAGATCCTTTTTATTGGGTATAATATTTGTGAAATTGATTATTAAATTAGTGATAAATGCTAGGAGGATATAGATGAGAGTTTTTATTAAAGCAGGGTGTCCCTCAAAAGCTTTTGGATGAGGTTGAGGCCTTTAGGAATTATTACAAGCTGGAGGATGAATATATAGACAGGATACCCCAGCCTAGGTATAAATATTATGGTGGCCAGGTTTGGTCAAAGCTAATAGCGGGCATATTGGCAGGCTACAATGTACTCCTATCAGGGCCTAAGGCTACTGGTAAGAATGTATTGGCAGATAACCTAGCCAGCCTATTTTACAGGCCAATGTGGAATATGTCTATGAATATTAATTCGGATGCGGCCAGCCTACTAGGGTCAGATACCTTTGTCAACAATGAGGTGGTTTTGAGGAAGGGTCCTGTATACATGGCTGCTGAAGTGGGTGGATTTGCAGTTTTTGATGAAATAAATATGGCTAAGAATGAATCCTTGGCAGTAATTTATTCCGCCCTTGACCATAGGCGTATTATAGATGTACCTGGTTATGATAAGATAAGACTACATGAGGCCAGCAGGTTTATAGGCACTATGAACTACGGCTACATTGGTACTAAGGAGTTGAATGAAGCCTTAGTATCTAGATTTTTGGTGGTAGACATGCCTACTATTAGTGAGGATAATCTGAAGATGATCCTGTCTGAGGAGTTCAAGCTAAGAGATGACTACAGGGATCTTTTCGTCAAGCTATTTATGGACTTACAACTAAAGTCCCTGAATGCAGAAATTTCCTCTAAGCCGATAGACCTAAGAGGTCTATTTGCTTCAATTGAAACTATGGCCCAGGGCTTGGACCTTAAGTCTGCCCTAGATATGGGTATAGTAAATAAGACCTTCGATGTCTATGAAAGAGAAATAGTTGCAGATGTTGTCGCTTCACTCTTCCCAAAAAATTTGGACAGTAAGGATATTTTCCTAGGTTAGGATACGAATAAATAGATAATTATAAAAATTTTTCTAGATAATGATAAAAAAATATTGATGAGGGAAGATAGATATGAAGGATAATAAGTTAAGAAAAGAAAATACTGTCTGGACTGTCTCAGAGGACTATTCTTTCAAGCCCCTGCTAGATCTTTTTGATACCTATGGGGATAGCGATATGGATTACTATAAGATGTTGGTCCTGGGCTATGTCTACAAGGTAATGGACATGGAAGCCTTTATGGAGTTTCTGTATGTCCACTATGGAAAAACCCAGCTAAAGGATGAGTTTTTAAAGCTGTGTGAGGTATATTTTGACGACTGCCTTGCAGGTGACCTAATCAAGGTCAGGCCAGGAGCAGCTGGATATAGGAAGGACTTTTTGGACAAGATTCTTGCCAAGGGCTTGGTAAAGGAAGACCAGGATGGCCAGTCAAGTAGGGCATATAATACTTCTCAGGCCTTGGGCTACGTATACTATGCTAGACTGGCAGGTATTTTTGTAGACCCGGAAAGGCTAGGTATTTCACCAGCCATTGTAGACCTGGTTGACTATATGCAGGCCAGAAATAGTGCCAAGACTAGTCAGGAGATAATCAAGAACCTAAATGCGGCCTTTTTGAAGTATTTTTTTGTAAATACAAGGCTGGACCTATCCCAGGCCAATAGGCTTGATGATGAGATGGGTGACAAGGAAGATAAGTCAAGTGCTAGCAAAAAGGAAGTGGAGACACCAAAGCAGTCTAGGCTAAAGCTGGCCATGAAAAAGAAGTTCTTAAAGCCAGGTCAAGATATAGGGGAGGATATGACCATAGAGTCTGCAGAGTTTACTAAGGGCATAGACATAGATGAGTTAGTCCTTGACAGAAACGAAAGTCCCCTTAGCCCTAGTATGACCAGGTCCAATGATACAGTAAGAAAGATGGTTACAAATAGGTTTGGTAAGTCGATTTTACCGGGCCATACTCTAAACAGCCTAGAGGCCGACCTTTGCAGGGGCATCCACAAGGGTATAAAGCTTCATTTTACCAGGGGTGACTTTGATATAGATAGGGATAATATTTACTATGCCAAGTCTATCAAGGCCCAGGCTGAATCAAATATGGAATACTACCGTGACAATGAGCTGGTTTTTAGGAGGTCTATAAATGAGCTGAGGGAAATCCTAAAGAAGAAGCTGGTATTTGACGATGAAGAGGATATAGAATTTGCAAACTCAGGTAGCCTAGTAGTTTCTAGAATATGGAAGAATAAGGCATTTAATGAAGATAAAATTTTTGCCAGGGTAGATAAGAGGGAGATGACCTCTATATCAGTGGATATTTTACTTGACGCATCATCATCCCAAATGGAGCGTGAGGGTCAGGTTGCTGCCCAGGCCTATATTATAACCGAGGCCCTGACTTCCCTAAACATACCAACTAGGGTACTTGCCTTTAGTAATCTTTTTAACTTCTTGGTAGTTAATGAGTTTAGGGACTACAAGGATCCGAGGTCTAAGAATTCCAAGATATTTGACTACAAGGCATCTGGTAGCAATAGGGATGGACTGGCCTTGAGTCTGGTTGCCAAGCTAATGGATGCAGGTGACTATGATAAGAAGATAATGATAGTCCTAAGCGACGGCAAGCCTAATGATAAGATAAACCTTGGAACTAAGGGTTTTTTTGAAGTGGATGGTCAAGACTATATAGATGATCTTGCTATCAAGGATACTGCCCAGGAGGTTTTTAATATGAAGCTGAGGGGTAAGCATGTCCTAGGTATATTTACGGGCCAGGAGGAGGACCTGGAGCTTGAAAAGAAGATTTTCGGTAGAGACTTTGCCTATGTGAAAAACTATGATAGGTTCTCAAAAATTATAGGCTTCTATATAGATGATATATTGGAATAAGATATTTGCATATTTTTTTGTTGTAAAGTTTAAATAAATTGTTAATTATTTCCTTTTTGGGGTACTTATAGGAATGAGTATAGGTATATAGGCTTTAAATCCACTTCTTGCTAGTTGGATTTGAGCTAGGTCTAGCTATACAGGCAAAATGGGAATATAATTGTAGAAATTCAAATCAAAGAGTAATTATGTGAGTTTTAGGTAAAAAAAACAGTTTTTTTAGTTTTAATTAGGAGGAATGATAATGAAGGGTTTTTTTAAACGAATTTAAAGATTTTTGCTATGAAGGGCAATGTATTAGACTTGGCAGTCGGTGTTGTTATGGGTTCTGCATTTGGAACTATCGTAACTTCTTTGGTTGAAAAGATAATCATGCCACTTGTTGGTATTATAGTTGGTGGTGTAAATATAGCAGACCTATCAGTTAAGGTGGGTAATGCTACACTAGGATATGGTGCCTTCTTACAGGCGATTATTAACTTCTTGATAATTGCATTCTCAATCTTCTTGTTTGTAAAGGCCATAAATACAGCTACCAGCAAGTTCAAGAAGGCGGAAGAAGAAGCTGCTCCAGCTGTAGATCCACAGTTAGAATTATTAACAGAAATAAGAGACTTATTAGCGAAGAAGTAATATAGTCTAGGCAAATGCCTAGTTGAGGGAAACTTTTAAAGAGTGAAAAATATCTCCACGATTTGTTCTTGATAGGCTAGTTATTCCAGTACGGTTTTGACCGGATTTGGAATTAACTAGCCTATTTTTTTATTTTAACTAAATTTATAAATTATAGGATGAAAATCAAAAATTCAACTGTAATCTTTTTGATACTATTGCCGGCCAAGCTATATACATGCTATAATAGTGGATATTCATGCTTTATTGGGAGGTGTTAGCATTGAAGGTGAATGATAGAAGACAGGATGTCTTTGAACTTTTAAAGTCGAGTGAAAGACCGGTTTCTGCTGCTGATTTGGCCCATAAATTTGGTGTCACTAGACAGGTTATAGTTGCTGATATTGCCCTTTTGAGGGCTTCTAATATAGATATTGTATCGACGAACAGGGGTTATATTTTAAAGGCAAATCTTCCGAGCAAGCCTAGGAGGGTCTTTAAGGTAAGTCATGATATGACGAGAACTCTTGATGAGCTAAACTCTATCGTTGATGCTGGTGGAAGGCTTTTAGATGTAATTGTAAACCACCCGGTTTATGGGGACATAAAGGCTGATCTGAATATTTCCAATAGGAGGCAGGTGTCCATCTTTATGGACAAGATGGACCTGGATGGTAACAAGCCCCTTAGCCTTTTGACTGACGACTATATTCACTACCACACTGTTGAGGCGGATAGTGAGGATGACCTAGACTATATAGAGGAGGTCTTGGCCAAGGAGGGCTTTTTAGTTGTAGATAGATAGTGAGGTCTGCCATGAATAAGAAAAAATATATGATTTTCATACACACATCTCAGCCTAGAGGTTTTTGAGGCCTATTATGACCAGGATATTATACCCCTAATCAACTGTCAGAGTCGTGATGAATTCAAGAGTCTGATGAATAATAGGGAGGCCTTTTCTGGGGATAGGACTCGTGCCTTGGACAAGGTTTACTATAGCATGGGAACACATCCATTTGATGCTGATATAATTGGCCAGCAGTTTGGATCTTCCTATGAAGACCTTATTAAGGAGGCCAACCTAATAGGTGAGATAGGTATGGATGCTTGTTGGTGTGATACTCCATTCGAGGACCAGGAAAGGGCCTTTATTATGAGTCTAGACCTGGCAAAGAAGTACAATAAGCCTGTTATACTCCATACCAAGATGATGGAAGCCAAGATATATGAGATATTGAGGGCTTATGATTTGGATATGGTTATCCACTGGTATAGCTGTGACAAGTATGTAAAAGAATTTATTGATCTGGGCTGCCATTTTACGGTAGGTCCAGCAATTTTTGTAGATGATAATGTAAGAAATATGGTCAAACTCTTGCCCCTAGACAGGATATTGGTTGAGACTGATGGGGTGGAGGCCCTAGAGTGGTTATTTAAGAAGAAGTTTGACCCAAGAAATTTGAGGAATACTTTGGAGGCAGTAATACAGGAGCTGGCAGATATCAAGCAGGTAAGCTTTGACCTAATGTCAGACTGCTTGCTTGCAAACTCCGAGAGATTATTGAGAAAGGAATAGTATGAGTAATATTAGTTTGATAAAGAGTGTGATACCCTACTTTAATAGGTATAGAAATATTTTATTTATAGACCTTTTTGTGCAGGTCTGACAACTGCTTCAGAAATGATCCTGCCCCTAATACTTAGGTATTTGACTAATGTGGGGATTGCAGATCCAGGCTCTTTAACCCTCAACCTAATAGTGAGGATAGCTGTAATATTTGTCCTTATCAAGTGTGTTGAGCTAGTGGCAGTGTACTATATGGCATCTATAGGCCATATAATGGGGGCAAAGATTGAAACAGATATGAGGTTTGATATGTACAAGCACCTACAGACCCTATCTGATAATTTTTACAATGAAACCAAGGTAGGTCAGATTATGTCAAGGATGACTAATGACCTTTTTGATATTACAGAGTTTTCCCACCATTGCCCAGAGGAGTACTTTATAGGCTTTATAAAGATTTGTATATCCTTTGTGATCCTATTAAATATAAACGTGCCTTTGACTTTGGCAGTATATGTTATGATACCTGTGATGTTTATAAGTACAAGCAAGTTCAAAAATAGCATGAGGAGGGCACAGAAAAAGCAGAGGGTCCATGTAGGTGACCTAAATTCTAGCATTGAGGACAGTATCCTAGGAATCAAGGTTGTAAAGAGCTTTGCCAACGAGGATATAGAGCTAGAAAAGTTTGAGCGTGACAACAATAAGTTCTTGTCAATCAAGGAGCTTTTCTATAAGTCTATGGCCGGCTTTAACACAGTAAATAGGAGTATTGATGGTCTGATGTACTTTATAATTATAGTGTTTGGTGGCTACCAGATGATGAATGGAAGGCTAGAGCCAGGCGATATGTTGGCCTATATAATGTATGTAACTACTCTATTGGCAACTGTTAAGAGGATAGTAGAATTTACAGAGCAGTTCCAAAAGGGTATGACTGGTATAGAGAGGTTTAATGAAATCATGTCAATAGAGGCGGAAATTGTTGATTCACCTCATGCCATAGATTTAACTGATGTAAGGGGAGATATAGAATTCAAGAATGTATCCTTTAGGTACAATAAGAAACTTGACTATGTATTGGAAAATTTTAATTTGGATATCAAGGCCGGTAATAATATAGCCTTGGTGGGCCCATCTGGTGGTGGTAAGACTACTGTATGTGCCCTTATACCTAGATTTTACGATGTGAGTGATGGTGGCATCTTTGTTGATGGAAAAAACATCAAGGACTTTAGCCTTTATTCCTTGAGGAATAATATAGGTATAGTCCAGCAGGATGTCTACCTATTTTCAGGAACTATTATGGAAAATATTAGGTATGGTAAGCCAGATGCAACAGAGGAAGAGATAATAGAGGCTGCCAAGCTTGCATCGGCCTATGACTTTATTATGGAGCTTGAAGAGGGCTTTGATACCTATGTTGGTGAAAGAGGGGTCAAGCTATCAGGTGGTCAAAAGCAGAGGATATCTATAGCCAGGGTATTTTTGAAGAACCCTCCAATTCTGATTTTGGATGAGGCTACTTCTGCCCTTGACAACAACAGTGAGGCAGTGATCCAGGAGTCTTTAGAGGTTTTATCTAAGGGAAGGACTACAATTACTATTGCCCATAGGCTGACTACTATACAGAACGCAGATATGATAGTTGTTATGACTGCTGATGGTATAGTAGAAAAGGGTAGCCATGAAGAATTAATGGAAAATAAAGCTTATTATTATAACCTATACACAAAGGCTGGTCAGTAGCCCTGTTTATAGGTGGATAGAAGGGGTTAAGAGATGAGTGAATTTATTATAGCTTTGCACGCTCTTGTATTCTTGATGCATGCAGGAGAATCAAAGTCAAGCGAGGAGTTGTCTACCAATTTGTGTACCAACCCAGTAAGAATTAGAAAGGTAATGGCCAAGTGCAAGAAGTATGGCATAGTGACTACCAAGGCAGGTGTCAATGGTGGTTATATGGTAGCTGACAAGGGTGAAAATATAAACCTAAGGCAGATATATGATGCTGTGTCTGTACCTATTATAGAATCAAGGTGGCATTCTGGTGATATGGATTCTGATTGTGCCATATGTAGTGGTATGGCCCAATATGTTGATGAGCTATTCTTTATGATGAATGAAGAATGTGTAAAGATGCTTGAAAATATCAAACTTTGTGATGTAGAAGAAAGATTGGGACAAATAAAAGAATTAAGGTTATAGAATAGTGGTATTTGCGTAAATATGATATAATAGATTATATACTCTACGAAGGAGATAGAATATGGCTTCAAAAAGACACCAAGTATACTTTTACAAGGGCAACAATAAAAAGGTTGACAACAAGTATGCAAAATATATACGAAGATTTGAGCAATAAAGACAAGTTGTATGAAGAGAACAGTCTAAAGAAACTCCATAAAGATGAAAAATAATGATATTAATAAAATAGGTCAGCCTGTGGTAAGAGAACTTAGCCTAGAAGAGGCTGAAAAAAATGCAAAGATGAGAAAGCAGGCTATGCTAAATGAAAAGCAGATAGCAATTCAGAAGTCTAGTCCTGTAGTTAACCATACTATGGCCCAGTCCTATGATAGGATAGAGAGTCTAGAAAGGTTGAAGAGGGAAAAGGAAGCTTCCAGATTGGGTCAAGATGTTGACAATCCAGAATATATCAAGCAAAAGGCCAAGGAAAGGGCCAACATGGACAAGTCTGATGTAGAAATCTACAAGGAATACTCTGACTTTGATAGGTCAAGTGAACCTAGGGACGAAGAAGATAGCGAGCTTAGTGTTGCTGATATAGAAAAGGGCTTGAGTCAAGACAGTGAAGCTGATGACTTTAAGACCAAGAAGATAGAAAATCTAATTGAAGCTCTTAGCAAGCATGAGGATGAAAGGCCTACTGAACGTCTACCTAAGGTAAGACAGACTAGGAGAAGTCCTAGGCCGGTCACACTTGAGGATGATGTAAGGATAAAGGAGAATGAAATAGAAGAGCTCCTTAGGAGGCGTAAGATTCAGGAAAGAGAAGAAAGCTCTAAGATGACAAGAGCCGAAAGAAAGCAGGCGAGGAAAAAGGCCAAGGAAAATAAGAGGGATACAACTACTAGCAATCCAAACAGTGCATATAGGTCAAGGCTAGATGTATATAAGAATAATGCCAAGAAAAATGCTGAGAGGATAAACTTTAAGAGGTTGGGTCTCCTAATTATAGGTATAGTACTAGTTGCAGTATTGGTAGCAACAGGCATAGATATGTTAAAGCATAAGCTAGGAACAAGTACACCTACAAAGACTACTACAAAGACTAGTGGCAAGACTAGTACATCCACTAGCAAGACCAAGTCTACGGCAACAGCAAGCAAGACTGTGACTAAGGAAGAAAAGATTAAGAAGCTAGAGGCTATCAAGGGCAAGTTAAACAGCCAGGAAGCTGAAAGACTAGACTACATAATCAAGAATATAGATTCTTATCCAGATACTTTGATAGACCTAGTTGCTAGGAACCATGAAACGGTTGACTTTGTATATAGCTACAAGGATAGGGAAAAGTACAATAATAGAAAACTATCTGCAGATATCAATTCAAGCTATTATGTTGATGGTGATGTGCCGCTATTCCTACAGTGGGATAGAAGGTGGGGCTATAGGATATATGGCAAGGAAATGATAGGTCTTTCAGGTTGTGGACCAACATCTCTAGCCATGGTAATAAGACACTTTGATTCTGATTCTACTGTCAATCCTTATGATGTAGCCAAGTACAGCCAGGATAATGGTTATGTATCAGCTGACAACTTTACTAGTTGGAAACTATTTGAAACAGGCTTGTCTAAGTATGGTCTAGAATCTCAGGACGTAATACCTGTAGAAGCAAAGATGAAGAAGGCCTTAGATGACAACAAGATCCTAATAGTTAGCGTTAAGCCGGGAACATTTACTGAAAGAGGCCACATTATAGTTATCAAGGGCTATAATAAAAATGGTGACTTCCTGATTAATGATCCTAATAGTATAGTTAATACTAACAAGACATGGTCATTTGATGAGTTGAAGAGTGAAATAAGAAAGATTTGGGGGTGTAAGCTCTAAGGGATCTACTAGTTCATCAGCAAAGTCAAATATCAAGTCGGGCTCAGATAATACATCATCAAGCTTTCTAATAGTTCGTCAAGCTCAAGTAATGATACATCATCAAGCTCTGACGGAGATGCAAGTATTATCCAAGATATAGACTAGTTAATAAAATAAATAATGCTAAAAACAATTATTGGTTATATAAAAATGGGAAGATACCTAATTTAGTTATGGGTATCTTCCATTTTTTTACAAAAAGTATCTTTTGAGTGGGAATAATACAAAATTATCTTAAATTTTCTGGAATTAAGAAAGAAAAAGATTTTCTCAAAAATCCAGAAATAGTTTAAAAAGATGTTAAAAAAATAAATAATGGTAAATATGATAGCTTTTGTAGATAAATGCTTAACTAATCCTTAATTATAGGGATTATAAGGCTTAGTACCTAAATATAGCCAAATGTTTCAACATAATGACAACGTTATCTGCAAAAAGTAAAGATTATAAAAGGAAAGGCTAAATACTTTTTATTATATTTAGTCATACATATAAAATAATGAAGCTAAATATGATATTTTTAATAAATTAACCTATAAAATTAAGTAATATATATTTAACAAAGGACTTTTTAAATAATAAAAACCACTTGACAACTTAATAAAAATAAACTTATAATAATATCAATAAAGAAAAATTAAAGTATTATACTTTTTTTAACATGCATTTACAAAAAAATAAAATAAGTGGTTAAAAAAAGTAACAGAAGGGAGTAATTTATGACAAAGAAAAAGTAATTTTAAAGACATCCTAACTTTTGGCTTTGCCCTGTTTGCCATGTTCTTCGGAGCAGGTAACTTGATATTCCCACCATATTTGGGAATTATATCAGGACCAAGCTGGTTCGTAGGATTTGCTGGCTTCACAATAGCGGATGCTGGTTTGGCTTTATTAGCAATTGTAGCGATTGCCCTCTGTGAGGGTGACATAATGAAGTTATTTGAAAAGATAGGTAAGGGTCCTGCAATCCTATTAAGTTTTGCAGACATCATGTGTGTAGGTCCACTACTAGTAATACCTAGAACAGGAGCAACAACATATGAAATGGGTATAACTCCAATTTTTGGACAGAATACACCTATTCTTCTAGTAACTATTATATTCTTTATATTAACATTTGTGTTGACAGTTAGACCATCTAAGGTTATAGATATTGTTGGTCAGGTCTTGACACCATTCTTGATAATTGCCCTACTAGTAATCATAGTAAAGGGTGTAATATCACCATTGGGTCAGCCAGTTGCAGAGCCGATGATAGCAAATATATTCCAGAGAGGTATCACTGATGGTTACCAGACAATGGACTGTTTCGTTCCACTAGCAGTTGGTGCAGTATTAATCCTTACTCTAAAGGAAAAGGGCTACACTGAATCTAAGGACCAGGTGAGCCTATTAGTAAAGGCTGGTGTGGTTGCATGTATAGGTCTTGGCGTAATTTACGGTGGATTAACTTACCTAGGAGCAACAGTATCTTCTATGTATGGTGTTGATGCTCAGAAGTCACAGGTTATAGTAAATATAACTCACCTACTATTAGGTAACTCAGGTAAAACTGTATTGGCAGTAGCAGTAGCATTAGCATGTCTGACTACATCAATAGGATTAACATCTGCAAGTGCAGAGTACCTATCAGGTCTTACAAAGAACAAGGTTAGCTATGCAGCCTTTGTAGCAATCATTTGTGTATTCTCTACAGGAGCTGCTACAATAGGTGTTGCAGGATTGGTAATGATCGCCAACCCAATACTTGCTATAGTTTACCCTCCAACAATAGTTCTGATAGTATTAACTATTGCTAGAAGTAAGGTTAAAAGCGATAAAGTATATAGTTTTGCAGCATATGTAACATTTATAGTGAGTGTATTAACTCTAGTTTCTACTAAGGTCCCAGCTCTTGACTTCATAAACAAGCTACCACTGGCTAACTTAGGATTCAACTGGATTATACCAGCTATCATAGCAGGTATAATAGGAGCTCTTGTAGGAAAGAAGAAGCTTGCCTAATAAAAAAATATAAAAAAACAAAAAAACTTGCTTAAATAGAGTATATTAGAGTAAATTAATAATGCACATAAAATAACTCAAGATAAACTAATAAAAGTAAAAAGGTAGCCATTTGAACTCGGCTACTTTTTTATTGTATGACAGGGCATGCCATCAGTCTGTGGTGAAAGTCCACGTAGGGCGAAGGTTGCCGACGAACCTCATAGCAACTTGCAAGGTTATCACCGTGAGGTGATGGCGAGAAGAAGCAATAGCAAAATCGTAGCCTGACGCACAGAAACCCTAATATCAAGGCTTACATAAAGGATGAGTGGGCAATAAGTCACAAAGTCCAAAAGGCAAACGTAACTTATGTAAGTAAATTAGGCAGGTAGACGAGGAAAGACTGACGACTTATCCCGTGAGGTCTCACAGAGGGAAAACCTAGTAACAACGAACTGTGAGAAGTCAGCAGAAGCCATAGTAGTGGAGAAGTTTCTGTAATGGAAATGGAGCGAAGGGCTGAACAATTCTAAAAGTCAAAGTGACTTAATCAAACTGAGTATATAAGCCCGACGAGAAATATAGTAGCAAAGACGTAACGGAGTGAACATTTCATAGGAGTTAGGGCAAATATGTACAAAAGAAAATTAGGAAAGTGAGACAATCTATGGGACAACTAATGAATCAGATATTATCCAGAGAAAATATGAAAATGGCATACAAAAAGGTAAAAGCCAATAAGGGTGCCGGAGGCATAGATGGTATAAGCATAGAAGATGTTAACAAATACCTCAAAGAAAACTGGATAGATATCAAAACTAAAATCCTGAAAAGGAAATATAAACCACAACCAGTACTCAGAGTAGAAATACCAAAACCAAACGGTGGAGTACGAAATCTTGGAATTCCAACAGTAGTAGACAGAATCATAGAACAAGCAATTGCCCAAGTTCTAACACCAATGTTCGAGCCACAATTTAGTGAACATAGTTATGGCTTTAGACCAGGTAGAAGAGCACAACAAGCAATAGTAGAGCTACTAGAATATCTAAATGATGGATACACATACATAGTGGATATTGACCTAGAAAAGTTCTTTGATAGTGTACCACAGGACAAGCTAATGTATCTAGTAGGCAAAACGGTGAAAGACCCAGATGTAATATCTCTTGTAACTAAGTATCTAAGAGCAGGAGTTATGGTAAAAGGGAAATATGAAGAAACCACTATAGGAACTCCGCAAGGAGGTAACTTATCTCCTTTGCTTAGTAACATAATGCTCAATGAACTAGACAAAGAGTTAGAAGCACGAGGCTTGCACTTCGTTAGATATGCAGACGACTGTATAATAACTGTTGCAAGCAGTGCGGCTGCAAATAGAGTGATGCATTCGGTCACATCGTGGATAGAGAGGAAGCTAAGCCTTAAGGTAAATGCTACTAAATCCAAAGTCACAAAACCAACAAGGCTCAAGTACCCTAGGATTTGGCTTTTGTGAAAATGAATGGAAAATGGGAAGCCAGACCACATAAGGACTCAATAAACAGATTCAAGAGAAAGCTCAAAAAAACCAACATATCGTTCGTGGTCAGTGTCTATGGACTACAGGATACTGAAACTAAATCAGGTGATAAGAGGATGGATAAACTATTTTTAGGATAGGTAAGATGAAACAAAAATATGACTAAAAATAGACAAACATCTTCGTAATCGTATGAGGATAGTTATATGGAAACAATGGAAAACTAGTAAGAAAAGGATGGGGACTAAGGAAGCTAGGTGTACCAGAATGGATGGCGAGACAATCCGTAGGGATTTACAGACCATTATCAGGCGGTAGCTAAAACAGCGGGGCTTCGCAAGATAACAAAAGAAATCTCGCAAAAGCGAGGACTCATTAGTTGTTTAGATTATTATTTGAATTGAACCGCGGAGTGCCGAACGGCACGCTCCGTGAGGTGAGAGGAGGAAAATTCCTCCCTACTGATTGACCTTTTTGCAAATAGCTGTATAATTAAAGTAAGTAATAAATAGGCAGAACTTATTATATCGCAATTAGCTGAAAGGGTGTTTTTTTATGACAACTAAGAAGATATTGGTTCCGATTGATGGAACAGAGAGAAGTATGCACTCTTTGAATTTTTATTAAGGAAAATTATTCTCCTGAAAAAGTAGAGCTGCATATCATAAATGTAAAGGAACTAGTTTTTCATAGATGGAATTTCTATGAGTGATGAGATTAAGACTTCTGAAAAGAACGGTAGGGAACTACTAGACAAGGCTAGACAATTGGTGAGCGAGTATAAGACAGAGGCATCATTTACTTTTTGGCTATGCGGGTGATGAAATCGTAAGAAATGCTGAGGAGCTTGGAACTGACGTGATCGTAATGACTAAGTCAACTAAGAAGGGCTTAACTAGGATGATTGGTTCTTGTACAGCCTATGTTTTTAAAAGCATGCTAAGTGTACTTTAGTTATAGTACCTGAATAGACTATAGCTAGAATATTGATATAAAAGTAATTTAATAGAGTGACTATTGCTCCCTTGAAATTTCCAGGGGAGTTTTTTTATTGCGATATTTTTTAAAAAAATGGTCAAAATTCTAATAAAAATCACAAATAAAAAAATATTTTTGTCGATTTACTAGACTGTAAGCATTGCAAAGGCAAGGAGTCTAACTTAAGATAAAAAAATTTTGAGAAAATGTTTCTTTTTCATGAAAAATGTTTATGAAAAACACTTACAAGGGTAAATCCATAACAGAGTAAATTTTGACGTCAATCTATATAAAAACAAATTTTAATTATGGAGATTTCTACAATTCATAAAAGTAGGGTCCAAGTAAAAACATTATGGAGGTAATTATGAGTAAGATTATAGTAGTAGGTGCAAACCATGCTGGTACAGCAACAATTAGAACAATTTTGAGTAACTATCCACAGCACGAAGTGGTAGTATATGACAAGAATAGCAACATTTCATTCCTAGGTTGTGGTATGGCACTTTGGATAGGAAAGCAGATTTCAAAGGCAGATGGTTTGTTCTACGCTGATAAGGCTCAGTTAGAATCTATGGGTGCTAAGGTACACATGGAAGCAGATGTACATGATATTGATTTCGATGCAAAGAAGGTATTTGTAAAGCTTAAGGATGGAACAGAAATAGAAGATACATATGATAAGATCATATTAGCTACTGGTTCACTTCCAATCATACCAAATATACCAGGTAAGGATTTAGAAAATGTTCAGCAGGTTAAGCTATACCAGAATGCTGCAGAAGTTATTGAAAAGCTAAAGAACCCAGACATTAAGGACATTGTAGTTGTTGGTGCAGGTTACATAGGTGTAGAATTAGCAGAAGCATTTGAAAGACTAGGAAAGACTGTAACAATGGTTGATATAGCTGAAACTTGTCTTCCAGCATACTATGACGAGCCGTTCACTAGCCTAATGAAGGAAAATCTTGCTAGCCACAATATAAACCTTGAATTTGGTCAGGCAGTTCAGGAAATAAAGGGAACTGACGGTAAGGTTTCTTCTGTAGTAACTGACAAGAAGGAAATCAAGGCAGATATGGTTATCCTTTCAATAGGATTCAGACCAAACAATGCCCTAGGTAAGGATAAGCTAGAATTATTCAGAAATGGTTCATACCTAGTAAACAAGAAGCAGGAAACTAGCTTAAAGGATGTTTATGCTATAGGTGACTGTGCTACAGTATATGACAACACTATAGACAACACTAACTATATAGCACTTGCTACAAATGCTGTAAGAAGTGGTATCGTTGCTGCTCATAATGCAGCTGGTACTGAAATAGAATCTATCGGTGTTCAGGGATCAAATGGTATTTGTATCTATGACCTAAAGATGGTTTCTACAGGTATAACTGTTGCTAAGGCTGAAAAGCTTGGTATAGAAGTTGGATACACTGATTTTGAAGATACTCAGAAGCCAGCATTCATAGAAACAACTAATCCAGATGTTAAGATCAGAATAGTATATGACAAGAAGACAAGAGTAGTTCTAGGTGCTCAGATGGCATCTGAATACGATATGTCAATGGGTATCCATATGTTCTCATTGGCTATCCAGGAGAAGGTAACTATCGATAGACTTGCTCTATTAGATATATTCTTCCTACCTCACTTCAACCAGCCATATAACTATATTACAATGGCAGCACTAGGTGCTAAATAATAGATATATCAATTTATACAGCCGAGGGATTCCCTCGGCTGTTAGTATTTTAGTGGCAATATTTGTATTACATCTATATTATACAACCAAAACTTCTAAAAAAATAACTTCTAAAAATTTTTAAAATATAAAGTATACTTATAGTAAGATGTATATCTGCTGACTCAACATAATTAGATAGTATACTTGGGATTGTTAAATTAATAGAAAATAAAGGTGATAAATTTGTTGAAATTAAAAGAGGTAATAGGTGGAAACAGCCTAGGTGGAATTTTAGTAACTCTAGAAGATGGACGTTGTGCATGTGTAGTTGTGTCAAATAAATTAATAATTATAGAAGTTCTTTTAGATTCTTTTTGAAGTGGACTAGTTTTGATGAAGAGGCATCAGAACAGGATATTAGAGATTTGGAAGAAGCACTAAAAAAATCCAGAGATAGTACGATATGGTCCTTGCGCAAAAAGATTACTTGGTGGATAAAAAAATGAAAAGAAAAATTTGATAAAAATAAAACGAGAAGCAGACTATAATTATTAAAGGTGATGCATCTCAATTTAGTATAAAAATATAAAATTTGTATGTAATACGTATTTTTTTATCAGTATAATATCTATAAAAACATACTTTCCAATACTTCTAAATATAAATAGTAATAATTAATTTCTCAAATCAGCCCAATTAGAACAAAAATATATGTTATAATAATATAATACTAGTAATACTTACTATATTTGGATATAAAAAAATAAAAAAATTATTTCAAATATTCAAAAAAATGATTGCAAAAAAACAATTAAATTGTTGTATATTAAAAAAAGTACTAAAAAAATAAAAACAATAATATCAGAAAGGATACGTGAATAATTATAGAAAATACCTATAAAGTGAATTAATAATCACCAAGGGGCAAGATATTTACGAGTGTTTTTTTAGCTGAATCATAAACAGTACAAACTGATAATAGAAAAAAATTAGGAGTGCTGAAAATCTAGGAATAGATAATGTGATGTGTAGCATGTAGCAGTATTAAGGAGTTGATTAAGATGCTAAACAGAGAACAAGTACTAGAGGTTGCGGAACTATTTTTCGGTGGTAAGCCAGAGGAAGCTTATAAAAAGGTTAGCTCTATGAGTGAGTGGGCACAGTTTACAGGTTCTATCAAAAAGAATGAAAATGATAGAAAAATGCGTATAATAATGAGGAGGAGTGATTTGTCGGTTTGGGACAAAGCATACGGCAGTTATAGGAAATGAAAGTATGTGTCCTACCTACGACATTGGTTATTAGGCATATCATAAGGCTTGTGATAAAGCCTTATTCATACTATATTACAAATTTGCACGTCTACTGAATTTCATATAAAATACCCTAAACATCCATACAGTATGGATGTGGTCAGTCGAGGAAGTTCCTCGACTGATTTTTTATATAAAGGTTACTTGCCTGCTTTTTATGTTAGTAAAAAAATATTAGAGTTTGTAATTGGTTTAGATATTTTACTATTCTAATCTGAAAATAATTAAGAATTATAAAAAGAAACAATTAAAAATAGATTAAATAATAATAAATAATAATAAATAATAGGCAAAGCTACTTGACCAGGGAACGAAATTATTATAAATTAAAGTTAAGAAATAGAATTATTTAATTGGATAAGGTGACTAAGAAAGTCGTCAATATATGTTTTATGTTGTAGAAAGGATGGTTATTATGAAAGCTAGTATACACAATAAAAGAAAAACGATTTAAATAAGAGGGAAAGTTTGAATCAAAAAAACAGTATGAAGTTGTATAATGTATTTTTTTCCCATTATGGGCATTAATACTTTTTCCAATATTTTGGATGGTATCCATGCCATTTAATTTCGTGGTTGACTCTATTGTTCTCCTAATAGGACTTAAGCTAGTGTCTAAAGGTCAGCTTTGGAAAAATTATTCCAAGTCTATCTTGCAGGTATGGATATGTGGCTATATAGCTGATATGATAGGCAGTGGCCTAATGTTCTTGTCCACAATGTTTGGCTTTAAACTAACGGGTAATATTGGGATATCTATAAGGCATATAGTAGATAATGTTATGGAGAGCCCGTTGAAGACACCGGAGACATTTATTTTTGTAACAGTTTTTGTTGTCTTGGTAGCTATTCTAATCTACTTCCTAAATTATAAGTTCTGCCTAAGGAAAACTGATTTAGACCAGGCCCAAAAGAAAAAGGTATCTATACTTATGGCGGTATTGACAGCCCCATACTTATTCTACCTTCCAACTACGACTTTTTATAACTTTATTGAGAAGATAGCTGGATTTTTCTTAGATAAACCAGGGTCTTAAATAAGGTTATAGATAAAAAAATTTTTAAATGAGTTTTAAAAGACTCGATATAAATAAGAGACTGTATTTCCTACGTTTAGGTAAAAATTCCATAAGTTTTTGTAAAAGTGAAAGAAAAAACCTCCCTTTTACGTATTATATAGTAAAGAGGGGGGTGATAGATGTGAAAGTTGACGAGCAGAATTTTATAGACCTAATAAAATCAAAAAATGAGTCAGGCCTTGACTACCTTATTGATGAGTATGGTTGGATAATCAAGACTGTCCTGAAAAAGGAATTGGCTACTTGTCCGGACTTATATGATGAGACCTTTAACGATTGTCTCCTGTTTGTTTGGAACAAGATAGGTGGATATGATCCACTTAAGTCAAAGTTTCCTAACTGGTTAGGCATGGTAGCCAAGTACAGGTCTATAGATGCCAAGAGGAAATTTTTGAAGAAAGCTAATAGAGAACTTAGCATGGATACCGGAATAATTAGCTTAGAAAACCATAAGTCTGGTCAAATTGATGGTGTTGGCTGCCTGGAAAGGGAAGCCAGGGCAGGGCTAGTGGATGAGTTGGATAGGGATATAAAATCCTTACTTGACAGGCTGAGTCCCACAAATAGACAGATTTTTTGGGATAGGTATGTTGAAGACTACGGTATTGATGAACTAAGTGAAAAATACAAGCTTAGCAAGCAGGCTATCTACAATAGGTTGGCCAGGTCTAGGGACAATCTGAAGCTTATGGAAAACGGAGGAAGTAGTTATGAATAAAAAAATAAGGGATATGATTTTTTTAAATGATGGAAATTTTGATATATCATCTTATGATAGACAAGACTTGAATGAATTTGAAAAGGCAAAATTAAAGAGGGATATTCACAAGTCTATAAAGAAGGATACAAGACTTGCTGGCTTTAACAAGAAGATAGTAGTAGCTGGTCTTGTAATGATGACCTTGGTTGGTCTATACCAGGTTCCAAGTGTAAAGGCCTATACTAGGGATGTTATAGATAATGTGAGATATTCGATAGCAGATGCCATGGATAATGAGGCCTACAAGCCTTATTCTAATATAGTACACAAGGCTGTAGAGGACAAGGGCATTGGCCTTCAGCTTGAGGATGCCTTGATGTATGACGATAGGATTCAGCTAACATTTTTAGCTAAGGGTGATGACAAAATGTCATATTCACCTGATGACCTTGTCTTTAATATTGGTGGGACATATCTTAGACCAAACGGTTCTATGGGGCATAGTTTCCAAAAGGATGGGGTAGAATACAACTGTATGACATATACCTTTGATAAGGATATAAAAGACTATCTAGGAAACAAGAAAAATGTTGCTGTATATGTAAGGTCTTTAATGGCCTTTTCAGAAAAGGATGCTCAGCAAAATTCTAGCATTAGTGGAGATTGGGCTTTTAAGTTTACAGTTAACAATGATTTTGTCAAGGACTCGCTTCATATAAACCCAGGCATAAATATCAAGTCTAAGGGTATTGAGGTCAATGTAAAAGATATTATTATTAGGCCTACAGGCAAGGTAGAGGCCAAGTTAAAAGTAAACAATTCCGATGGCAAGAACTATTTATTTTTTATAGAGGGTAAAAATGATAAGGGAGAATTACTGGAACTAGAATCATCATATTCAGATAGGAAGGAAGCTACCCTTATACAAAGTGAATTAAGTAAGCTAAGAGTTGATAGGGATGCTCTTAAAAATTTCACCTTTAAACTTTATGCATCACAAATGCCTGAAAAATGGATACTATGACGAAAAATGAAAATAAATTCCAAGTTGGTAGTGATTTTGTTATAAAATAGAATTTAATATAAAGTTTTTGTTATATAAGCTATAAACGATTGACAAGAGGGATATTAGTATACTATAATTGTTACATGAAGGGAGTAGCACTATAGTATACTATATCCGTTAATCGTCAGGCCAGTATTTTTATACTCGGTTAACAGACAAGGGCAGCCTTGACAGCAAGACCTTCAAAATAAGCAGTTAGATTATGTGTTTATTTTGAGTGTCATGTTGTTAAGGTTTTTTTATTAAATAATGCTTGTAGGAATGGAGGTTTTTATGCAAGAAAAGAATGAAATCAAGTACTATCTAAAGGATAGCGACCAGGTTTTAGCAGACCTAGGAGTAGGTCATGATGGTTTATCCCAGGCTGAGGCCAGTTCTAGACTAGAAAAGTATGGTAAAAATGAATTGAAAGAAAAAGCGAGTGATCCTACTTGGAAGATATTCCTGGAGAGCTTTAAGGACCCAATGGTAATTATACTGATTGTAGCAGCTCTTATACAGATAGTTACAGGTTCTATGATGGAATCACTAATTATATTCCTAGTCCTAATCCTAAATGCAGTTTTGGGAACAGTCCAGACCAAGAAGGCAGAGTCTTCTATAAATAGTCTAAAGCAACTGTCTGTCCCAAGTGCCAAGGTGGTAAGGGACGGCGAAAAGCTTACTATATCATCTAAGGATGTAGTTCCTGGAGACATAGTCCTATTAGAGGCTGGTGACTATGTTCCGGCTGATGGTAGACTACTAGAGGCAGAGTCACTAAAGATAGTGGAGGGCATGCTGACAGGTGAGTCGGAGCCAGCCAATAAGTTGGTTGACAGGATAGAAGAGGATTGTAGTGTTGGTGACAGGGTAAATATGGTTTATTCTACATCTATGGTTGTAAATGGTAGGGCCAAGTTTGTCTGTACAAGTACAGGTATGGACACTGAAATAGGTAAGATAGCTGATATGCTGGACAATACAGAGGTCAAGCAGACTCCTTTACAGTCAAATATAGAGAAATTCTCTAAGAAGCTCGGTGTAACTATTTTAGTTATATGCTTGTTCATATTTCTAGTAGAGGTAATGAGGGCCATGACCCATCCTAATTCAGGTGATCTCAATGTGGTAATCTTGAATTCCTTTATTTTTGCAGTTGCCATAGCGGTTGCAGCAATACCAGAAGCCCTATCTTCTATAGTAACTATAGTACTTTCAATGGGTACTAATACTATGTCAAAGAAGAATTCTATAATAAGGAAGCTACCTGCAGTTGAGACTCTAGGTTCAACTTCTGTTATATGTACTGACAAGACTGGTACACTTACTATGAACAAGATGACAGCCCTTGAATACTACAAGTATGATGGTCGTAATGCAGGCTCTATTGAAGTGGTAGAGGAAGGTCAGAAGGATCTGGATAATATAGGTGGCTTTAATACTGAGGATATGATAAGTATTGCGGCTGCCCTATGTAATGACTCAGTTATTAGTGAAGATGGCAAGGAAATAGGTGACCCTACAGAGGTAGCCTTGACAGTATTTGCTGATAAGAAGGGCTATATTACTAAGAGGGTGAGGGATACTTATCCTAGACTTCAGGAGATACCTTTTGACTCGGATAGGAAGCTGATGTCAACTGCCCATAATATTGGTGGCAGGGATATCATGATTACCAAGGGTGCACCAGACATACTGATATCGAGGTCTGTAAAGTTATTGTCTGGAGACCAGGTGATAGATATGACTGATGATATCAGGGAAAAGATACAGGAACAGAATGAGACCTACTCGAGAATGCCCTTAGGGTATTGGCCTTTGGATACAGGGACCTTGAGTCAGGCGAAGTAATAGATATAGATGGGGAAGATAATTTCGTCTTCATTGGCTTGATAGCCATGATAGACCCACCAAGGGCAGAGGTTATTGATGCTGTTGCCAAGGCTAAGAGTGCTGGCATCAAACCTATTATGATTACTGGTGACCATAAGACTACAGCCGTTGCTATAGGCGAGTCTATAGGCCTATTTGAAGATGGCGACTTATCATACACAGGCCAGGAACTTGATAATTTAAGTGAAGCAGAATTAGACCAGCAGCTAGAAAAGATTAGCGTATATGCCAGAGTTTCTCCTCAGAACAAGATTAGGATAGTAAGTGCTTGGCAGAGGAAGAACAAGGTTACAGCTATGACAGGTGACGGTGTAAATGATGCGCCAGCCCTTAAGAGTGCTGACATTGGTATAGCCATGGGTTCAGGCACTGAGGTTGCTAAGGACGCTTCAGCTATGGTCTTGGTAGATGACAATTTTGCCAGCATTATAGATGCAGTAGAGATTGGTAGAACAGTATATAGCAATATAAAGAAGTCAATAACCTATCTATTCTCAGGTAACCTAGGTGCTATAATATCCATATTATTTGCTGTTTTTGCAGATTGGTCAAACCCATATACTGCCCTACAGCTGATATTTATAAATATGGTAAATGACTCCTTGCCAGCTATTGCTCTTGGTATGGAAAATCCAGAAGAGGGGATTATGTCCCTTGAACCAAGATCTAAGGATGAGGGTCTTCTTGGAGGAGGCACTTGGCAGGCTATCCTATCTAGGGGTACTTTTGTAGGATTGGCTGCGATAATAGCCCAGTATATTGGTATGCAGCAGTCTGCGGAGCTTGGAGTAGCCCTAGCATTTACTACCCTATTGTTGTCTAGGACCTTCCAGACCTTTGCTTGTAGGTCTGACTTCAAGAACCCATTTGAATTAGGCTTTTTCTCTAACAAGTATGCTATACTTGCAGTTCTAGTTTGTTTAGGCCTATTTGGTATAGTCATGATACCATTTATTAGACCTATATTTGCTATACCAGTGGCATATTCTATCAAGGATTTTGCTATTTCGCTTGGATTGGCAATAGGCTCAATAATTTGTATGGAAATTACAAAGGCTATTAGCTATAAAAAGAAATTTAAATAAGACCTAGGAAAGGGGTCTAACCCATGTCTTAGGCATATGTATAATGTCCAGTCGATTTGATAGGAAGGTTCCTATGGTCGACTGGATATTTTTATTATTAAAGATATATAAAATTAATTGAAAAAAATTATCGATAAGTATTGACATTTTTGTTTTTAGATATTATATATACAGAGATGATAATAATTATCAAGACAAAAATGATATTAATGAATTTACATATTGAGTATTTTAAGGGGGGTTCTTTGTATGAGCTTATTGGTAATAGGCGGACACGAGAGAATGGAAAAAAAGATTATTACAAGCTTGCTAAAAAAATAGAGGTTATAAGACTAAGGTATATACTACTATGTCTAGTCAGGTTAAAAATTCAATAGGAAGTCCAGATGCCATAGTAATAATGACATCAACGGTTTCTCACAAGCTGTCTAGGATAGTTGAGATGCAGGCCAAGAAGATGAATATACCTATTTTTAGACATAAGAACAGCAGCAAGGTTGCCTTCAATGAATGTCTAGAGGAAATTGATGTTTGTCTAGGTAACTGTAGTAACTGCAAGAAAAAAACAAGTGCAATAATAACTAGGATAAGCCTACTAAGAGCTTGAATCAGAAGATTCTGGCTTGAACAAGAAAAGGTAATTGGTAAAAACAAAAAGTAAAATCGTTAAAGAGCTACTATAGCAAGAGCTAATCTAGTGCAAAATTTTGAGTAGCTAAAAAGCTAGAGTAATATTAGCCAGCTTGTACAAAAGCTAATTAAGTAGACAAGCTAGCTGTGAAAAAGGTAAATAAAACAAAAAGAAAAAGCAGTATTATAAGTAGAGACTTAACTTAGATTGAGTGTAACGTAGATACTAACAGTTATGCTATGTAAAATAAAATCCTCCACCCAAATTTGGGTGGAGGGTTTTTTTTACAGATTTTTTAATTCCTCGTATACTGCCATATTTTTTTCGGTTACCATGGAGGTTGCCTTACCCTCTTTACCTAGCCTACCAGACCTGCCCACCCTGTGGACATAGTCCTCCAGTCTTTCTGGGAAGTCGTAGTTGTATATATGGGTAATGCCGCCTATATCAAGGCCTCTTGAAGATAGGTCCGTGGAAATCAAGAACTGTATCTTGAGGTCCCTAAAATCCTTGATTATTTTTTCCCTCTTAGTTTGGCTGATATCACTATGGATTTTCTTACAGTTATAGCCAGCCTGGCCCATTTGCAGCTCTAGCTTGTCTACCCTGGCCTTAGTCCTGCAGAAGACTATGGCCATAAAGGGCCTATCATCATCTATAACCCTGCAAAAGTCTTCAAACTTGTTCCTGTCTGTAGTATGAACAAAGACCTGGTCTATTAGGTCTGGTATATCATTGTTGCTATTTAGACTTAGGATGTCTAATGGGTTTGCATATCTATAGGCAAGCTTTTTGACCTTGGGGTCTACTGTAGCTGATAGGAAGAGTAGCTGGTCGTAATTTTTAATATTTCTAATTATGGTATCTATTTCATTCCTAAAGCCCATCAAGAGCATCTGGTCAGCCTCATCTAGGACTAGGCAATCTACATTGCTTATATCTATAGACTTCCTGTTAATATGGTCAAGCAGACGACCAGGTGTGGCAATTATAATATTTACCGTATTTTTTAGTTTCTTGATTTGTGACTGGATGTCACGACCACCATATACTGGCAGGACGGAAATATCCTTATCAAGCTTGTCTGCGATAGACTGGGCTTCATTTCCTATTTGGATTACTAACTCCCTAGTTGGAGCTAGGACTAAGACCTTGTCAAGCTGGCCCAGGTATATCCTATTTATAAGGGGGACCAAGAAGGCAAGGGTCTTGCCAGTACCGGTATTGGATTCAATTATAAGGTTCTGGCCATCAAGAATTTTGCCAATGCTAGTTGCCTGGACTGGAGTGGGTGTTTTAATACCAATTCTGGCCAAGGCTTCTACTATATTTATGTCAATTCCTATATCTGTGAAAGTCATACTAATTCCTCCTAGTTCATTAATTAATTATAGCATTTAATAGGCCTAGGTGGCTAGTATCTTAATATATCAAGAAGCCTCTTGAAAATATAAATGAATCAAGTCAACATCAAAACTGCAAAAATAGGTATATTTTTTTCTGAAAAAAATAAGAAAAAGGCTTTCAAATGAAACAATAAAAAAATAAAAAAATCAAAAAAACTTGATAAATTTCTTGATTTTGTAGGAGATTAGTCTTATAATAAAAAAATATAAAAAAATGAAAGAATACATTAAATTCTTGCATTTAATAGACGATTGGGAAGGTGATTATATGGGAAGGAATATAGTTGAAAAAAATTTTTGGACAAGCATTTAGTCGAAGGTGAGCTTGTAGCAGGCAGCACTGCGGGGATAAGGATTGACAGGACCCTAACGCAGGATTCTACTGGTACTATGGCATATTTACAGTTGGAGGCCATGGGAATAGACAAGGTAAAGACTAAGAGGTCTGTTGCCTATATCGACCACAACATGCTACAGCAGGGATTTGAAAATGCTGATGACCACAAGTATATACAAACAGTAGCCAACAAGTTTGGTATCTATTTTTCAAAGCCTGGTAATGGTATCTGTCACCAGGTTAATTTGGAGAGATTTTCTGTGCCTGGAGATACCCTATTAGGCTCAGATAGCCATACGCCTACAGCGGGTGGCGTAGGTATGCTAGCCATTGGTGCTGGTGGCCTGGATGTTGCCCTTGCCATGGCAGGTGAGCCATACTATATAAAGGTGCCTAGGGTGATAAAGGTCAACCTAAGGGGTAAGCTAAGGCCTATGGTTACATCTAAAGATATTATACTAGAAGTCCTTAGGAGACAGACTGTAAAGGGTGGAGTAGGTAAGGTTTATGAATACGGTGGACCAGGACTTGCAAACCTATCTGTTCCTCAGAGGGCGACTATTACAAATATGGGGGCAGAGCTAGGTGCTACTACTTCAATCTTCCCTAGTGATGACAAGACAAGAGAATACTTTATAGCTGAAGATAGGCTAGAGGACTGGATAGAGCTAGTGGCAGACCCAGACGCTAGCTATGATGAGGTTATTGATATAGACCTAGACCAGCTGGTACCTATGGTAGCTGCACCTCATAGTCCTGATAATATCAAGACATGTAAGGAAGTCGGCAGGATTAAGGTAGACCAGGTGGCCATAGGAAGCTGTACTAACTCTTCCTATGAGGACCTGATGAAGGTTTCTAGAATCTTAAAGGGTAGGAAGGTTGCTGACCACGTCAGCCTAGTTATAGCTCCAGGCTCTAGACAGGTTATGGAAATGATAGCTAGGAACGGGGCCCTTGCTGATATTATTAGTTCAGGTGCCAGAATACTTGAAAATTCATGTGGACCATGTATAGGTATGGGACAGTCGCCAGGAACTGATGCAATTAGTATTAGAACTTTTAATAGGAACTTCTATGGTAGGTCAGGAACTAATTCAGCCCAGGTTTATCTGGCAAGTCCAGAGCTTGCAGCAGTTTCGGCTATCTATGGTTGTCTGATGGATCCTAGAGATGCTGACTTTGATATTGATTTTTCAGGTATCCATGTAGATCATTTCTTGATAGATGACAGTATGATTATAAGGCCTGATGAAAATCCAGCAGAAGTTGAGGTTGTTAGGGGGCCAAATATAAAGCCATTCCCACTAAATACTAAGCTAACTGACAAGCTTGAGGGCAAGATAATTATTAAGACAGAAGACAACATAACTACTGACCATATTATGCCTTCTAATGCCAAGCTACTTCCATACAGGAGTAATATACCTCATTTGGCTAATTTCTGCTTCTCTACTATAGATGAAGACTTTGCCAAGAGGGCCAAGGAAAATAAAGGAGGTTTCATAGTAGGTGGAGACAATTATGGCCAGGGATCTTCAAGAGAGCACGCAGCCCTAGCCCCACTATACCTAGGTATAAAGGGTGTAATTGCAAAGTCATTTGCTAGAATACACAAGGCTAACCTGATAAATAGTGGTATCATACCTATGGAATTTGAAAACCTAGAGGACTATGACAAGCTAGACCAGATGGATATGCTTTCTATAGATAATATCTACCAGGGTTTGAAGGATGGCAGACTAGAGGTGAAGGATGAGGATAAGAATATCTCCTTCTTTGTAAAGGCCAGCTTCAACGACAAGGAAATAGATATGTTGATGGCTGGTGGTAAGCTAAATAGTATCAAGATGAGAAACAGTAAGGAGGCCTAGGATGTATAAGATTACTTTAATACCAGGCGATGGAATTGGACTAGAGGTTACTGCAGCCATGAAAAAGGTAGTGGAGGCCACAGGAGTAGCTATAGAATGGGAAGAGGTCATAGCGGGTGAGGCTGTTCTAGAGGAATATGGTAGTCCCCTACCAGACTATGTATTAGATAGCATAAAGAAAAATAAGATTGCCATCAAGGGACCTATTACTACGCCAGTTGGCAAGGGTTTTAGAAGTGTAAATGTCGCACTTAGAAAGGAATTAAAACTTTTTGCCAATGTAAGGCCTGTAAAAACCTTTAAGGGAATAAAGTCAAGATATGAGGACATAGACTTGACTATAATAAGAGAAAATACAGAGGACCTATATGCTGGTATAGAGCACCAGATAGGTGACTATGCAGGTGAAAGTATTAAGCTAATTACTAGGGATGCCTCTGATAGGATAGTAGACTTTGCTTGCAAGTATTTAAAAGATAATGGCTACAAGAGGTTGACTGGTGTCCATAAGGCTAATATCATGAAGATTTCAGATGGTCTATTCCTTAGGGTATTCGATGAGGTAAGCATGAGAAATGGTATTGAAAGGCTTGAAAAGGGCGAGGCCCCTGACAGGGTATATGCAGATGATGTCATAGTAGACGCAGCAGCAATGAACCTAGTCCTTAACCCAGAAAAGTTTGATGTTTTGGTAATGCCAAACCTATATGGTGATATCCTTTCAGACCTTTGTGCGGGTCTAGTTGGTGGCCTAGGTATTATACCAAGTGCCAATATTGGAGAGGACTATGCTGTCTTTGAAGCTGTCCATGGAAGTGCACCTCAGATAGCTGGTCAGGGAATAGCAAACCCTACAGCCCTTATACAGTCTGCCGTTATGATGTTGAGGTATATAGGAGAGCATGAGGCAGCCCTAAAGATAGAAAATGCCCTAAAGGAAGTTTTTGACAAGGGTCGAGTTATAACTACTGATTTAGGTGGTAAGGCTAGTACTGATGAATTTGCAGACGAGCTATGCAGGTTGATTAAGGGCTAGTATTAATATTATAGATAGCTGGCAGGATGCTTATAGTTAAGTGCCAGGATAATTATTGAGGCAGTCGCATTATTACATAGACTTGCAAAAATAGAGATAGACCCCAGGGGTACATTTTTCCTTCCCGTACCTGAGGGTCTATTTTA